>Ga0207646_10003256_pt1 | contig 18512 bp, 35 predicted proteins | sample KBSK5502metaG_FD_184343 | JGI IMG/M metagenome (GOLD analysis project Ga0207646, IMG submission 184343) | Corn, switchgrass and miscanthus rhizosphere microbial communities from Kellogg Biological Station, Michigan, USA - KBS K5-50-2 metaG... | ecosystem: Host-associated > Plants > Roots >...
CCCTCCCCCTGAGGTGACCGCGACCACGGCCGCGTCCGGCCCGGCCCTGTCCGCGTAGCGGGACACGAGGTCCAGTGACTCCGGCCCGCAGAACACGAGCGCCACCGGCCGTCCTCCCGCGATCCCGTAGAAGCGCGTCGGAATGCCGCGCGACGGCAGGACGAAGTCGGGCGCCCGCTCTCCGGTCTCGATCATGTCCCTCTCGTCGCACCTCCTCGGCCTAACGGCGCCTCGAGCTCTCACTCGTTCCCCAACAATCCGGTTTCAGGTCCCGGCCCTGATCCTGCAGACCCTTCGGCCTCTCGAAGAGGCCCCGTACTTCGGATTTGAGCGCCTTCCCGACCTCAAGATGTGCGGCGTTTTCCCGTTCCTGCTCCTCAAGCTCAGCACCCGTGCCTTGTTGGCCTTGTTCACCTCCTTGACGAACTCCGACAGGATGCCCCTCAGGAACTCCTCCTGCTCTCGGGTGAAGGGCGTGTCTGTCACCCCAGCAACTCCGTCACCGGCACGCCCAAGACCCTGGTCGGGCAGGGTCCTCCAAGTCTCTCCCAGGTGTCAGCTACGCGCTAGGTTCTGGGCGTCGGAACTAAGAGGTGCGCGCGGCTACGGTAGAGGATTCGGGACGAACGTAGCTGATGGTCAGAATCTCCCAGACGTGGCCGTTGGCGTCGTTCCAGTAGATGTTACGCCCGCCCAACCGCGTATTGATCCGCATGTCCTCCGGGCCGGTGGGTTGGCTGCGATACTTTATCCCGGTTGCCTGTTACGCGGTCGAAAATAGCGTTGAACTCAGCATCGCTCACGCGGAAGCAGTAGTGGTGGCTGTCGAACCGGTCCCGGCTGGCAAAGCCCAACGTCAGCGTCTCGTCCACGTACACGGGGGTGAAGTGGCCCGGGCGGCCTCCCACGGCACGCCCAACAGGTCCGCTAGCAACTTGGCCGAAGCGACGGGGTCGTGGGCAGGCACGATAAGGTGATCCATCACGATGGCCATCTGGCACCTCCATACGGCCATAGCTGCGCGTTTGAGATCACCGTACGGCGCCTCCGGTTGTCAAACCGAACGGCTCAGGAAACGTCCACTTCGAAGCTGAAGCGAGTCGATTTCGGTGATCGCGGTGATTGCCTTTGGGCGCTCGAGGTCCGCGCGCACCTCGCCTGAGCCATGATGCTCGAAGCGGACGACGAGGACGGCGCGCGCAATCCGTACTACATCCGCACCTCCGCGGCGACCAGCGACATCCCGCGGCTGGTCGTGAAGTGCGAGGGCGCGCCAAAGAGCGCCATGATCCCGTCTGGTTGACGGTGCCCTCGCAGCGGTGGCGGACGGGTCGGACAGTGCCGCGAGATTAGTCTTCGGGACCGGATGGGTCAAGGACGGTCAGGAAGCCACCTGGTGTCAAACGTCTCGCCCATAAGGTGGTCCACTTCTAGCCGCTCCGGAGGCGTCCACGGTAGCGGGCCATGATCGATCCCTGCGGTGATGTACCAGAATTGTCTCGCTCTGTTGAGTACTTCTCGGCGCCGTAAGTGTCTGTCGCATCGTCTCCGACCCAGACAGTCCCGGGACGAGGGCAGCCGGATCTTCGCCATCGATGAAGATGGAGGCGGTACAGAAACATCAGGTTTCACGCCAGCGAGGACCCGGGCCGCGGCGATGATCACTGAAGATCACCTTCAGGGCCCGTGGCCGGGGGCTCGAGCGCGAGGCCGGGGTGGGCCTGAGGCGACAAGTCGGGGATGATGACAAGAGGCGCGGCCGCGGGTCTGGGGCGACGGGCTCGAGCGCGAGGTCGGGGCGCCAGCAGCCGGCTGACCTCGGCCTCGAGGTTGGCGATGGCCTCCTCGCTATAGCAACCGACCAGCAGCCGACTGATGATCTCGATCTGGCCGAGGGTCGCGCTCGCCAGCGTGGAGGCCAGCCGAGCAGCGGCAGGCGAGAGCGGTCCCGGCGCCGCGCGGCGGATCGCATCCTGGTCGATCCCGTGGCTGTTGCTCAGTTCCGAAACGGAGAGCAGGTCCCAGACACGGACGCGCGCGGCCTCCAAAAGCTCTTCCCTGGTTCGGGCGGTCATCGCGAGCCTGCCGCCTTCCCGGCCTTCCGACGCGCCCACCGAGCCTTCTGGGTGGTGCGGTGCTGATCGGGGTGAGTCTTCCGCCAGCGCGCCTGCCGAGCCGCGTTGGTCGAGTCCTTACCGTTACTCAAGCCTTGAGTAACGCCGTTGGGCTCGGCGCTCGATGCCGCCACCTTCCGCTCCTTCGCGGCCGCGCGCTCGGGCTTCGGCGCGGGCGTTGCGGCCTGGGCCTTCGGGTAGGAGATCGTGATGGCCATGGCTATCGGCGCCTCCCGCCACCACCGAAGGTCGCTGGGTCCTCGGGCGGTGGGATAACGCGCTCGAGGGTCTCCTCGGGCTCGGCCTCCGGCTCGATGACCACCGGCTTCGCGCGCTCGCCGGCTTCGAGGGCGAGAGTGGCATCGTTGGCGATATTCATTTGCCTTGAGCGCTCATCGATTTGGGGGTTGGCGCGGCTATCGTATGGTAAGTACCCAGAACGACTGACGAAAATCAATGGCTGGCCCTGGGGCTTCTCGGCTCCGGCCTTCGCGGGCGTCCCGATGGAACGGTCGAGCGCGATCTGACTCCAGTACCTGAATTCATGGGCATCCGCGCCGCCGTCGAGGACCCGCTTCCACACGCTGTCGCCATCTGTAGTTCGAGGCCGTAAGCTCCGAGAAGAAGGAGGCGATCTCCACCTTCGTCACCCCAGTCACCAGGTTCTTACTGCCGCGCGTCCGACCGCCCTTCCGCTTCTCTTCCATGACGATCTCTCCGTTCACGTTCACGGTGTCACCGTGGTTTCCCAGATCTGGATTGTGTCTCCAACAGTTCTGCTGACTTCCAAGACGGTGGCCATCACGCAGCCTCGGGACGCCGACCGCCTCTCCGTTCACGTTCACGGTGTCACCGTGGCTCTCGAAGAGCCACATGGGCTACGCCACCTCGCTCTCGAGGTACTTCCAGGTGCGGCCAGTGGTGATGCGCCGAACGGTGTACGACGACACCCCGAACTGGATCGCGATGGTCTGAGAGGCCACACCATCCCGGTGGAGCCTACGGATGGCCTGAACGTCGGCAGGCTTCAACCTCTGGGAGGGCGCCCGCGGCCCCTCGAGATCCTGGAAGGTCCTGCCGCGTGCGATGTGCCCGATCGTCACGCTGGAGACGCCAAAGCGGGCCGCGAGGGACTTCTTGCTCGCGCCGACTCGGTGGAGATCAAGGACCTGCTGCGCCTGGGCGCGGGTCAGAACCCTGACCCGCCGATCCTGCGCCGGGACGGCAGCGCAAATGATGCGGGCGACGGTCGTCTTGCTGGTCCCGTACTGCTTCGCGATATAGACCGCCTTCGCCAACGGCAGTCCTGCCTGGAGGATCTGTCGGAGGTCACTCTCTTTCACCCGAAGACCGCCGCCAACCTTCACGGTGGGGAGGATCCCCTTCTGGGCGTAGGTGTAGAACGAGCGCTCGGAGATCCCGAGACGCCTCCGGACCTCTTCCGGGCGAACCATGCGCTGCTCATCGATCGTCATTTCCGGCTGCAACATGCGACCCTCCACGTTGTGCGCGGGCCCAGAAACAAAAACTCCGCGAGCGGAGGCTGGGAGGTAAACCCAGCTTCCACGTCGCGGAGTCTTTCGGACTAGTCCCGCTTGGTGAAGCTACCTACTCGATATCGTAGCCGCTCATCCTGGCCGCGTCCAGTAGGTTTGCAGTTCCTTGCAGTGACCCGCGCCTCCCAGCACCATTGTCTCGCCCGGTGCCCGCGGTCCCGGTGCCGCCCGCGGCCGACGTGTACTCGTTGACGCGCGCGGCCCGGAAGGCGGCCAGCTTGGCGCGAGCGGCGTCGCGGGCTGCTTCGAGTATCCCGGCAGCGCGGCTCGCTGCGGCTTCAGCCGGCGGCCGAGGAATCTGCGCCTCGATCGACTGCTCGAACTTCGCGCGGATTTCGGGGGTGAACCGCTCGAGCCGCTCGGCTGCTCGATCCCAGAACCGTCGATGCGCGCCCTGGAGGTCGATGGCGTCGCGCCGGATTGACCCGATATAGGCCACGAGCTTCAGGCGCGGCTGGCCGTTGATCCGCTCCGACCTCACGATGCGAACCACCAACCACGCCGCCGCGGATTTTCTCAGACCGAAACGCGGCCGCGGCGCGCGGGCTGTTCGGATCTGAAACCTGACAAAGCCAGGCGATGTAGTGACCCCGCCCCTCGGGGCAGAGGTTGACCGGCTGCCGCTCGGCGCGGGGCGCAGAGGCTCGACGCGGGCCGTGCTGCCTCGTGGCGCCACGATCTCGGTTTGGTTCGAGGCGCTGGACGGGCGTGCAGCGGCGGGCCGCTCGAGCACTGGGGTGGCCTGGACGGGCTCGAGAGTCGCGACAGAGGAGACCAGGGTCGTGCTCATGCTGCCCGCACCCTGCGTTGCTTCCGAGCCCGTCGGGCGCGAGCCTCCTGAGTCGAGAGGGTCGCCCGAATGTTCCTGGCCCGCCCGATGGTGCTGCACGGCTTGGGGAGCCGGCAAAAAACGTACCCGCGTGCTCGGGCCTGAGAGCGGGCGTTCCTGGAGCGAACATCCTTCCCCGCCAACGTCACGGTAGACCCGCACACACAGCAGATCGTCGGATAGTCCATGGTCCGGTAAACGCGCGGCACAGCTTCAGCCCCCCGCCATGAGATCTAACTTGCCGGCCCAGCGGCTACGGAGCGCAGCCTTCAGCGCACGGTGCTCGGGCGCGACCAGATGGGGATCGTAGCGGACCAGGTCCACCGCGTCGCGGCGCGCGGCCGCGAGCACCTCGACATCTAACACCAGGTCGGCCACGCGGAAGTCGAGCCCGTGGCCAGCCTGCAGGGTGTCGAAGAGGGTGCCTGGCCCGCGCAACGCGAGGTCCGCCTCGGCTAGCTTGAAGCCGTCGTTCGTAGAACACATGGCAGCGATCCGCGCCCGAGCGTTCTCTGTGTGGGCGCCGTCGCTCATGAGGACGCAAACCAGCACCAGGGCCAGCGACCTCGGGATAGGGGTCGCCGACATCGTCAGCATGTCCGCGTTCGCACCCTTGTTCTTCAACACCAGTCGCTGGCCCACCCCCATCCGCTGCTGCTCGTCCACGGTCGCGAGCCCGAGCTTGGCGAACTTGACGACCGCTTGCACCAGCGAATGGGTACCGACCACCGCTGAGATCTCGCCGCTCGCCAACCCAGCAAGGACCCGCTCCAAGGAGCAGACGTGCCCGCCGCCGACCAAGGGGATGCCATGATCGCGCCGCCGTCGGGCCGATCCATCACCCACCTGGTCGCGGTGCTCCACCGTCAGCATACCGAGTTCATCCGGCTCCTGATCGTCCGGGACCAGACCATCCTCGAGGGGGACGACGGCATGGGTTTCGAGGCCGCACTCGTCCAGATCGACAAGGAGATGACCGCCACCGAGCGGCAACTTGTGGAGAGAGGCTTAAGATGACCCGCCAGCACCCGAAGGCCCAGCCGCTCGGGTTAGCTAAGGAGTACGAGCGGATGTCACGCTTCCGCGAGCGAGCCATTCTGCGCGGAACCGCCCCGGAGTTCGCACATGGTGACTATGTGCGCGGCGAGCGGCACCACGAAGCCAAGCTCTCCGCCGACACTGTTACCTCGGCCCGCATCGCCTGGCGCGAGGCCGAGCCCAAGAACTGGAAGCTGATCTGCCGGCTCGCGAAGGCGCGTGGCGTCCAGTCGGTCACCCTCAAGGCGGCGCTGGCGGGCAACACCTGGGCTCACGTGCCCTTTCCACCTGGCTACAGCTATGATCCGCCCCGCCTGCAACGGCGGCGCGGGGAGGCTGTCTGGAAGGCTGTCCTCCGCGAGAAGGACATCCCGATCATCGTCGAGAAGTACCTGGCCGGTGTGTCGGGTGATGCACTTGCAAAGCAATACGGGATGAGCAAGTACGCCATCTGGAGCGTCCTATCGGGACGGAGTTGGAAGCACGTACCACGGCCGAAGGTCGAACTCCGACGTGGCGGCGGCCAGTACGGTCCGAAGTTCACCGCAGCCGATGACGAGAAGGTATTTCGCCTGAGGTGGGGCGCCCGGGGTGTCCCGGTGGTCGCAGCGTGTCTAGAGAAGCTCGGGCCCCATAAGATCGGCGCCATTGGCTGCCACTGCCCACGAAGCAAACCGCTCCTCTCGCTCACCCAAATCTTCAAGAAGACCGGAATGTCACCCGGGATCAGCAGCCTGATCCTTCGCGGCCTGAGGGCCCATTCCGGAGCACCGCCACCACGGCGCCTACGCCTAGAGGAGAAGACCCTGTGAACGAGGACGAGAAGGCGGCGCGGTTAAGGCAGTGGTTCGCCGCGTCCGCGCGGCACCCCATCTGGGAGTACTACCCGGGCAAGGCCAAGGACGAAGGCGGCGACAACAACTAGCAAGGAGGAGCTAGTCTTGAAGGCATTCACGGTCAAGAAGTTGAAGATGCACTACTTGCAAAGCCCTACGCGGGATGTGAAGACGCACGAGTTCCAGGTCCGGTTCACTGGGACGCCCGCGGCCATCAGGCGCCTGAAGCGCGGGGTGAGCCTCGTGCTCACGAACAAGGACTACCAGATGATCCTCGAGCTTGTGCCCGCCATCGAGCGCGCGGCCCGCAAGACCAGGACGCGGAAGGCGGCGGCCTAGCGTGAACCGGGACAAGGAGCCCATGCCCCGCGAGTACACGTGGCTCGTCTGCCGCGGGGCCGACGGCGAGGTCATGGGCGCGGTGGGGATGCCGGTCCTCACCTCCGAGGAGACGGAGGCCCTGGCCCTGAGACGACGGGAGTGGCGCGAGCGAATGTACCCCGGGCCTGCCACCGGTAAAGATCCTGAAGAAGTCAAGCTCATCGCGGAGCGAAAGCGCAAGGAGGTAGGACGGTCATGAGCAGCGACGGGATTTTCGTGATGTTGATGCTGATCGTGGCGGGCGGGTGGTGGGTCCCGCTGGTGATCTGGTCCAGGCGGCAGGCGAAGCACTGGCACCGGTTCGACGCGGAGCACGAGGCGGCGTTCCGCGAGGAGAACCTGCGGGAGCACGAGCGGCGCAAGGCGCGCCTGGGGCCGAGGCCGGGCGGCTCGTCCGACTGGCGCACGAATGAGGCTCTAGCGACCTACCTCCGCGCCTACGAAAGGGCCGTCGAGGACTGCCCCTGCCCTAGCTGCGTCTCGATGTGGCTCATGTGCAAGATGGCCGACAGCCCGAACCCGCGGCACCAGGAGATGGCCAAGCACGTCTTCGTCCTGTTAGTGGGCGTGGGGCTCGCCCTCGGGTCCCGGTGAAGCCATGAGCACGGCCCAACTGATTGTCATGGGCTACGCCGCGCTGGCGGTCGAGGGCGTGCTGCTCTACCGGGCCCTCGAGGGGTCAGCCGCCCTGATCTTGGCTATCCTTGTGGCCGCGGCCGTCCTGATCTACTTCCTGAAGCCGCACCCGATGGCCCGAAAGCTCGTGGTCGTCGGGGTGATGGTCCTCCCTCTCACCATCTTCGCGGCCTGGTACTGGGGCTGGGACTACTACCAGCAGTCGCGAGCGGCCGCCGAGGCTGAGAGTCAGGCGATAGCCTTCGTGAAGGCGCACATCCCGGAGCAGTGGCAGCACGAACATCCAGGCAGCGCTCAAAGCATGGTCTTCCTGTGGAACCTTGAGCAGGAGCGGCGCGCGGACGAGGCGCGGGCCGCCGAACAAGCCAAGAAGCATGAGGCGGAGGAGAGGGCACGTATCGCGACACAGCCGAAGATCGGAGATCGCGTCTGGGTCCCCAACAACGATTACCGCTATCTCAGTGACCGGGTTGCAGCCGGCCTTGAGGCATACGACGGGCGCTCGCGCTTGTACGGAACCGTGGTGGACATCGCCAGGGGGCGCTACGCCGTGCGATGGGACTGTGGGGCCTGCACAGGATTGCATGAGGTTGTTTGGCATGACGGATCCGACCTGAACTTCGTGAATCGAAAAACACCATGAAGAAGCTCATCCTGCTCGCAGCGTTGGGGCTCCTGGTGGCCGCGCCATCAGGCGTGGATGCCGGCTGGGTCTTGCTGGCCCCCTACCCGCTTGGAACCTTCGGGTCGGCCAGCGCCTGTGTAATGGAAGCGACGGCTTGGCAGGCTCGAGCGCGAGAGGGCGAGCACTGGGTCGCCGAGCAGGCCCGGCTTGCTCCGACCGCGTTCTGGCTCGAGGCGGCCCATCATGCTGCTGATCAGGTCGAGCGGGCCCGAGGCGCACGCTGCGTGGAGCGGTCATGATGCGCGTGAAGACGAGCAAGGTGCTGAGGGCGGCCGCGGACCTCCTGGGGCAAGGCTGGTGCCAGGTATACCTCGGAGTTCGGGATCGGGCGTCGTGCTGGCAGGCCGCGAGGAAGTACGGTCTCCCGATCCTCTACGTGAGCACGCACGAGTTCCAGCCGGGGGTGGAGATCGACCGGGTGTGCCTCCAGGGCGCCATCATGAAGGCGGCGATCGACCTAACGGGGGAAGGGTGGCCGGCGGAGAACGACCACGCCATGACGCCTGAGAAGGCCGCGATGATGGCCAGCTACACCGCGGCCGAGCATGCGGTGTCCGAGGAGATCGCCAACCGCACCGGCACCGCGGGCACGGCGCGCTGGAATGACATAGCAGGCCGAACCCAGGCTGAGGTGGTCGCGCTGGTCCAAGATGTCGCTACCAAGGAAGAGGACGCCGGCCGGTGACCGACGAGACGCGGCGAGCCGAGTTAGCGGCCCTGATCGAGACGGGCTGGACGAACACGCCCTTCAGCCGGTGCTCGTACTGCGGCAAGGACTGGGACGGCGGGGAGGGCCACGACCACCCCGACCGAGAGTGGGATGATCTGGTGATGGAGAACACGGGCGGCACGATCAAGTTCGATAGCGAGAAGGCCGCGGATGCCGTGCTCGCCTACGTGGCCGACGCGGTGGCCCAGGCCGAGCAGGCCAAGGCTCAACTCGATCGCATCACGAGGTATCAGGCGATGGACTGGAAGGCACGAGACGCAATGATCGAGGGGCTGAAGGCCGACGTGGCACGGGCCGGGCGAGCGGGACGGGAGCTACGGGACGCAGTAGGGGACTATCTAGCTCCCCACGAGAGCCGGAGCCACCCGGGCAGCGGTGGCGATCCTGATGCGGCCCAGCGGCTTCAACGGGTGCGGGATGCCTACGCCGAGGTCGTGCGCCGCGAGTCCGAGGACTCAGCCGAACGGGTGGCACACCAGCAGGCCGAAGACGCCGCGTTCGATGAGGCCCTGCGCCGCGAGTCCACGGGGGACGGGAAGATGATGCTCTGCTCCTTCTGCAACGAGAGGGTCGATCCCGAAGGCCATCGGTGGGAGTGTCCGCGCCGCGAGCCAGCCCCATGACCGGCCAGGCCCCGCTCGTCGATGCGATCGCGTACTACTCGAGCTTCGCGCCGTGAGTCGTGGCGCTCTTGCTGGGCACGCTGCTGACCTTGTCCTGGATCATGATCAGTATGTTCGACAAGAAGGGGCGGCGATGAGACACGCGCCCCCTTCAACCCGCGTGGTCTACACGAAGCTCGACCACAACATCATCCAGGTGCGTTACCACTGGTGCGACCCCACCGAGCCTATGAACGCGATGCTGGTCGCCTGGATGGGTGCCGAGAGCGTGCGCGGCCGAGGAGAGTACTTCCAGTACGAGGCCGGATCCGACGGGAAGCCGACTGGCATCCACGGCTCGCACGGTGCGTGGCCGCCGTCGGACGAGCCGGTCGAATACTGGGAGTGGGAAGAGTTCCGTCGGCTGGAGCATCTGTCAGGATACGTCTCCCCTGTACTGATCCGTGACGAAGCCACGGCGGAGCGGCCCGGTGCCTAGCCCGTGGTCGGCCCTGACGGAACCCGAAACGCACGCGGTCATGGACCTGATTCGGGAGTTCAAGCAGCCGGACCGGCACTGCGTGGCGTCCGAACACTTCGTCTGCATCCTGACGGCGGGCCCGGGCCCGGACGCGGAGCCCGTGGAGAGAGCGGACCTCGTGGGGCGCCTCCGAAGGGATCTCGAGCGGGCCAAGATCAAGGGGCTCGACACGGAGAAGATCTACCGCGTGGCACTACAAGTCCAGCCGAGCATGGGGCAGAACCACCTCCTGCCGCGGCCGCTCCCGCTCCCGACCTTCGAGGAGGTGGCGCCGTCATGAAGCCAGAGGAGCCAGTGGACCAGGAGCAGGAGCAACCGGTCCTGATTAGACTGCTCATCGTGGACGGGCCCTGGCCGAGGCTGAGGTGAGGCGCAAGGCTGTTCACCGCGCTGCTGGGCAGGTAGAGCAGGCTCGTCTAGAGGATCCGGGTGGACAGGAGGACAACAGATGAGCGGAGGATTCCTCGTAACGATGGCCGTGCTGGTAGCACTGGCCACATGGTACTTGGACTCTGCATGGCCGGTGGCCCTCGGCGCCGCCTATGTCGCGCTCGTTGCGCTTGATCTTGGGCGCGGCGCCGCCCGTCACTCCGCGCTGCTCTGGGCCCTGTCGCACCCGGCCCGCCCGCTCCGCATGAGCTGGAGCTTCTCCGTGATTCTGACCGAGCGCGCCTGGGACACGCTGGGAGTCCAGGCAGAGCGGCGCCAAGAGCTTCAACAACTGATCGGCGAGTACCCGTATACACGGAGCTACCTCTTTAAGGAGGGGCATCCGGTGCCGGCCTGGGTCAGCCGCCCTATTACGATCAGCTACGAACGCTGGGGGCAGTCATTGGAGCGCTGGACGATCGAGAACAGTTGGGTTCGCGACGGACTACGCCCTCCGATGCACCACGAGAAGCGCATCCTGGAGTTTCTGCCGGAGGTCCAGGAGGCCGAGACTATGGACTTCTGGGGTGAATGGAAAGGCCCGCGGTTCCTCTTCGAGGATAGCCGGCTCATATTCTTCAACCACGACGAGAACGTCTCGGTGATGCCGGATGGCAAGCTCTACGTGACAGAGGCGCGTGCGTGCTGTTCGACGTTCCGGCTCCGACCCTCAGCATGAGCCGTGGAGGGTGGACACCGTGGGATGAGACGGCCGAGCCGAACCCGCTGGAGCGCTTCGCCGCGCCGAACGATCCGCCGGGTGATGGATTCGGGCCCTGGTATCACCGAGGCCATGGCCAGGAGCGCTTCGAATGTGAGGATTGGGCCAAGGGCTTCCGCTGGGACCTCGAGGTGAACGATCTGCGGCCGGGTCTGTGGGCCAAGGTCACGCGGGTTCGGCGTTCACTTTGGCGGCGAAGGGTCCTGGGTATCGTACTTGAACTTCAGGGCAGCGAGGCGAAGCTCCTCGCGGATCACCGGGTGGTCGAACCCACCGAGAGTGGCCGCACGCTCCCGAAGAAGGATGAGCGGGTGGAGGTCGTGCTGAATGACGAGGGCGGTGTCGATCGGATCTGGCTGCATGAGTGGCCCACCCCGGCGTCGAAGGACTCAAACCAAGTGCCTGCGGCGCCCACGGGCGAGAAGAAGGACAACCCGGCGCGCCGCGCTGGACGATTCATGGGAAGGCTACGGAGAGCGAAGCCGTGAGGAAGCTCGTCGAGCAAGGCCGTGTCGAGATCCGGGTGTGGGATGGCGACGGCGCCGTCTCGATGGAGCCCGAGGTCTTCAACCAGATGCGGAACATCGCGTCGCTGCCGGTCGTGACGGGCGCGGCGCTGATGCCGGACGGCCACGTTGGGGTCGGGGGCCCGGTCGGCGCCGTCGTGGTCACGCGGGCGGCGGTCGTCCCCTCGGTCACAGGGGTCGATCTGGGCTGCGGGTGCATGGCCGTCCAGACCGACCTTTCACTGAAGGACCTCGAGGGGAAGCTGCCGGCGGTCCGCGCCAGGCTCGAGGATCAGATCCCCGTGGGTGGCCCTGGTACCAAGGGCTCCTGGGCCGAGCCCCGGTTCCTGCTGCCGGCCCGCGTTGAGCGAGTCTGGGATGCGGAGTTCGACGACGGGTTCGCCCGGCTCACCGCCAAGTACCCGTCCCTGGAAGGTCGCCAGCACCCGTCCATGCAACTCGGCAGCCTCGGCGGCGGGAACCACTTTATCGAGACGTGTGGGGATGAGGGCGGCCGCGTCTGGCTCATGCTCCACTCGGGTTCGCGAGGCGTGGGCAACCGCATCGGCACGTTCTTTATCGACCAGGCCCGTGAAGTGGCCCTCAAGCTCGACCGCCACCTGCCGGACAGGGACCTCGGCTGGCTCGATGACGGCACGGTGCTCTTCGACGACTACATCTCTGCCGTAGGTTGGGCACAGCGGTACGCCAGCCGGAACCGGGACCTCATGATGGAACGCGTGGTCTCGAACCTCCGAGAGGTCTTGGGGCGCCAGTTCCGGGCCGACCTCGCGGCGATCAACAATCACCACAACTACCTCGCCCAGGAACACCACGACGGGCAAGACGTTTGGGTGACCCGGAAGGGGGCGGTGTCGGCCCGCGCTGGGCAGCTATCTGTCGTGCCTGGGGCCATGGGGGCCAAGAGCTACATCGTCGAGGGGCTGGGGTCCACCGAGAGCTTCACGTCGGCCAGCCACGGAGCGGGGCGCCGGATGTCCAGGGGCGCGGCGAAGCGGCTGTTCACGGTGGAAGACCACATCAAGGCCACCGAGGGGGTCGAGTGCAGGAAGGACCAGGGCATGATCGATGAGACACCGGGCGCGTACAAGTCGATCGACGCCGTGATGGCCGCGCAGGCCGACCTGGTCCGGCCGGTCCATACCCTGAAGGCTGTCTTGACGGTGAAGGGGTAGCTATGAGCGAACACACAAAGGAGCCGATGGACCAGCAGCAGGAGCAACCGACCCTGATCGGCTGCACCTCGTGGTCGGGTCCTGGCCGGCTGTGCCGCTACGTCTGGCTCGACGGCACGGTGGAGTGGTTCACGGAGAAAGAAGTCCACCGGAAGGGGCTGGGCCGGGCGGCCCGGCCGGAGTAGAGATGATCCTCGAACACTTATCGCGTGAGGGCGCGGAAGCGTACCGGGGCGACCGCCCCTACGCCGTGATCTCCATCACGGACCCGGACTCCGCGCTCGCCGCGCTGCCGCCCTCGCGCCTGTGTCGGGCGATCCTGCGGCTCCAGTTCCACGACTTCACCCAGGAGCCCGAAGAGTTCGCGGCACTGCTCAAGGAGTCCGCCCTGGAGGATCTGGAGCCCCAGAAGAAGTGGGTCCTGCCTACGGCGGAGCACGCCTGGCAGATCGTGTCGTTCTACCGGAGCCTGCCGGCCGACGTGGAGAAGGTGCTCATCCACTGCGAGGCCGGCGTCTCGCGCTCGGCCGCGGTCGGCGCTGCCCTCGCCCACTGCCTGCGCCAGACCGATGTCCACTTCTACCACCAGAGCCACCCGAACCACCGAGTCCGGCGCCTGGTCATCGAGGCCTGGGGGCGCTTATGAGTCTCGAGGCCGCGATCGAGATTGCAGTCCGGGCCCACAGAGGACAGGTGGATAAGTCCGGCGAGCCGTACATCCTCCATCCCCTACGCGTGATGTTCAGGCTCAGAGAGCAGGGCCACCGCGTCGAAGTCCAGGCGGCGGCCGTCCTTCATGACACCGTCGAGGACACCTCGGTCACCCTCGCCGAGATCACCGCCCTCTCCCCAGAGGTGGCGGTCTTGGTGGATGCCGTGACCCGGAGGTGCAACATCACGAAGGAGATCTACCTGGACTTCATCCGCCGGGCGGCAAACAACCCCGAGGCGCGTGCGCTAAAGATCGCCGACATCGAGGACAACATGGCCCGGCTCGGCCGGCTGCGGCCGGAGGAGGCCGAGTTCCTGAGGAAGCGCTATGCGGGAGCGCTGGAGATCCTGCAGGGCGAGAAAGCAAGACATCCCTGATCGCTCCGATCCTCGACGACCGCTTCATCATCGTGGAGCGCGAGCTACCCCGTGGATGAGACCCCCGCCACCCCGAGCCCCTGGGACTGGCGCCCGCCCGTAGAGCGCCAGTGCCCACGGTGCGGCGAGCGGATGCTCTCGGTGCATTGCAAGCTCTGGTGCCGGCGCTGCGGGGCCATGTCGGACTGCACAGATCCATGACGGGCTCGTCCCCGCCCCAGGCGCCTCGAGATGGCACCGTGCTGGCCCGCAGGGCGTTGTATCTTGGTGAGATGAAGCAAATGGTAGACGGGGTCCAGCTTGTAGGGCGGTGGGGCTACCACCTCACGAAGGAGGACGAAGATCGGTTCTGGGGAAAGGTAGACTGTACGACGACCCCCGACGGTTGCTGGGAGTTTACCGGCTGCCGCCATGAACGGGACGGCTACGGTCTATTCTCTCTCAACGGCCGGCTGCGGCAGGCCACCCACATCGCCCTCGAACTCTCCGGCTACCTCATCCCGGTAGAGTTTCTCCAAGTGCGCCATTACGTCTGCGACAACCCACCGTGCTGCCGTCCCTCTCACCTCAAGATCGGGACCAGGCAGGACAACGCGAACGACATGACCTCGAAGGTGCGCCAGGCTCGGGGTGAACGTAACGGCCGCGCGAAGCTCCGTGGGCAGAAGGATGCGGACGAGATCCGGCACCTGTACGAGGTCGGCGGTATCTCCCAGAGAGCGCTAGGTCGGCAATTTGGTATCGGCCAGGCAAGAATCAGCAAGATCCTCAGGGGCGAGGGCTGGAAGTCCTAGCCGACCCGCCTCGGCGATCTTTTCTGTGCCCCGGGGGCAGGACTCGGCCCCGCCAGGAGCTACGGCGCATCCCTCCGCGCAGGTAGCGCCAGGCAGCCTCGCGAAGGCCTCGCGCTGGCCCTCAGGAAAGAGATTTCACCCGGCACGACCTCGCCCACACCTACGCCGCCCGACCGCCGCGCTCCTGGGGGCTACGCAGGCGCGGGGCGCCGCTCTCCTATGCCGCACAGCCGGCCGGCGAGGCTGAAGGATAGCGGTGTGTGGGGTGGGGCAGTCCGGCTCGTAGGCTCGCCCGCACATGACGAAGTAGCCCGCACCGTAGGCCTTGCGCACCACCACCGTGACCTTCGGCACGGTGGCCTCGCTCACCGCGTAGAGCATCTTGGCCCCGTGGCGGATGATGCCCTGGCGCTCCACCTTGGAGCCCACCAGGAAGCCGGGCACGTCCTGCAGGAAGAGCAGCGGGACGTGGAAGGCGTCGCAGAGCATGATGAAGCGCGCCGCCTTGTCGGCCGCGTCCACGTCGAGAGCGCCGCCCAGCACCATCGGCTGGTTCGCGACGATACCGAGAGGACGTCCGCCCATGCGGCAGAGGCCGGTGATCAGGTTGCGGGCCCAGCCCGGCTTGATCTCGAAGAAGCGTCCGTGATCGACGAGATGACCGATCACCTTCTTCATGTCGTAGGCGCGGCGAGCGCTGTCGGGCACCAGGCTGACCAAGGCCTCGTCCATCCGATCGACCGGATCGTCGCACGAAGTGACCGGGGGCTGTTCGAGGTTGGATCCGGGGAAGTACGAGAGGTACTCCTTGACCGCGGCGATGCAGGCCCTATCGTCAGCCACTTCGAGGTCCGCCACTCCCGAGATCTCGGTGTGGACCTTGGACCCACCCAGCTCTTCCGCGGAGATGTCCTCGCCCACGACCGCCTTGACGAGCGGAGGCCCGCCGAGCGCCATGTGGCTCGTCCCCTTCACCATCGTGACGAAGTCGGCCAGGGCCGGGATGTACGCGGTACCCGCGGCCCCCGGCCCCATCATGGCCGCCACCATCGGGACCACGCCGGACATGATCGATTCTTCCCGGAAGAGGAAGCCCGATCCCGCGAAGGTGGAGCCGATCGCCTCCTGGATACGGGCCCCCGCCGAGTCGATCAGCCAGATCATCGGCATGCGCTTGCTGAGCGCGATCTCACGCGCCCGGTTGCACTTGACCTCGGCGATCCGGCCCATGAGCCCGCCATCACCGTGAAGTCGTACGCGATCACCGCGGCGGACCGCCCGTCCACCTTGCCGAACCCGGTCACCACCCCGTCGGCGGGTGTCTCCCGCCCCTTCATGGAGGGCACGATGTTGGCGTGGGTGGCGAGCACGCCGATCTCCTGGAACGAATCCGCGTCGAAGAGCAGGTCGAGCCGCTCGCGGACGGTGAGCTTGCCTTCCGCGTGCTGCTTGGCGATGGCCTCCGGGCCGCCCATCGCGAGGGCGCGCTGGCGTCGCGCCCGGAGATCGTCGACCAGCTCCTTCATCCCCAAGGGATCAGCCCTTCACGACCGCGGTGCGGTAGGTGTTGATGCCGGTGTCGGGCGGTGAGCCGCTGATCAGCGTGATCATCGTGGCCGCCTCGCTCCGGTGGTGCGTCGCGTGGTTGACCACGTGCTGGAGCAGTGGGCCGAGCGCGACGCGGAACTGCTCGCCTTGGGTGTTCTGGTATGTCACCGGCCGGGCGAGGTCGGCCTCGCCGAGGGCTCCCACGAATGCGCGCTGCTCCGCCTCGAGCGCGTCCCACCGGGCGCGGAGGTCCGTCATGGAGACGAAGTCCGCGTCGCCGAGCAGGCGGGGCGGCGAGGAGCCCTTCCAGCGCATCAGCCACGTGTTGTCGGCACCGTAGACGTGGGCGAAGGTGCCCTTGAGCGTGGGGAAGCTCCAGTGCTTGCCCATGTCGCGGGTGGCCGAGTCACCAAGTCCCGCGGCCAGCTCGAAGAGCCGGCGGTTCGCCCAGTGATGGTAGTCGTAGAGCTCGCGGATCAGCGCGACGGACATGGTGTCTCTCCCTCTCCCGATCAGCGGGCTAGTCGAGCAGCGCGACCGTGTCACCCTCCTGCACCGTCTGCCCCTCGCTCACCCGGATCTCGCGGACTTTCCCGGCGCGGGGGGCCTCCACCGGAATCTCCATCTTCATGGATTCGAGCACGATGACCGGATCCCCGGCGGCCACCGCGTCGCCCGGCTTGGTCGTGACCTGAAAGACCACGCCGGTGATGTGGGCCTTGACGTCCTCTGGCATTGAGCGCTCCTTGTCGTTCCGCGGAAGGATTCGCGCGGCGCCTCTCGAGGCTCGGGCATTCTCTCACACTGGAGGACCTCCAGGCGGGCGCGCGCGGCCCGGCGGGCGCCGCTAGTAGGGCAGGCTCTCGCGGCCCATCAGCTCGCGGGCCACCACCATCTTCATGACCTCGGCGGCGCCGTCGCCGATCTCGAGGCCGATGACGTCGCGCATCCGCTGCTCGAAGGGCAGCTCGTCGGTATAGCCGTAGTGGCCGTGCAGCAGCAGGCACTGGTGGATCGTCTCCACCGCGAGGCGCGGGCCCCACCACTTGGTCATCGCCGACTCCTTGGTGTGAGGCCGGCCCTGATCGGCGAGCCAGAGCGCGCGGTAGCAGAGCCAGCGGCACGCCTCCACGTGGGTCGCCGCCTCCGCGATCGCGAAGGACACCCCCTCGAAGCGGGCGAGCGCCCGCCCGAACGCCTTCCGCTCCTTCACGTAGGCGATGGTCTCCTCGACCGACTGCTGGGCCACCCCGAGGCAGGCGAGCGCGATGCCGATGCGGTTGTAGTCGAAGCCCTGCATGACCTGGTAGAAGCCGCTGCCCTCCTCGCCGAGCCGGTGGGACGCGGGTACCCGTACGTGGTCGAACGCCAGCACCGCGCGCCCGATGGCGCGGGTGCCCATGTCCCGGAGCGGGCTCCGCGACACGCCGGGCAGGTCGAGCGGCACCAGAAAGGCGGTGACGCCACGGGCCCGGCCCGACGGATCGGTCCGAGCGAACACGATGGCCGCGTGGGCCGCCATCCCCAGGCTGATGCCCGATTTCTCCCCGGTGATCACGTAGTCGGTGGAGTCGCGCTCGGCCCGGCACGCCAGGTTCGCGGCATCCGAGCCCGCCCCCGGCTCGGTGAGCGCGAGCGCGACCACCGTGTCGCCGCGCGCGGTCGGGGGCAGCCAGCGGGCCTGGACCTCGGCGGGCGCGCTCCGCCCCAGGATCTCGCCGGCCAGCCCCGCGAGCTGTATCGCGTAGGTGCAGCTGAAGTCGCCGCGGCCGATCTCTTCCATCGCGATGCCGAAGGTGAGGAAGTCGGCCTCCTGTCCCCCGTGGGCCACCGGGACCCGCAGGCCGAGCAATCCCAGCTCACCCATCCGGCGCCACGCCTCCCACGGGAACTCGCCGGTCTTGTCCCACTGGGCCGAGCGCGGCGCGAGCTCCCTCCGGGCGAACTGCCGGAGCGTGCGGGCCAGCTCCGCCTGCTCGGATGAGAATGCCAGGTCCATGACGCCTCCTCAGAATACCGGCTTGCGCTTCTCGGCGAACGCGCGCAGTCCTTCGGCGGCGTCGGCCGAGCGCATGTGCTGAGCGACCAGCCGGCGCTCCAGCGCGAGCCCCTCCGCCAGGTCCGTGTCGAAGGCGCGGTTCACGAGCGTCTTCACGGTGCGGTTGGCCGACCCGCTGCCGGCGGCGAGCGTCCCCGCCATCTCCTCGACCGCGTTCGCCACCGTGCCCGCCGGGACGACTCGGTTGACGAGCCCCCACGCGAGCCCATCAGCTGCGCTGAG
>Ga0207646_10003257_pt1 | contig 18503 bp, 20 predicted proteins | sample KBSK5502metaG_FD_184343 | JGI IMG/M metagenome (GOLD analysis project Ga0207646, IMG submission 184343) | Corn, switchgrass and miscanthus rhizosphere microbial communities from Kellogg Biological Station, Michigan, USA - KBS K5-50-2 metaG... | ecosystem: Host-associated > Plants > Roots >...
GCGCTGATCGTCGCCGTCGCCGTCGCGGGCGGGATGGTGATGACGCTCGCCTGGGGGCTGCTCTTCAAGTTGATGCCGCAAGAGCACCGCGGCGCGATCTCGGGCCTCGCGACGACGACGAAAGGGCTCGGCCTTTTGCTCGGAGCACCGGTGGCCGGTGTCGCCATCGACCTGGCGCGGCCGTACCTGCACGCCACCGACGGCTACCAGATCCTCTGGCCGGTCTGCGGGATCCCGATCCTCGCCGCGATCCCGCTCGTCTACCACCTGATGCGCATCGAGCCCACCGGCAAGCCCGAACCGACTCTCGGCTGATGGCGCTCTGGGACAGGCTTCGCGGCCTCGAGCTGAACATCGAGGACGTTGGCCGCGAACGGAAGTCCATCGACGTCTCGACTCAGTTCACACGCGTCACCACCACCATCGTGCTCGGCGGCGAAGGCGAGCAGGGCCGGGGCGAGGACGTGACGTACACGGCCGAGGACCACGACTGGTTCCCGGACCTCGCTCCTCCAGGACGGATGACCCTCGGCGAGCTCTCCGCGCAGCTCGACGGGTTGCGCCTCTTCGAGTCGGAGCCCAAGATGGGGGCGTCCGAGGATTACCGGCGCTGGGCTTTCGAGAGTGCGGCGCTCGACCTGGCGCTCCGTCAGAACGACCTGTCGCTCGGCGCTGCAACTGCACGCGACTATCGTCCGGTCCGGTTCGTCGTCTCCACCCGCGGCGATGCATTCTCGTGGCTGGAGCACAACCCTGGGCTCGAGCTGAAGCTCGATCCCGAGAACGACTGGGACCGGCCGTTCATGGAACGCCTCGCTGCGACGGGGCGCGTGCGGGTGCTCGACTTCAAGGCGTACTACAAGGGCACCCCGGTCGACGTCGTCCCGGATCCCGCGCTGTATCGCGCAGCCGTCGAGCTCTTCCCCGATGCGGTGTTGGAGGACGCGTCCGTCGACGGTGAGTGCGGAACGGCTTTGGCCGGACAGGAGGGCCGGATGAGCTTCGACGCGCCGATCCACTCCGTGGCGGACGTCCGCGCTCTGCCTGTCGAGCCCGGCTGGCTCAACGTCAAGCCGTCTCGCTTCGGCACGACGGCGCGCTTGCTCGAGTGCATCGAGCACTGCGCCGCACACGGGATTCAGATGTACGGCGGCGGGCAGTTCGAGCTCGGTGTCGGCCGGCGGCAGATCCAGGTGCTCGCGTCGCTCTTCTATTCCGGGGGCCCGAACGACGTCGCACCGCGCGAGTACAACATGGGCGAGCCCCGCCCGGGATTGCCCCAGAGCCCGCTCGAGCTGCCGGAGGCCGTCGGCTTCTAACGCCGGCGGCGGAGTTGCGGTGAGGCCGGCTTAGCCGCGGGCATGTACCGGCGAGAGCGCCGGGGCCCACGAGCACAGCGGCGAGACATCCCCGCCGCGGCCGTTGAGCGCGCGGAAACCGAGTGCGTGCTCGGCCTGCATCATCTTGTGGATCTGTGTCGTGCCCTCATAGATGATCGGGGCGCGCGCGTTGCGGAAGTAGCGCTCGACCCCGTACTCCGCGGAATAGCCGTAAGCGCCGTGCACCTGGATGGCGAGGTGCGCTGCACGGAACGCCGCTTCAGTCGCGTGCCACTTCGCCAACGACGTCTCGCGGGTGTTGCGCAGTCCCTGATCTTTCATCCACGCCGCCTGCATGACGAGCAGCTTCGACGTCTCGTACCCGAGCACCATCTCCGCGATCATGTCCTGGACGAACTGGTACTTGCCGATCTGCTGACCGAACGTCTCGCGCTCGCGTGCGTACTCGGTCGAGCGCTCGAGGCATGCCCGAATGACTCCGACGGCACCCGCCGCGACCGTGAAGCGGCCCTGGTCGAGTCCGTACATCGCGATCTCGAAGCCCTGGCCTTCCTCGCCGATCATGTTCTCCGCCGGCACCTCGACGTTCTCGAAGAAGAGCTCCCCGGTCGAGCCGGCCCAGATACCGAGCTTGTGCTCCGTGTCGGCGGTGGTGAAGCCGGGCATGCCGCGCTCGATGACGAAGGCGGAGATTCCCTTGTGCTTGGCAGAAGGATCGGTCTTCGCGAAGACCAGCGCGTGATCCGCGACGTTCGCATACGAGATCCAGTTCTTCGACCCGTTGAGGACGTAGACGTCGCCCTCGCGCCGCGCGGTGGACTTCATCGCAGCCACGTCGGAGCCCGCGGCGGGCTCGGTGAGCCCGAAACAGGCGAGCTTGCTGCCGCTCGCCTGCGGGACGAGCCACCGCTGTTTCTGCTCCTCGGAGGCGTATTTCAACAGCGCGAGCGAGTTGAGACCGACGTGGACGGAGATCAGGGTGCGGAACGCGGCCTCGCCCCGCTCGATCTCCTCGCACGCGAGCGCCTCGGAGACGAAGTCGAGCCCGGCACCGCCGTGCTCCTCGGGGATCACGATCCCGAGGATCCCGAGCTCGGCCATCCCCTCGATCGCCCCGAGATCGAGGTGGTGGTTGATGTCGTTCTCGACGGCGTTCGGGAGGATCCGGTCGTCGACGAACCGGCGGACGGTGTCTTGGAGCAGCCGCTGCTCGTCAGAGAGTTCGAAGTCCATGACGGCCTAGTCTACGGAGGCTTTGGGCGCTGCCGCCGTCATCACGATGGCCACCATGCTGGCACTGACGCCGCAGCAGAAGGCCGCCCTCGTCGTCGTTTCCGGGCTACCGGCTCCGCCGGGCGTGGCCGGCGTGATCGTCCAGAAGTACGACCGGGACGCAGCGCGGCCGTTCGGTGCACTCGTAGTCGCCGATCAGGAAGGCGGCAGTGTGAAGACGTTTCCGCGGCTGCCGCCGCGTTCATCTGCCCGTGCCGTCCGGAGCAAGGCTCAGGCGTTCGACTCCGGCGTCGCGACGGGGCGTGCGCTGCGCCGGATCGGCGTGGACGTTTCGCTTATGCCTGTGCTCGACCTTCAGGACGGCCCGTTCGGCGCGCGTCAGTTTCGTGCGCCGCTCTTCGGCGTCGCCTTTGCGCGCGGGCTCGCCGCGGGCGGCGCCGGCGCCTGCGTGAAGCACTTTCCCGGTCTGGGCTCGCCCTCGTTCCGCCCGCTCGGAGAGGTGAGCTAGACGTTCATGTGGCCCGCCTTTTACGGTTCCGATCAAGTGTTGACTGACTAGTCAATCAAGCTACCCTAGGCCGAGATGGAGACCATCGAGCAAGGGACCGCGGGCGGCGTCTCGTTCGGGCTCACGAACGAGCAGAAGGCTTTGCGGGACCTGGCCCACGACTTCGCCGAGCGGGAGATCCGCCCAAAGGAACGGGAGTGCGACGAGGGCTCGATCCACCCAGCGGACGTGATTGCAAAGGCCCACGGGCTCGGCCTGATGAACGTCCACATCCCGGAGTCCTACGGCGGACTCGAGCTCGGAGCGTTCGAAGGCCTGCTGATCGGCGAAGAGCTTTGCTGGGGGTGCTCCGGCATCGGCACGGCGATCGCGGCGAACGGGCTCGGCCACGGGCCGGTGATCATCGCGGGAACGGAGGAGCAGAAGCGCGAGTGGCTGCCGCCGCTCGTGGACGAGCCGCTGCTGACTTCGTTCGCGCTGACCGAGCCGAACGCGGGCTCCGACGTTTCGGGGATCCAGACCACGGCCGTACGTGATGGGGACGACTACGTCCTGAACGGCTCGAAGATGTTCATCACCAACGCCGGTCACGCGACCTGGTTCACGGTCTTTGCATCCACAGACAAGGCGCGGGGACATCGCGGGCTGACGGCCTTTGTCGTCCCCGCCGATCTGCCCGGTCTCGTCGTCGACAAGCATCTCGACAAGATGGGCCAACGCTCGACCGACACGTCGTCCCTCTCGTTCACCGACGTGCGAGTTCCGGCTGCGAACCGTCTCGGTGAGGAGGGGGAAGGGTTCAAGATCGCGATGAAGACACTCGACTTCACGCGTCCGGGCACGGCCATCGGTGCGGTCGGAGTTGCGCGGGCGGCGTTCGAGTATGCGGCTCAGTACTCGAAGGAGCGGATTCAGTTCGGCATGCCCATCGCGATGAATCAGGGCGTCAACTTCATCATCGCCGACATGGCGACGAAGATCGAGGCGTCGCGGCTCCTCTGCTGGCAGGCGGCCTGGATGATCGACAACGGGTTGCGGGCGACGCTGCAGTCGTCGTACGCGAAACGCTTCGCGGCGGATACCTGCATGGAGGTGACGACCGACGCGGTGCAGGTCTTCGGCGGTTACGGGTACATGAAGGAGTACCCGGTCGAGAAGCTGATGCGCGACGCCAAGCTCTACCAGATCTACGAGGGCACGTCGCAGATCCAGCGCCTGGTCATCGCAAGAGAATTGCTCATGCCGAGGGAATGAATTCCGGCGTGTCGACCGGTCAGTTCAGACGGATGCCCGGCAGAGCCGGGCATCCTGGTGTCGGCGCCGCAAGCGGCGCCTCGGTGCCCCGTGATTGAGATCGACCTCTCGGGTCGAGTCGCACTGGTCACAGGGGGTTCGCGCGGGCTCGGTCGTGCCGATGCGTTGACGCTTGCACGCGCCGGCGCCGACGTCGTGATCGCCGACATCCAGGTCGAGTCGGATGCGGGCGAGGACGCGGAGCGGTACGGGCCACTCGCGCAGGCTGCGCGAGCTCAGGGGTTCGTCTATTCCGAAGCGACCGCGAAGGAGATCACGGAGCTCGGGCGCCGCTCGGCGGCGATCAAGTGCGACGTCACCGATCGCGCTCAGGTCGAAGAGACTGTGCGGCACGTCGTCGACGAGTTCGGCTCGGTGGACATCCTCGTCAACAACGCCGGCACGCTCGACCACGTCGGCCAGCTTCCCGACCAGATGCCCGAGTTGTGGGAGCGCGACCTGCGTGTGAACCTGACCGGCTCGTTCAACTGCGCCCAGGCCGTCTGGCCACACATGAAGGATCGGGGATGGGGACGAATCGTGAACATGGCGTCCGTCGCCGGAACGCTCGGCGGGTTCGGCCAGGCGAGCTATTCCACGACGAAGGCAGGGTTGCTCGGATTGACGCGCACGCTCGCGCTCGAGGGTGCGCGGCACGGGATCACGTGCAACGCAATCGTCCCGGGCATCATCGGCACCGAGGCTTTCAACTTCGGCAATCCGGCGATGAACGAGCGGATGGTCCTGCGCACCGCCATGAGACGGGCCGGGGAACCGCAGGACGTCGCGAATGCGATCGTCTTTCTCTGCTCCGACCTCGCGTCGTACATCACCGGGGTCGGCCTCAACGTCAGCGGCGGGATCGAGCTCTTCACCTTCTAGGCCTGAACGGCCCAGGTCCACAAGTCCCACGGCCCGGTGTCGGACACCGTGACGCAAAGGGCGGTGGAGTCGTTGAAGGAGTCAGGCCGCCGCGCCCACGAGACGGAGAAGCGCTCCTCGGCCGAGGCTAGACTTCGCGGCCTTGCCTGCCCGGCGCAGATATTCCATGGTCCGGCCCCGGACGCGTCGCCGGACGCGCGCCCAACGCCGTTTGCTCTGGCAGCGAACGGCAATCCTTGCCGTGGTCGCGGCCATCGCGGCGGTGGTCCTCGGCCTCGCCTTCGCAGGCTCGCCGTCGCGGCTCGCGAATGGCGTTCGGATCGCAGGGATCGACGTCGGTGGCAAGACCCCGCATCAGGCACGCTCGATCCTCGAGCGCCAGGCAGTGGCGCTCGCCTCGGTCCCGGTGACCTTCCGCGTCGGGAACCGCAGCTGGCAGATGGAGCCCCGCCACCTCGGGATCCGCGTGGACTGGCGCGCCGCCGTCGACGCCGTGCGCCGGCAGGGCAACGGCTTCGGCCCACTCCGAGGGTTCCGCAGGCTGGACCTGCGCTTCTTCGGTGCGGATGTCGCGCCGCCGACGCAGGTCTACGACGCCGCCCTCCAGGCCAAGCTCGACGAAATCTCCGCTGCGGTGGACGTCGCGCCGCGCGAGGCATCGATCGTGCTCCGCGGGCTCAGGCCGCAGGTCGTCCCGAGCCGCACCGGTCACAGGCTCGACCGCCACGCTGCCGCGGCCACAATCGTGCGAGCTCTGGCGAGCCTGAAACGTGAGCCCGTCGGCCTGCCGATTCAGGTCGATCAGCCGAAGATCAAGGCCGGTGACCTGAGGGTCGTCGATGCGGAGGTGCGCACCGCCCTCTCGGCCCGTCTGTACCTGACGCTCGGCGACACCCGCTGGAGTCTCCGGCCGCCCCGCATCGCCCGCATCCTCGAGTTGCCGGCAGACGGACGGCGGGATCTGCGAATCGGCGGCGCTGGAGCCAGCAGCTGGTTCTCGGCGCTCGCGAAGCGCGTCGACCGGTCGCCGGTCGACGCCGACTGGGCAATCGGCAAGAGCGGGATTCGCGTGATCCCGGATCAGCCGGGCTACGTGCTCGACGTGCCCCGCAGTGCCAAGGCCGTGCTGCGCGCGGCGCTCGTGACGGCGCCCGAGCTTCGCAGCGCCGACCTCACGGTCGAGCGAATCAGCGCCGACCGGACGACCGCCGAGGCGACGGCCATGGACATCAACGGGCTGGTGGCCAGCTACCAGACGTTTTACGGAGGCGATCCGAACCGGATTCACAACGTGCAGCTCGTCTCCCATCTCGTCGACAAGCACGTCATCGCACCCGGCGAGACGTTCTCGTTCAACGGCGCAACGGGCGCACGCACCGAGGACAAGGGCTTCCGGCAAGCGCCCGTGATCATCAACGGCGAGCTGAAGACCGGCCTCGGCGGAGGCGTTTGCCAGGTTTCGACGACGGTGTTCAACGCCGCCTACGAGGCTGGGCTGCCGATCGTCTCGCGCACCAATCACGCCCTCTACATCAGCCACTACCCGCAGGGTCGCGACGCCACCGTGAACTATCCGGACACCGACCTGAAGTTCACGAACGACACCGGCCACTGGCTCCTGTTGCGCACCTGGGTCGGCTCCTCGTCCCTCACGGTCGCGCTCTACGGAACGCCTGTTCACCGCCGCGTCGTCAGCGAGACGAGCCCACTCGTCGTGACAGGCCCGCCGCCGGTCAAGAAGATCAAGGATCCGTCGCTCTTCGTCGGCGAGAAGGTCGTGGAGGAGCCCGGGTCGTCGTCCCTGAAGACGAGCAACAAGCGCACCGTCTATGACGAGAGCGGCAAGCTGCTCTCCGACACGACGTTCTACTCGTCGTATCGCGGCGAGGTGAGGATCATCCGTGTCGGCACGAAGCGTCGGCCGAAGGGCGACCAGACCGGGACGACGACGACCGGCACGACCACGACCACGACCAAGCCGACTACGACGACGACGACGCCTCGGCCCTAGCGATCGCGTCCGCCAGAGCCTGGGGGATCCGCGTGGGCCGGAGAGTCTTCGCGTCGACGCAGGCGTGTGAGGTCCAACCGTCGGCGATCACGTCGCCCTCGCGCGTGATCGCGTAGTCGAAGCGAAAACGTGCGCCGCGAAGCTCGCCGACACGGGTGTGGATCCGGAGCCGGTCGTCGAACCGGGCAGGCTGCACGTAGCGGAGGTGCGATTCGAGTACGAACGATTCGAGGCCCTGTTCCCGGATCGCGGAGTACCCGCCCGCGTACTCGGCGAGGTAGGCGACCCGCGCGATCTCGAACCACACGAGGTAGTTGGCATTGTGCGCCACACCCTGAGCGTCGGTCTCGGCAAAGCGAACGCTCACGTCAGTGCTGAAGCGGAAGCCGTCCACGCGCGTCACTCTATGGCCCGTAGTGCACAGCGTTTCCGACCTGGCGGCGCTCCTCCGCCTACGTCAACCTTGCGTCGTCCTCACCGGGGCCGGGATCTCGACCGAGAGCGGCATCCCCGACTTTCGGTCGCCGGGAGGGATCTGGGCGAAGTACGACCCGATGGAGTACGCCTCGATCGGCTCGTTCCGTCGTGATCCGGTCAAGGTCTGGGAGTTCTACGCGTTGCGGTTCGAGCTGCTCAGGACGGCCGAGCCCAATGCGGGCCACCTCGCGCTTGCCGACCTCGAGCGCCGCGGTCTGGTCGAGGCGGTCGTGACGCAGAACGTCGACGGGCTGCACGAGCGCGCCGGGTCCCGCGCGGTCGTGGAGGTGCACGGCTCGATCCGCTCTGCGAGCTGCCTCGACTGCGGGCAGCGGGTCGGGCTCGAGGACGTGATCGTCGCCCTAAGGGACGCCGCCGCGCCGCCCTGCCCGCAGTGCGCGGCTGTCCTGAAGCCGGACGTCGTCATGTTCGGGGAGCCGCTGCCGGCCGCCGCGATCGACCGTGCGGGCGAACTCGCATGCCAGGCCGGCCTTCTCCTGGTCGTCGGGTCCTCGCTCGAGGTCCAGCCTGTGGCCGGGCTAGCCCTCGAGACGAGCTCCACCGGCGGGGCGCTGGCGATCGTCAACCGGGGCCCGACGCCGTTCGACCACCTTGCGTCGATCCGGATCGAGGCGGGCGCCGGTGAGACGCTCTCGACGCTGGCCGAGAGTGTCTAGGCCGCTGCGCGCTTGATCGTCTTCTCTTCGAGCAGCCGGCGGCAGTTCGAGCAGACCTTGCGCTCCACGTGATACGGGACTCCGGCGCGCTGCCGAATCGCATGAATCGTGATCGCCGTGTGCTTGTGTCTGCGAAGCGTCATAACGCCCTCTCAGAGTAATCAGACGTTCGGTTGTCCAAGATTGTTGTCGGCAGATGTTCACCGAACCTTCACACCCTTTTAGCGTGGATACCCTCTGCAGGGTGCGAGCCCTCGCCGTCGTCCCGGCGGTCGGCCTCACCCTGCTCGGGGGCTGCGGGGGTACCGAGCAGCATCCCTCGGTCAGAGCGGAGATCGCAGCCAAAGCCCACACCTGCGCCGACGGCTCGATTCAGAGGCTGGGCTCGTCGCGGCTGGCCTACGCGGCGATCGTGCGTACGCGGGCCACGGTCTCTCGCCGGCCCGGAGCCCGCGCTTTCGCGAGCTTTCAGAGGCTCAACATCAATCGCGTCCCAACGATCTTCTCGATCCGCGGCGCGCAGGTGGATGCCAGGTGCAACCCCAGGTCGTACCTCGTCCAGATCCCCAAGCGGCCGAACGGCGTGATCGCCTGGGTGCCCGCCCGACAGGTCGTCGTGGCCAGGCTCTCGACCCGGATCGTCGTCGATCTGTCGGAGAAGCGGGTCACGCTCTACAAGGCCGGAAGACAGATTCTGAGCTCGAAGGCGGCGATCGGGGCGCCTGCCACGCCGACTCCCACCGGTCGTTTCTACGTCAATCAGCGGCTCATTCCGACGGACAAGGGTGGCCCGTTCGGCCCGGGTGCGCTCGGGATCTCGGCCTTCTCGAACGTTCTGACCGGCTGGACGCAAGGGGGCCCGATCGCGATTCACGGGACGAACGCGCCCTGGTCGATTGGCAAGGCCGTCTCGAACGGTTGCATTCGCATTCCCAATGTGAAACTCCGGCGGTTGTTTTCCGAGGCTCTCAGCGGCACGCCGGTCCTGATCCGGCGGTGAAGTGGGCCGTGATCGGCGCCCTTGCGCTTGCCCTCGGCGGGGCAGCGTCGGTGTGGGCTGAGTCGAGGCCGGATCCGGCAGATGCAGTAGGTGACGGATGCGGCACCGACCGCTTCGCGATCTTCAATCGACTGGAGCCGAACTGGGCGTACGTCTACGACCGCAACACAACCGCAGCGGATCCGCCGCCCGCGGGACGTTGGGCGAGTGGGGTCGCCGTGCCGGGCAACGACTCGCCGCTCGGAGTCCATCCGACTCCGGTCGACGACCCGATCACGCACGACGCCTACGACCTGATCGTGAATCTCCGCACCGATCAGCGCGACGCCTATCTCCTCGGCGGCGACGAACAGGCGCACTCCGGCAACTTCGAGGGAGCCGACGAGGAGAGTGCGCGCCTCCACATGGAGCGCGAGGAGGTCGGCATCCCGTTCGCTGTGTGGCCGGAACAGGGCGATCGCGTCCTCGCATTCGGTTCTTGGGTCTGGGACTGCGAGCACTTCGCCGGCGGCGGCGCCCGCACGGAGTTTCATCCCATTCGGGCGCTTTGGGTCGAGCGGCGGTTCTCACCCAGTAGCCCGTCGGGCGAAGCCGAGGCGTCGCTCTGGTACTCGAACGTGAAGACGGCCGCCGGCGTGCTCGCCGACTGCGCGCACCGAACGAAGGGCGATCGGATCGCGTTCAGGACCTGTCAGGCCGGCGAGCGGGCGAGCTCGACCTTCGCCGATAGTGGCTCGAGGACGTTCGTCCTTCGCGCACCGCCGCGACCTGCGCGCGGCGCGCGCTTGGGAGCGCGGCTCGTGGATGTCGGCAGCAGTCGTGGTTCCGTGCGGCCACGGCTCCGGCTGACGAGCAACTCAGCACGCTTGACGCTCGAATTCGTTTCGGGCCGGCCGGTGCGCGTCGCGTACAACATCTTCGTCGGGTGGAGCCCGGTCCCGGTACGGGCCCGTCCCCGCCATCTGCGTGTCGAGCTCGAAGAGCTGCTCGTCCGCCGCGCCATGGACCCGTCCTGCCCGACGACTCGACCAGATTGCCCTGCGAGCGCCGAGACGACACAGCTCGGGCAGATCGCCACAGCTCCAGGAGAGTGGGCGCTCTACGTGGACGTCGGCGGGATCTGGACTCATGTCCGACCGCTCGTCCTGCGCGTGCACGACGGCCAGCGCGTGCGGCTGCGCCGGCGGTTCGACCTCTACGTCCCGCGCGGCCGTGTCTGGCGGCTGTTTGCCTTCGCGCGGGAGTGTGACTTCGGTTTTCCCACGTTCTCGAGCAACGATCGCGCTGTCTATCCGTGCCCGCACAGCGGCGAATTCGGCAATCCGGCGGGGGACGACCGACCCGGGTATCTGGCGGTCACGGGCTCACTCGGCCGGCACCGAGCCAACGCGAGTCTGGAAGACTCGACCTGTCCGCCGGTGAACAAGTCCGGCTGCTACCGCCTGACGTGGCGCGTGACGGAAGTGCCGTAAAAGATCCGACGACCGAGGAGGATGAACAGATGGCAAGGCCCAGACAGAAGAACATCGTGGAACGGCTGACCGGAGCAGGCGAAGAGGCGATCCAGCGAATCGGCAGCGCACCCGGGGCGGACAAGGTTCTCGGCGCGCTCGGGACTCTTCGAGATCGCGTGGACGAGTTGCAGAAGAGCGTCCGCACGATCGACAAGCTCGAAAAGCGGCTCACCGCGATCGAGAAGCGGCTCGACAAGCTCGAGGGCAAAGGAACGTCCGGCTCGCGCAAGACCTCCTCCTCGGCCAAACGCTCCACCGCCACGCGCAAGCGCAGCGCCGGCAGCTAGAAAGGTCGCGGCGCTTTCGGCCTCGTACCGGTGCCAGGCACGGGTACGAAACCGTAACGCGTCTGTCGCAGGACTCAGTCCTTCGGGACGCGTACCCGCAGCGCCCGCGGGACGATCTCGAAGCGCGCGGGCGTCGTTCCGGGCTGCTCGCCGTCGAGCTCGATCGGGAGGCGATCGTCTGCGTCCACGCTCACCTCCGCGCCACGCAGTAGCTCGGCCTTCGGGTGGGGAAGATGGGTGCCACGAAAGATCTTGGGCATCGTCAGAATGAGATCCCCCTTCGTGAGGTCGCCGATCAGCAGGACATCGAAGGTCCCGTCATCGGGCTCGGCTTCCGGGGCGATCTTCATGCCGCCGCCGACGTAGCGACCGTTCGCCACGATCACGTCGTGCATACGAGCCTGTCGGGTTTCACCGTCGACGGTGACGTGGATCTCGGTGCTCGACCAGCGGGCGAAGACGGCGAAGGTCGCCCACAGATAGGAGACCTTGCCGCCGAGTGCTTTGGAGCTGTCGTTGGCACGTTGCGCGATCGCGCCACTCATACCCGCGCTCGCGACGTTCGCAAAGAAGGACTGCGCTTCCCCGCCCGCCCAGAGCCGGTAGGTCGCCCGGCCGAGGTCAATCGTGCGCGTCTCACCGGAGCGGGCGACGTCGATGGCGCGGTCGATGTTGCGGGGCAAGCCGAGGGAGCGAGCGAAATCCCAGCCTGTTCCGCGAGCGATCACGGCGATCTCGACGCCGCTGCGCCCTGCGATCCCGTTGGCCACTTCGTTCACGGACCCGTCGCCTCCGACGACGACCAGCAGCTCGGCTCCTTCGTCAGCAGCGCGCGCCGCGAGTTGCGTCAGCTCGCCGGCGGAACGCGAGAAAAGTGCGTCGCCGTCGAGCCCCGCCGCTGACGCACGGCGAGCGATCTCCGGCCAGCGCCTGCCCGTCGAGCCGTTCGCCGACGCCGGGTTGACGAGAAAGACGGTCTTCGTCAGTGCTTTTCGTCGGCCGTGACCGTCGCGAGCGCGACGCGTGTCATCCGGTCGACCGCCGCGCGCAGCTCCTCGTCGGTGATGCGCTTGAACTCACCCTCCACGACGATGTCGCTCACGGTGAGAAGGCAGCCCGCCTGGACGCCGCGAAGCGCGCCGACCGTGAAGAGCGCCGACGCCTCCATCTCCACTGCGAGCACGCCGCGCTTCGACCATCGTTCGTACTGGTTCTGGTCGGGGTTGTAGAAGACGTCGCTCGAGACGATGGGTCCGACGTGCATCGACTGGCCCATCTGCTTGGCCGTGTGCACGGCCCCGTGTATGAGCTCCCAGCTCGCCGTTGGGCAGTGCGGCTCGTGCCCGACGAGGTGATCAGCGGTGCGATCGTCTGCGACTGCGGACAAAGCGACGATGAGGTCACCGAGCGCGTGGTGGGCCTGGAGCCCTCCGCACGTCCCGACGCGCAGTAGCTTCTTCACGCCGAGCTGGATCAGCTCTTCGAAGACGATCGTCGCACCCGGGCAGCCCATGCCGGTGCCCTGCACGGAGACCGGTTTGCCTTCGTAGGTACCTGTGTATCCGAGCAGGCCGCGCTCGGAGTTCCGCTCGACCGAGTCGTCGAAATAGGTCTCGGCGATGTACTTCGCCCGCAGCGGATCGCCCGGCAGAAGGCAAGCCTCGGCGTACTCCCCCGGCTCAGCTCGAATGTGGATCGGCATGAGGGCGCAACCCTAACCCGTGCGACTATTCGGACAGTGAAAGGTGCGATCGAGCCCCGGCTCGTGCAGATCCTCGAGTTCTGCGCCGAGGATCCCGTGGAGCGCGTCTTCCTCGAGGACGTCGCCAGGCGGCGGCTGGGCCGGTTCAGCGCCTTCGCCGAAAACGGGCGCCTCACCGCTCTCTGCCACGTCGGCGCCAACGTCGTTCCCTCGGGTTCGGGCTGCGGCCGTTTCGCACGGGCGGCCGCCCGCGGCCGCGCGCGCATGATCATCGGCGACGAGCGCGCAGTCGACGAGCTCTGGGACGATCTCGCCGGACTGATGCCCGCCCCTCGAAACGACCGGCCGGGGCAGCCTGTCTACGCCATCAGCGAGCCGCCGCCGGCCGGCGACACGGGTCTTCGGCCGGCGACCGACAAGGACTTCCCGCTGTTGCTGCCCGCGTGCGCGGCTGCGCACGAGGAGGAGATCGGCGTCGATCCGTTGGCGCGCGACCCGGAAGGCTTCCGTTGGCGCACGCGCTCTCAGATCGAGGAGGGCCGCTCGTGGCTCTGGGTCGACCACGGCACGATTCTCTTCAAGGCCGAGGCCTCGGCGTGGACGCCTGAGGCGGTGCAAGTGCAGCAGGTCTGGGTCGACCCGCCGGCGCGAGGCAATGGTTATGCGCAGCGCGGCATGCGGGATCTCTGCCGGCTTCTGCTCGAGCGAGTGCCGACCGTCTGCCTGTTCGTCAGGCCGGAGAACGCACCCGCCCTGCGCGTGTACGAGGCGATCGGGATGAAGCGACACGGCTTCTACCGGTCACTGATCTTTTGATCCGCCTGCTGCGGCTCGGCTTCGCGGTCTGGGTTCTCCGCTGGGCAACCCAGCAGCTTGCGTCATACGTCACAAGGCATCGGGCCAGCCCCCCGGATGGGTGATGAAGCCTCACCTGCGGGGCCGCCGAAGTAGGCATCGTGAAGCCCCGCATCACTGCGGCCGCGGGACTTGCTGTGGCGATCTTCGCTGTGGCCTCTCTGGTCGTCCTCGACACCGGACAGAGCAAAGCTGTCATCACCCATACCTGCTCGGCGACCGACCGGCAGTTCCTCGGCACTGCCCAGTTGAACATGGCCGCGCTCGGCAGCCTCTCGCAGGACTACCTGCAGGGCAACGCCCAGGCCGACGACGTGATCTTGCAGACGGACTCCGCCGTGACCAGTCTGCTCAACACGGATCCCAGCGACCCGTCGCTCTCGAAGACCCGGGCGATCCTGCGGGCGATGTTCCTGGAGTACGGTCGCGCGATCCGCGCCGACAAGCACCACCGTGATCCCGGCAAGTACATCTACCGGGCCTACGGCCTGGCGAACTTCGCCCACGACGTCCTGGCGCAGGCCGAGCCGGCCCTGGCGAAGCGCGGCTGCGACGTTTCGCCGCTCCTCTAGCTCGGGCTACTTCAAGAATTTCACAGCGTCGTCGACGACGCGGAGCCGGAAGAAGCGTCGTTTCAGATCCGGATGCGGTTCGAGCAGGTGGTCGAGCTCTTCGAGCGCTCCTTCGACCTCGGCGTCGGGACCTTCGATCAGCTGCTCCACGGCACGGCGAACCTGGTCCCGCAGGACGTCGGGGAGCTCTTGCACAGCGCGCCGGGCTTCCTCCTGCTCCTCGATCCATTCCACAGCCTGTTTCTCGGCCTGGCGCTTCCGCCACGCCTGAAAGAACTCGGCCATCCCCGACAGCATCGGCGCTCGCCGCGGGGACTAACATCCCTCACCCGTCTACCCTGTCGAGGTGGACACGGACGGGCTGCGCGAACGAGTCGAGGAGCTGATCCGCAGGCACGACCTGATTGCACCGGGCGCGGCTGTGACGTGTCTCGTCTCGGGCGGCGCCGACTCGACCTGTCTGTGGCATGCCCTCACAGAGCTCGGCTATCGCGTCTCGTCGCTGCACGTCAACCATGGACTCCGGGGTGCCGCTTCCGAAGAGGACGCGCGCTTCTGCGCGGAGCGTCTCGGCGCCGAGGTGGTCGACGGCTCCGGCGGGCTGACCGAGGACGATTGGCGCAGGATCCGGTACTCGTTCGCGACCGACCGGCTGCGCGCCACGGGCCACACCGCTTCGGACCAGGTCGAGACGATTCTGTACAAGCTGGTCGCAAGCGGGACGGCGAAAGGCATCAAACCGCGCCGCGAGGACGGGGTCGTGCGTCCCCTGCTTTCGGTCTGGCGCGAGGAGACGGAGGCGTATTGCCGCGCCGAAGGGCTCGAGTTCCGGATCGACGAGTCCAACAGCGGTACGAAGCGCGGCCTCATCCGCGACGAGATCCTGCCGCGCCTCCGAGAGCTCCATCCCGCCGCCGAGCGGAACCTGCTGCGCCTCGCCGACGGCGAGCCGACGGCGCTCGACGAGCTCCTCGCTTCGACGGCCGGGTCGGGGCGGCGCGATCTCGGTGCCGGCCTGACGGCCGTGCGCGAGTACGACCGGGTCTGGCTCGAGAGCACGCCCGTCGCGCTGGACGGCGAGGTGCTCTGGGGGGAATGGCGGATCGCGTCGAAGCTCGCAGGCCTTAAGGTACGGGCCTGGCGAGCCGGCGACCGGCTCGCTGGGAGATCGAAGAAGATCCAGGACGTGTTCGTCGACGCGAAGATCCCCCGTTCCGCACGCGAGTCGTGGCCTCTCGTCGTGCGCGGCGACGAGGTAGTCGCAGTTCCGGGCCTCGTCGAGGCGGAAGGAGTGCATGTCGAACGTGTCGCAGACTGAGCTCGAGCGCGGCGTCTCCGAGGTCCTCATCGAGGAGGACCGGTTACGGTCGCGGGTCGTCGAGTTGGGGGAGGAGATCTCGGCCGACTACGCGGGCCGGGATCTGTTGCTGATCGGCGTCCTCAAGGGCGCCGTTTTCTTCATGGCCGACCTCATGCGGACGCTGGCGATCCCCTGTGAGATCGACTTCATGGCGATCTCCAGCTATGGGGCCCAGACCGACTCGTCGGGTGTCGTCCGGATCCTCAAGGACCTCGACATCAACATCGAGGGCCGCCACGTCCTCGTCGTCGAAGACATCATCGATTCGGGGTTGACCCTCTCGTACCTGATGCGGAACCTCGAGGCCCGCGAGCCGGCGACCCTGGAGGTCTGCGCCCTGCTGACCAAGCCCGATCGGCGGGAAATCGACGTGCCCGTCCGCTACATCGGCTTCGAGATCCCAAACCGGTTCGTGGTGGGTTACGGGCTGGATTTCGCCGAGCGATACAGGAACCTGCCCTATGTCGGCGTATTGGATTCCGAGTTGGTGCCAGAAGGCGCCTGAAAAAGGCCGATCACCCCTTTTGGGGTCGCAGTAGCTCAAACCGAGGCTGGTACCCTGCCGAAAGAGGTCTAGTGAATCGATTCTTCCGCAGCGCGCTCTTCCCCCTCGTGATCATCGCGGCGCTCGTCTGGCTGGCCCTCCAGACGCTCGGCGGCCACAGCCAGCCCAGCTCGAAGCTGACGCTCTCCCAGGTCCAGACACAGATCGAGGCCTGCAGCCCGAAGGACCCTGGGGCTTGCTCGTTCCGCGAGATTGTCTTCAACCCGAACAAGCAGGCGTTGAACTACACACTCGCGGACGGCAAGAAGGGCTCGGTCCACTATCCGGGCGAGCAGTCGGCGGCCAACCTCCAGACGGCGATGTCCACGCACGGGGTTCAGTTCGACTCGAAGGGAACGGGCGGGTCACCATGGTGGTCGATCCTCACATCGCTGCTGCCGTTCGTCTTGCTCTTTGGCTTCTGGATCTTCCTGATGAACCAGGTGCAGGGCGGCGGTTCGAAGGTGATGTCGTTCGGTAAGTCGCGCGCGAAGCGGATGACGCCGGACTCACCGAAGATCGGCTTCAAAGACGTCGCCGGTGTCGAAGAGGCGGTCGAGGAGCTGCAGGAGATCAAGGAGTTCCTCGAGAACCCGAAGAAGTTCCAGGCACTCGGTGCGCGCATCCCGAAGGGCGTGTTGCTCTACGGGCCCCCGGGCACGGGTAAGACGCTGCTGGCGCGCGCCGTGGCGGGCGAGGCCGGCGTGCCGTTCTTCTCCATTTCCGGCTCCGATTTCGTCGAGATGTTCGTCGGTGTCGGCGCCTCGCGCGTGCGTGACCTCTTCGAACAGGCCAAGCAGGCCTCGCCGTGCATCGTGTTCATGGACGAGATCGACGCGGTCGGCCGGCATCGCGGCGCGGGTCTCGGCGGCGGTCACGACGAGCGCGAGCAGACGCTAAACCAGCTCCTCGTCGAGATGGACGGGTTCGAGCTGAAGGACAACATCATTCTGATCGCAGCGACGAACAGGCCGGACATCCTCGATCCAGCGCTGCTCCGCCCGGGTCGCTTCGACCGGCAGATCGTCGTCGACCGCCCCGACCGCAACGGGCGTCGCAAGATCCTCGAGGTTCACTCGAAGGGCAAGCCGCTGGCGTCGGAGATCGATCTCGACACACTTGCCGCAGGAACGCCCGGGTTCACCGGCGCCGACCTCGCGAATCTCGTCAACGAGGCCGCGCTGCTCGCAGCGCGCCGCGGCAAGAAGGTGATCGAGCAGGAAGAACTCGAGGAAGGGATCATGCGCGTGATCGCCGGCCCCGAGAAGAAGACGCGTCTCTTCTCCGAAGAAGAGCGGAAGATCACTGCGTATCACGAGCTCGGCCATGCGATCGTCGGGCACTACCTCGACCAAGAGTCCGAGGTGCACAAGATTTCGATCATCGGCCGCGGGCAGGCGCTCGGGTACACGATCTCGCTTCCGCGCGAGGACCGGTACCTGACCACGAAGCAGACGCTGATGAACCAGCTGGCGATGACCCTCGGCGGCCGCGCCGCAGAAGAGATCGTCTTCAACGAGGTGACGACCGGAGCTGCGAACGATCTCGAGAAGGTCACCCACACGGCGAAGCAGATGATCATGCGCTTCGGGATGAGCGAGAAGCTCGGCCCGCGCGTCCTCGGCCGCAACCACGACATGCCGTTCCTCGGCCGCGAGATGGGCAACGAGCCCGACTACTCCGAGGAGATCGCGCGCGAGATCGACGACGAGATCCGCCGCGTGATCGAGGAAGCGCACATGACTGCGACCGAGGTGCTCAAGACGCACAGCGACGAGCTGCACCGGATCTCGCTCATCCTCATCGAGCGCGAGACGATCGACAAGGACCAGTTCGAGCGCCTCCTCGCCGGCGAGGAAGAGGAGTCGGTCTTCGCCGAGAAAACGCCGGCTGCGAAGCCGGAGCCCGAGCCCGAGGCCGAGAAGAAGCGCAAGCCGGAGCCGAAGACGCGGCCGTTCCCGATTCCCGGGGCGACGATGCAGCCTCCGCCGCCCGAAGGCGCCAAGGGCTGACCAGCGCGGCGCCTGGTACCCCCTAGGGGTATCATGGCTAGGTGACTTCGGTCGAGACCCCCGGCCGCATCGACCTCGAGGTCGGCGGGATGACCTGCGCCTCGTGCGCGGCGCGGGTCGAGAAAAAGCTGAATCAGCTCGTCGGCGTTTCGGCGAGCGTCAACTACGCGACCGAGCTCGCAACGGTCGAGTACGACCGAGACCAGGTTGGCCTGCCGGATCTCGTGCGCGCCGTG
>Ga0207646_10003258_pt1 | contig 18502 bp, 11 predicted proteins | sample KBSK5502metaG_FD_184343 | JGI IMG/M metagenome (GOLD analysis project Ga0207646, IMG submission 184343) | Corn, switchgrass and miscanthus rhizosphere microbial communities from Kellogg Biological Station, Michigan, USA - KBS K5-50-2 metaG... | ecosystem: Host-associated > Plants > Roots >...
CGCGAGTTCAACAGCAACCTGGTTGCGGCGCTCTTCTTCGATGAAGAAGTGGCGTTGCAGTTCCACATAAACATTGTTGCGGCCGAAAATGGCGCGAAGTTGCTCGAGGCATTTGCGCGCGCTTTCTTTGCCGCCGCTGCGGAGCGTATAAGCCAGCGGTCCTTCATCTCCTCCGGTGAGGCAAATCAATCCGCTGCTGGCGCTTTCCAACTCAATTGTTTCAATGGTGCCTTCGCCTTTTTTCGCACGAAGCTTCATCCGTGTGATCAGGCGGCAGAGATTTTTGTATCCCTCGGGTGAAGTGACCAGCAGTGGATAGCGCCAGCCTTGCGTACAACTGACCTCCGCGCCGATATGCGCGCGGATGCCAACCTTTTCTGCGCGCAGGTAAAATCTGGGCGCGCCATAAAGACCATCGCGGTCGAGCAGAGCCATCGACGGCATGCCAAGCATGTGGCAGACGCTGGCCAATTCTTCCGGCACAGAAGCGCCTTCGAGAAAACTGAAAGCAGATCGAGCGTGCAATTCGACATACATCAGTCGTATACACCTCGCACAAACCATTTGTCCAAAAGCCCATCGTAAGAAAAACGATAGAACCCATGCGTTGTGGAAGACTCGGGGGAAAACTGAATTTCCAGATCCCATGTGTCTTCCTGCCAGGGCTTCTCTTCCCACCAGTGACCCGAAGTGCACCACGGCCCTGATGCATGAACAACTTTCCCGGAGCAGCCTTGAAACGATGCGAATGCCGGCTTGTTTCCATCCAGCCGGACTCTCGCGGGAATAGAAGGCCGAAAAACGTGAAGAGCAATTTGTGGGACAAGTTCTTTTTGTAAATTCTTTTCCGAACTATTTTGCGCAGTGGTTTTCGCTGAACGTTTAGTGTTGTTGCCTGAAGCAGAGCGATCTACGGCAACAATGGGAAATTTGTCCATGTGAAACGCATCAGGCCGGTGTGAATCCAGCAATTTCGCTGAGCCGATGTTTCCATCTCCGACGACTGAAGCGATGCGCGCAATGGTGAGTTCAAGTTTGTCGGGATCGGGAGCGGTAGGAATGAACAGGGAGCCTTGCGTAACGCGCGAGAGCGAAGACTGCGCGGTCATCTGAATTTTCTGGATGGGCGCGCCCGGCGGACGCGATTGCAGCCGAAGCCGGAGAAGTTTCAGTAAAAGTTTAGCGTCTCGCGTAGGAATAGGCAGCTCCAGGCCGCATGAAAATGTGCGTGGAGACGGTTTAACCCGAAGCAAATCACGCACTGTGTCGAACGCATTGTCAAAAGCCGGCTGCAATTCAAAATTCACCTGAACCGCGGCAATGGAAAGTGCGCGCGCCGAAAGGCGTGCACTCAACTGATCGAGAAGCCTGCCGAGAAGAAACGAAAGAGATTCGAGATCGTCAATAGCCTCGTCCAATTCAAACCATTCTTCAAAGTGCTGCGCGGGTTCGGCGAGAAGCAACGGTCGCATGCCTTTCCCGTTCGCGATAGCATGGAGTCTGACTCCTTCTTGTCCCACGCATTCGGAAAGAGAAAGCACGGGTAGAGATGCGAGAGCCTTACAGGTGCTCACGCCCCACCGTTCAAAAACTTCGGAAAGTTCCTGGCTTGGAGATAACATACTGACCGGCAGCGTTTCCAAAAAGCGTCGTTCTTCGCCTTCAGGAACGATGGTTGGCCCGGGCAAGGCACGAGCCACGATGCGAGCCGTTTCCACGTTCGCAGAAATAGCAACATGAACGTTCATTCCGAATGTGGAAGCTCGCGAAGCGATTTGGCGCGCGATTGCTTCTTCGTCGCCAAGAAGCGATGCCAGGCCGGAAATGTCGATAAGCAGAGTGTCTGGCGCCGCATTCTCCACGAGCGGAGTGATCGACCACGCCACATCCAGTAAAGCGGAGTGCGCCGCTTCTTCGCGAACTCTGCAGCGCGGCCGGATGGCGACTTGCGCGAACTGGCCCACGGCGGCTTTGGTCATACCACGTGTAACACCAAGAATCTGCGCGAGCCGGTTGAGAGCGACAACCTGATACGTGGGCGGAGGTCCATCGATGATGGCAAGAGGCTGTGTTCGAAGTTCGGGCTCGGAGCGTCCGATAGCCTGCAAAATAAAATTGGGAACGTAAATGGCACCAAATGAAACTGCGGATGACATGGCGGCTTGCGTCGAGCACGGTGAGTTGGGAAGACTCAGCCAAAGTTCGGCGTCCTTTCGTTCTCTGAATGGTCTTGTTGTGATGGCAGCAATCTGTCGCTGCCGGCAGAGTCATCGGGAAGAAAATGATTTGACCGAAGATCGAAACGAACGGTTTCTGCGGCCGAGTTGTCAAAAGCTTTTGCGCTGCCAATGACGAAAACATTTTCGTGCCGGGCAGTGGAGCGAATGATCTCGGCAGTAGTTGTCCATCCATCAAGCAAACTTCCCGGAGTGTGGAAATCACCCGATGGATATTGGCAATCCTGTAGTGACCAACGGGCGGCTTCTCTTTCCATGCGCAATACCAGGGAAGCGCATGTTTTCGCACTGGACTCGCGGGAAAGAACCAACAGGATCGTCGAAGTATTTTCAACCGTGCGCCGCAAACGAAACCAGAAGCTCAAGGGAACCTGGCGAACCAGACGCGCCGGTGCCCCGCTCAGATCCAACGCAACCAGGCTGAATCCGCCGCCATGCAGAAGCAAATCGACGGAACGAAGCGCCTGATCAAGATTGCGGCAGCGAACCCAAAGCAGTTGATGCAAACAGACGCCGGCGGATTGCGCACAGCCGGGATCAAACGAATCCTGTGCGTCAACCAGAGCGCAGACTTCCGCGTTCGCCGTGCGAGCCGCCAAAGCAGATTGCAGCAGGGAAGTCATTCCCGAGGAAAGCTCGCCAAAAATTTCAGTCAAGCAGCCGCGCGGCAGGCCGCCGGCAAGTTGATCCACTGCGGCGATTCCGGCGGAAGCCGTAATGGGTTGCGGCTCCTGAAAACGGAATGGTGAGGAGACGCGTCCGGCAAGAGCGGACTCGACATGAAGACGAAGAGCGTTGGATCTGGAGAGCATGACGATAAAAGGCGAGGAAGAGGCTTGCGGGATATTCGCTTTTTGTTCGCCATAAGGAGTTTGTCGCGTTGCACGGTATTTGTCAACGCCGATTTCAATGCAATGTTTTCAACCGCATGAAATGAAATACCACGAGGAACAGTTTGTAAGAACAATCAACTCTAAGTCATATAAAAAACAACTCTCGTCAACAACGCGTCGTGTCGCTCACGCCGTAGTCTCGGCGCGATCCTTCGCGCCCCAATAGCTGGGGCTGAGCACGCTTTGTCCTTCCGTGAGCAGTGCTTCTATCCTCTTGTGACGATTCGCTTTCGAAGTGTCCTGAGATTCGGGAACAATCGCGCGTTCGTGCAGAATGCGTTCTGTCGCGGCAACTTGCGGCTCCGCATGGAATCGGCGCTGAATCGAGGAATCGCACAAAACGTTGGCGACTGAAAGCAGACACATGCCCTGATGATGGGCCATCCACGAACGCACCAGCGTGAAGCGCTTGCGGCTGAGCGTCATCTTCGGGCCATAGTCCAGAGCTTCGTAGAATCCGTACGCGCCGATGCCGCCAAGCTTTTTCAGCCGTTGAAGGTTTTTCAACGCGTCATAAGAGCCAGTCATCAGGCTCATGAAAGTTGAATACGGAGAAATCACCATACGGTCTTCATCTGGCCGATGCAGCGCAAGTGCTGGGACTCCGAACGCGAAATAATGATAATGGCCGTCACCGCTCAGCAAACTGCAAGCGGATTCAGAGATGCCCCACGGAATCGAGAAACGCCGAGCATATTTTTGCTGCGCAGAAACGGCGCTGCGCATATTGCGTTCCAGCAGCGTTCCGGGCGAAGACTTCATCCAAAGTGACGGCATCAGGTATTCGAACATCGTACCGGTCCACGACTGCAAAACCGCCTCGCCCTTGTATTGAACATGCGAACGGTCGAGGTGGAACCAGCATTCCTGCGGGATCTCACCTTTCGCGACGCCTGCAAAAACTGCGGCGCGCGCTTCGGAGGCAAGCAAATCGTAGTGATGCTCACTCGCCGCGCCTTTCGCGGCGTCAAAACCAATCGTGATCAGCTTGCGAGGTTCGTCGTAAACGAGCGAGAAATCCATTCCCGCCGCCAGTTCGTCGGAATAGCTCGCGATTCCTTTCAGGGCCGCCGCCGCCTGCGTTGCGGTTTCGCGGCTCGCGGCAAGGGCTTCGCGAAGAAGTTCGCGCGAACCATTTTCCGCGGTTCCTTCATGGATAGAATTTTCGCTCTCGCTATTCAATGATTCGAGGACTTCTGAATAAATACGGTCCCCGGTTGCCAGGCTGAGCTCTGCAATCCATTTCGCTTGTTGTTCTTCCGTGGCGCGAAGCGAGCGGAATTTCGTGGAGGCCCACGGGGCAAACTGAACGGTCAGCTTTTCAAGTTCAGACAAGCGCGTATTCAGTTCAGACAGCCACCATTTCAGATCGTCTGAAGTTTGCGCGATGGTGCGTGCCGATTCGGTTATCGTGGCGACCGATTGTTCAAGCGTTGGCAGCGCGCTAAGCCATTCGAGCGGCGATTTGCCCATTTTTGCAACGCAATCGTCGATCGAACGGAATGCTTTCCGCGCTTCTTTCGTGCTTACGAGCTGCTGAATCAGCCGCGCGTGATCTCGGATTCCGCTCCAAAGCTCCTTCCGGAAGATCGGACGTTTCCATTCTTCCAGAGAAGCTTGCTTCAGCGTCCAAAGGCAGCAAACCAGGTTGCCGTTATCGACCGTGGAAAGAAAAGGATCGCCTACTGGCTCGAGCGTGCGGGTGTCATACCAATTGTAAAGATGACCGTGCGATTTCGGCAGGCGCCGCACGGTAGCAAAAGTCTTCTCGGTGTCCGCAATGAATTCCTGAACGGTCAAATGACCCAGATCAAGCGCCGCGATGCGCGCGTTTAACAATAGGCCAAGATTCGTGGTGGAAACGCGATGTGCGATAAGGCTGCCTTCTTCTTTCAGGATGTCCGGAATCAGATAATTCTCATTCTCATTGCTGAATTCCCTGAAGAATCTCCAGGTGCGCAATGCAGAGGTGCGAAGGAGCGCTTCATCACGAGGTCCGATGCGCAAGCCGTCTTCGGGAAGCGGTTGGTCGAGCCAATTGGAAAAGGCATCAGATGCGACCCAAAGCAGCAGCAGCGGCGCGGCAACCGCAAAAGATTCCCAGCGGTCGACGGCGAGAAACACGCCGAATACGATGGTGAGCCAAGGCGTCGCTTTTAGATACAAATCAACGGGACTGGTTCTTTTGCCGCTGCTGTTTTCCGCTTCGGCAGCAGTCTCCCATTCGAGAAGTTTGTGGCGCGTCACGGCCATGCGGATTCCGACGCGCACAATTGCGTCCAGAGTGACCATGCTTTGTTGCGGCAAGCAAACCAGCCTCATCAGCAGGTGGGCGTTGGCTGCCGCAAAATCGGAAAACCATTCTTTCCAGAAGCGCGCCGCGAATTTAGCGTTGCCACTGCGCAAAATCGAAAGGGTGAACTGCAAATACGTCGGAAGCACGAACAGGCCGAGAGTCGCCAGCGTCCAGTAGAGTGCTTTACCGGGAAGAAACAGCCAGCCACTCACGAGAATCGAAAGCATCGCAATTTCGGTGAGGCTGCGGCGTAGATTGTCCAAAATCTTCCAGCGCGATATCAGATTGATCGGATTACGCACTACATTTCCGAAATAATCCGGTACCCGCGGAAAAAGCCAGAAAAGAATCTGCCAATCGCCGCGCACCCAGCGATGTTTCCTTTTGCTGTACGCCGCAATGCGGGATGGGTAGTCATCAATAACTTCCACGTCAGAAAGCAACCCTGCCCGCGCGTATGCGCCTTCAATCATGTCGTGGCTTAGAATTGCATTTGACGGGAACCGGCGTTCAACGACCTGCTGGAAAATTTCCACCTCATAAATTCCTTTGCCGGTGAAACTTCCCTCTTGGAACAAGTCCTGATAAACATCGGAAACAGCGCGCGTATAGACGTCAAAGCTCGAATCACCGGAAAAAAGCGCAGCCAGCCTCGAGCGGTTCGCGGAGTGAATGCTCACTCCCACACGCGGCTGCAGGATTCCATAGCCCTCTACAACAACATTCGAAATTGGATGGACTACCGCGCGTTGCAGAGGATGAGCGATCGCGCCTACCAGCTTGCGGCCGGCGTCGCGCGGCAGCTGCGTGTCAGCGTCCAGAGTAATCACGTATTTGATTCCGCTCAGCAGTGACTTTTCGCCGGCGACCGTGGAAAAATTATTGGTTTTTCCCAAAAGCAGATTGTTCAAGTCGAGAAGCTTTCCGCGCTTACGTTCCCAGCCCATCCAGACTTTTTCAATGGAGTTGAATGTGCGGTCCCGATGAAACAGAAAAAAAGTGCCTTTGCCTTCACGCGCGTATCTTTCATTGAGCTGTTCAATCAGCTGGGCGCATTCAAGAGCCAGTTCGTCCCGTTTATCAAACTGTGTCGCGGCGTCCGGAGGATCCGTGAGCAGGCCAAAATGAAAATTGGCGTCACGATTTCCAAGAAAACGGATTTCAAGGTCGCGCACGGAGCGTTCCATCTGTTCGCGACTGACCAAGAGCGTAGGAACGACAACCAGTGTTTTGCTTTCCGCGGGTATTCCAGCGGAGTAATCCATTTTCGGCAACGTGCGCGGTTTCACGAACATCCCGACCAATTGATTCGCGATGGCCACGGCGCTCTCTGCCGCGGGAAGCAGGAACAACGCCACGACTAGAAAAATGGGCACATTCACTTCCGCCCCGATCACCACGGCCGTCAACAGTGCGACCATCAGCAACTCGATGCCGACCACATACAAACCATCCGGCCAGCGCTTTAACAATTTTGCAAAGCTCAACAGCCATGAATCTTTGATTCCGATTGCCCGCTCCAGCGCTTGCCGGCCTTCGCCGATAAAGTAAAAACCCACGTGCGAGCGGCGTTCATTCGCCCGAACATTCGTTCCGCGATGCGGCTGACTCGCCAATTTCACGGCGCGCCGCGCGACTTCCGCTTCACTTTCTCCGGATTTCCGCGCAAGTTCGGCAACCGCAGCGCGGTAGTCGGATTTGGCCGCCTTTTCCATTTTGTCGAAGGCTCGCGCAGGGTCCTGGGACAGAGCTTGTTCGCACAGGCTGACCTCGACAAATAGCTTGTCCCAGTCGGTCAGGCCAAGCGTGCGCAGACCTGCGATCATCGCCGAAAGCCTCGGCGCGGGCGCGGCGTCGGTCTGTGCTGAAGTCGAGGTCCGGCCGGGCATCGCGAGCTTTCGCGCATGCGCCGCGACTTGCTCCAGCAGAATCTGGCTCAAAAATCCCTTCAGCGCAGATATTTCCGCATTCGTCAGTTCAAAATCCTCCTGCAGCGCTGCGAGAAATGCCACCAGTTCCGATCTGTCGAACAAAAATCCTGCTGCTTGCAGATAACGCTCAGCAACAGTCCGCACGCGAAGCTCTCCGCCGCCCTTTCCACTCGCTACGGCTGGCAATTCGTCCACCATCTTCAGAGCGGCACGGCTTTCCTGCATGCTCTCTTCCACGATCTTTGTGTTTGAGGTAAGCGAGCGCCATTCAAGTTCAAGAAATGCCCCGGAAGCCTGCCTTCTCTGCAAAAACTGAACTGCCCGCGCGATTACCGCTTCCTGCAACGCCAAATCTTCACGAAGTGGTGAGCTGATCGCGCGGCGCGACTTCGTTTGCGGTTTCAAACCGCCGACACGGGCGGCGGTAAGGATTCGCTCGAGCCGGCGGCTGCATTCCTCCGCTCCGGTGGAGTTTTTCCAGTGCGCGGTTCCATCCGCGTCTTCAAAGGCGCTATTCCACTCCCGCGCGCTGCGCAGGTTCAGCACCAATTCAATGCTAGTTGCCATGACCTTGCTTTCCCCCAGACTACCGGTAGCTCGCCGCTTGCAGTTCAAACATTTCTGCGTACCGGCCGCCGTTTTGCATCAGCTGGTCGTGCGGTCCCTCTTCGGCGATTCTGCCGCCTTGCAAAACAAAAATTCTGTCAGCCATGCGCACTGTCGAGAAGCGATGCGAAATCAGCATGGCCATCTTTCCGCGAGTGAGTTCAGCGAAACGTTGAAAAACTTCGTGCTCCGATTTTGCATCGAGCGATGCGGTTGGTTCGTCAAGCACCAGCACCTGCGCTTCACGAAGGTACGCGCGAGCGAGAGCGAGCTTTTGCCATTCACCACCGGAAAGATCGGTTCCCCCGTCAAAACGAGTGCCAAGCCGCTGCTCATACCCGTGAGGGAGTTTGCGAATGACATCTTCGGCCAAGCTTTTTTGAGCTGCGGAGCGGATCCGGAAGATGTTGTCTTTCTCTTCGATGCGGCCCATCGCGATGTTTTCCGTCGCCGTCAAGTCGTAGCGCATGAAGTCCTGAAAAATAACGCCGATTTCGCGCCACAGATCTTCCTGGTCGTACTCTCGAAGGTCCACGCCGTCCAACAAGATCTGACCGCCGCTCGGGTCATACAGCCGCGTCAGCAACTTTACGATCGTTGTTTTTCCCTGGCCGTTTTCACCAACCAGCGCGATGCGTTCCCCTGGAGAGAGTTTGAAGCTGACGCCGCTCAAAACTTCGCGTCCGTTCGGATACGCGAACGAAACATTTCGAAACTCGAATCCCTGGCGAATCGGACGCGGCACCGCAATGGCTCCGGGTTTTGACGACACGACCGGTTTCACTGCGAAGAAATCCAGGAGGTCGCCGACAAATAAAGCCTGGTCGGCGATGGTCGAAAATGTCGAGAAGACCAGCTGGATGTTGGAACTGGCGCCCGCAATGGCGCCAGCAAGAAACGTGAGCATGCCGATGGTCAGGACGCCTGCCACGGTCTGATAGATCACATACGCATACGTCCCGTAGTAGCCGAGCGTGCCGAGCAGCGTCAACATTGCGCCAACCAGCAGACGCTTGCGGGCAAGTCGCGCCGTTTCTCCGTGCAGGCGCATCGCCAGATTCGTGAAGCGCCCCACAAGGTACGGTCCCAGTCCAAAAAGTTTCAGTTCCTTCGCGCTCTCTTTGCTCCCGCCCAACACACGCAGATATTCCATTTCACGGCGCGCCGGCGTTTGCGCGAAGCTCAAGGAATAGCCGAGAAATGCAAAGTGCGTTTCACCAAGAAATGCGGGAACCACGCATACGATCAATGCAAAAAGCAGCCATGGCGAAAAGAGGCAAATGCTGAATGCCAGGCTGGCGGTGGTAACAATCTGCTGGATCAAACGACCTGCGGCTTGAATCATCAGCACGCGGTCCGTGCCTTGCACGCGGGCCCGCTCCAGTTTGTCCTGGAAGGTCGGATCTTCGTACGAAGTGAGATCCAGCCGCGACGCGTGCTGCATAATGCGGATGCTGACGTGCTTTGCGTATTTGTCAGCAAGGACCGTATCGCAATAGTCGGTCACACGAACCAGAATCGTCGAAATGCACGCCAGGGCGAATTCGGAAATGACCAGCCACCAGAAGTAAGCCGGCAACGGCGTGTGGTGGGCAGTGTAGTTGTAAATCGAATCGATGATGACTTTCGTCACCGCCAGCATTGCCAGCGGCAACAAAGACACGATCAGCCGCACGCCCACGTTCGCGACCACGATTCGCGGTGATGCTTCCCACACCATTCGAAAAATCGGCAAGGTATTGCGAAGCGCTGCGAGGCGGTCTTTCCAGCGGGGAACCGGATTGGCTATTTGTGGCTCCAACTTTTCTAGTCCTTACGTGGTACGCAACTCCGTCGCTCTACACCCTAACCACACGCAGAGACAGTACTGCTCTGCTTCGCGCCTTGCATCTGAATGACGAGGGGCGGAAGTTGACAGAAAAGCCGCCGCAAGGTCGATAGAGTAGTACTACAACCAACCCGCCGCGACATCCTTAAATATATGCATCCGTAGTACCACGGAATGCGTATCTGCAAACACCTTATTTTGTTGTGCTTATAGCGCTCGAAATTTTCGTGAGGCTGTCGTTTCTTCGCTCACCTTGTAACTCTTGCCACCGATATTTTCGACCGCTCGCCAGGCGACGATGAAGCGAAGGTATCGAGGCCTCGAGCCATAGCTAAAACGGCACAGTCCTAGTGGACTTAACATTTCGCTTCAAAACGGGCTTTTCATACGGCGTCTGTGCGTCTTTGAATTCCGCCCGTACATTTTTCGGACGGTGCGTGCTGGAAATGTCGCCACACCACAGCAGGATGTCCAGTAACCGTGCGCGTTCAAGGTTGTTCAGATTGGTTGCGCTCATGCAGATGTCCAGCGCACGCCGCGCGCACTCGTCGGCAATGAGGACATGTTCGACCGCGGAACCAGGCGCTGCCTGGTTCAACAGCTGGCGGCGATCGATGCCGTCCAGAAATTCGTAGCATCGAGCGCAAAAATGATCTAGGCAAAGAGCTTCCGCACGAAAGGTAACAACAACAGGGCGCGAGCAATCACTACGGTGGCAAGATTCCGCATTACGCATCGAGCTGAGTTCCCCCTTGGGCCCATGGAATTTTTCCTTTGCGAAAAGACTGATTCGATATCCGGCGGTGGCATTGACAGGCGCCATTGGCCGGCCAATGCCGTTCAGCCTGCGGCCACGATTTCGACGAGCTCGGCAATCTCCGCCGGCCGAAGATCGGAAAGAGTAAGCTTCGTGGAGACTTGAGGAACGAGGAAGTGCGCGAAACTGGTGTACCCGCGGACTGGCCCATCCGCCAGGGCCGCGACGATCTTAAGCGTCCAGGCGGTAAGGCGTTCGCGTCCGGCGTGGAATCGTTCTGCATCCCACAGAGTGAGCAGTGTCACAAGCCGGGCCTCACGATCGGATACGAGCAGCATACTTACTTGCAGACCTTCGTGGTGCAGACGCGCATGCTCCAACAGCTCCTCTATGGCAGACGCCACATCGATTGCATCGCCTGGTTTTGCAATAAAATCGACGCGCAGCGCGGTAACCTGACCTGTAGATTTATTTTCCGGCAGGACGTGCTCAGCGTATGGTGCCGAGTGAATCTTTCTTTGCGACTCTTTGTCCAGGTACAAGACGCCACCTTCCTTTGGCCCATTCTTTTTCCTGATGGCAATAATCGGCGTCCGGCGATGACTCTTAAATCAGCACCGGACGCTTCTTCAGGGGCACGCCAGAGGACTTTGGTGTCCCAGCGTGTAGGTCTCCTCGTCGTGCAGGAGATCTATGGGCAGTAGTGCACCGAAAGCGCGGACCGTTTCATTCCGGGAGAGAAATGGACTGGCAATCTCAAGTTTTTCTTGAGGCGGCACGTTGCCACGTTCCCTGAGTCACGGCTATACTTCCCAGCACTTCGGGGGAAGTGTTGGAACTTTTTACGTTCGACGAAGCCTACGTGGGTCGGCTCCGGGAAGGCGATCCTTCTACGGAAAGCCACTTTGTTGAGTATTTCTCTAAACTCATTCAAATTAAACTTCGAGCACGGTTTCTGGCTACCGAAGTTATGGACGACCTTAAGCAGGAGACTTTTGCGCGGGTAATCCGCTCTTTGCGCTCCGAGGGCGGGATCCGCCAGGCGGATCGGTTGGGACCGTTCGTGAATTCGGTCTGCAATAACGTGCTGCTCGAGTATTACCGCTCGGGCTTGAAGCAGGTTCCACTGGACGCAAACCATCTGGAATTGCCGGATAAGGTACTGAATTTGGAGAGTTTAGCGATTTTGCAAGAAACGCAGCAGGCGGTGCGAAATCTGTTGCTCCAATTGCCTGATCGCGATCAGGCAATCTTACGAGCTATTTTCCTGGACGAGCTAAGCAAGGACGAAGTCTGCAAGAAGTTCGGCGTTGGCCGCGATTACCTCCGCGTTTTGCTCTACCGGGCAAAGGAGAAATTTCGAGCTGCGATGGGCCAGTAACCGCTGTGTTCTTAAGTGGATACCCTTGGGAGGAGTGAAATTCTCACCGGAATGAGAAACGAATCGGCACGAAACGACACTACTTAGCGATATGGAACGACACTCGATGGACCACCACCAGGCGGTGAAATCGCAGGTTTGTGAAAAGTATCTGCTCGGTGAGCTCTCGCCGGAGTTGCGTGACGCGTACGAGGAGCACTACTTTTCCTGCGCGGAATGCGCAATGCAGCTGCGAAGCGCGGCAGAGTTGATTGGCGCAGGCCAGCAGATTTTGGCGCGCACGCCGGCGATTGGCGCAAAGGATCATGTCGCACCGAAGCGCGGCGGTTGGTTCAAGTGGCTGCAGCCGGCAATCGCGATCCCAGTGTTCGCGAGCTTGTTGCTTCTGGTGGGTTACCAGAATTTCGTAACCATTCCGCATTTGAAGCAAGCGGTCAGCCCGCGCGTGCTGCCTATGTTTTCGTTGATTTCGGCGAATACACGTGGCGAAACAGCGCCGGAGTTTGTGACGCGACCGGACGAGCCTTTGGGGCTGTACGTGGATGTACCTGCAGATGCCACTTATTCGACCTACGACATTCGTCTCGAGGATCCAAATGGGAAGACGATTCCGCTGCGCTCGCTGAGCTATGCGGAAGCACAAAAGACGCAAGTCGTCGTCGTCAATCCCGGGAAAACGGCGGGGAGGTATTCGCTAATAATATTCGGCCGTGCAAAATCAGAGCAAGGCACTGCGGCCACAGAGTTAGCACGGCTGCAATTTACTGTTGTATTCTCGAGCCAAGTTCAGCAGCATTAACCATCCTACGACTCACGAGGAATGTCACGATGCCGAAAAAGAGCCCCAGGCCGAAGACCGACCCAAAGGAAGCAGATTTCTCGACATTTCATTATCATGCTTGCGCGCACGCATTCAGTGGCCAGTTCACGCGTCCATTTCACGATTTGATCGAAGTGCAAGCCGCAACGGCCTTGCCGATTATCGGCGGACATGGAAACTCTCGTGTCTCGAATTTCCAGTTCCGGGAATTTGTTAGGTTTAAGCATGGATATACCCATGTTTCTGGCGCGCATCAGGAAGACGACGACAGTAACAACACCTTGGTTACGGCAACGCTTGAGGGTTTGAACGTCATGGATGTGTTGACCGCGGACCGCATCGTCGCGCGCCTCTATTCGAAGGCTGCCAAAGGAGCGGGTGAAGGGGAGTTCACGCTGGTGGGCAGTAAATTCGAAAATTTGCGTATTGCCGGCTGCCCGGTACACATCGAACTGGATTTTGACTTGTTCGCGGAAATTCCGACGTTTAAGGACGCAAAGAATGCCTTTGATAAGAATGGCAAATTCCGGAAAATAGCATCAGATCCGCTGCAGACCGGGACGCCCCTAAAGGAACAAGGGGAGCAGGGAGTGTTTCTTTGCTCTTGTGTGAAAGAGATCGATGCAGAGTGTCCGGGTGTCACCCGCAAAGGTCACTCTTTTCACGTGAAGGGCTTTGGCACCATTTTTCTGGGCGAAGTTCTGATCAAGCACGCGGAACGCACGCTGACAATGTTGAGGCTGGAACTTGGTTCAGCGGTCAGCGGAACAGGCTCCGGCGCGCAGGCATTTTCGAATGGTCGAACCTGGCCATAGTCCTCGCTTTCTGTTCTGCATTTGTTGTCCTGGCTGGATGCAATCGCAAGCAGCTGCCGCCGGAATCGCCTTATCGGGCGATATGGATCGACATCCATCGAGGCGATCTGACTGCGGCTGCCGTGGCCGTTGACCGCGCAACCAAACAATTCTCCGATCCTCATTCCGAATGGCATTGGCGCTTCTGGGCTCTTAAGGGTGAAATCCTTATGCTCCAAGGGCACTATGAGGACGCGCTTTCGTTTCTTGCTCAGGCCGTTCCCGCAACTTTCGCGCAAAGCGATGTGGTCGTCTGGCAAAAGCTAACACAGGGCGCAGCATGTGCGCGACTCGGCCGTTTTGACGAGGCCGCGAACCTTTTGCGCGAAGCACAGGCACTTGCCCAAAACGCGCATCCCGCGTTGCTGGACGAATGCGCACTCCGGCAAGGCACATTGTATTTTCATCGAGGAGATACGCTCGCCGCCCGCACCGCATATCGAACAGCACTCCAAGTCGCTCACGATAATAAGAACGAATATTTAGAGGTTGCCGCTCTTGGCAGCCTCGCCGTCGCGTCGACTCGGCTCGAACACTATGATGAGGCCATCGATTGGAACGATCGAGCCCTGCGACTGTCGCAAACGATTGGCGATCTGCGTTCGGTTTCAAAGATTGAAGGGAATACAGGTTGGAGTTACCACGAGTTGGGCGACTACGCCAACGCTCTCTCGCAATTCGAAAATGCGGAACGTGACGCCGATCGCGCCGGTCTCGTTGCCGATCGAGTGTATTGGCTCAATAGCGCGGCCGGAGTCCATTATGACCTCGCGGAATATCCTGCGGCAGAATCATCGGCGCGGAAAGCACTCCAGCTGACCCGAAACCTCAGAGACGAAGGGTCAACGATTGAGTGCCTGCAGAATCTTGCGCTTGTTGCGCTTGCCAAGAACGAATTCAAGGAGGCGAAAACGCATCTCGACGAGGCGCTTGAATTTGAACGCTTGGCGCCAGACCATCAACGGGAACTTTACACCCGTCTCATATCCGCCAACCTGGAAGCAAAGACAGGGAACATTTCGGAATCTGAGATCTCTTACTCGCGGATCCTTGCGGACCCCCATTGCCCGAGTTCCGTTCGCTGGGAAGCACAAGCCGGTCTCGCGCAGGTTCATGTTGTCCAGGGCAAGGCGGAAGTCGCTGAGCGCGAGTTTGCCGAATCCATTAGAACAATAAGCAAAGCTCACGCTGCACTTCAGCACGAAGATTTCCGCATTTCATTTCTGTCGAGCGCCATTCGGTTCTACGACGCGTACATTAATTTCCTGATTGACCAGAAGCGGCCAGTGGACGCGCTTCGGGTTGCGGATTTGAGCCGGGCGCAAGCGCTCGAAGAGGGCGTGTCGGCGAACACCGGGAAAAGGACCTCACGACCAGCAGGGTTTAATCCGCAAACGATTTCACTCCGGTTGAATGCGACGCTGCTGTTCTACTGGCTGGGGCGGCAAAGTTCCTATCTGTGGGTGATCACCCCTACCAGAGTGGCTGAAAGTCCGCTGACCCACCCGGAAGAAATTAATGCGGCCGCGAAGGCCTACCGGGAATCGTTCCTGGAACCGCGTGATCCGTTGGAGGCGGGTAACGCTGACGGCAAGAAGCTTTACACTGTGCTGATTGCACCAGCCGAAAAGCTGATTCATAAAAATTCGCGAGTAGTGGTGCTTCCTGATGGCAATTTGAACTCGCTCAATTTTGAAACCCTGATTGTTTCCGGCTCCAAGCATGAGGATAAGCCGCACTACTGGATTGAGGATGTAACCATCACCACCGCCAATTCACTGGCACTGCTGGCGCGCAGTTCGATGAGTGGACCGCCGAATCCAGGCCGGCTATTGGTGGTTGGCGATGCGCTGGCGGCGAGTCCGGATTTTCCGCCACTTCCGCAAGCGGGCAAAGAAGTCGGACTGCTCAAAAACTATTTTAGTTCATCGCAGAGACTGGAGTTGACCGGCGCGAACGCAACGGCGACCCGTTTTTTGTCGAGCGAGCCGGAAAAATTCTCATATCTGCATTTCGCGACACACGGCACGGCGAGCAGGACACGTCCGCTGGAGTCGGCGGTGATTCTTTCGCCGGAAGGGGATTCCTTCAAGTTGTACGCTCGAGATGTGGTGAAGCATCCGCTGAACGCATATCTGGTGACGATTTCCGCGTGCAATGGCGCGGGAACGAAGTCCTACGCAGGGGAGGGACTGGTGGGACTCTCGTGGGCGTTTCTGCGGGCGGGAGCGCACAACGTGATTGCGGGACTGTGGGAAGTGAGCAACGCATCGACTCCGCAGTTAATGGATGAGCTATATAAAGGAATTCACGCTGGAGAGGATCCGGCGACGGCGTTGCGCAAGGCGAAACTCACGCTGGTGCATTCGTCCGGCAATTACCGCAAGCCATTCTACTGGGCGCCCTTCCTTCTCTACGCGGGTTCCTGAAGCTGTTTCGATCCAAAGATGGAGCCACAATAACAATATTGGAGGTGCCTTCTTGAAGTCTCGGGAACAAGCGGCAAAATCCGGATTCCTGCCGATCTAGGACCGTGACTCGATTTCTCGACCGGTACCCTTCTACCGGGCGCTCTTCCACGGCGCGCTCGCACATCGAGAACGGCAATGTTATTCTTTTCGTTCACCGCGGACGGTGTAGTGCCGAGAGTCACCCTATGCCTTCACAAAATCCTTCCAAACTGACGTTTGAACCCGGAAAGGGAACAATTCAATCGTCTCAATCGTCGCTGCATGCGGGCGCTGCAAGTGCCATCGCGGCCCTTGGCGGAAAGCCGCTGGGAGCCAACCGCGGGACCTCGCTGAATCTGGATTGGATCGACCAGGTGCGAGTGAATACCAGCGCTGTCGAGCGGCGTGCCGCGACACTCGTGACCCGACGAACGGTGAAGAAGGATTGGCAGATTGCATGGCTGCTTCGCGCAATCGCGTGCATGGATTTGACGACGTTGTCGGGCGACGACACGGACGAGCGTGTAAGGCGCCTCTGCGCAAAGGCGCGCCGGCCAGTGGAGCAAGAACTAGTCGAGAAACTGGGGATTGGCGAGCTGAATATTAAAGTCGGTGCAGTGTGTGTGTACCATTTATTTGTCGAGACGGCGCGGCGCGCGCTGGAAGGCAGCGGAATTCCGGTGGCGGCTGTGTCGACGGGATTTCCGGCTGGACTTTCCCCGCTTGCAGAACGGATTGCGGAGATTCGCAAGTCGGTGGAAGCGGGGGCGCAGGAAATCGACGTGGTGATTACGCGCGCGCATGTTTTTGGCGGACAGTGGCAGAGGTTATATGACGAAATTCTGGCGTTCAAGGATGCGTGCGGGCCAGCGCATTTGAAAGTGATTCTGGGAACGGGAGATTTATTGACGCTGCGGAATGTTGCGAAAGCGAGCCTGGTGGCGATGATGGCGGGAGCAGACTTCATCAAAACCTCTACCGGGAAGGAAACGGTGAACGCCACGCTGCCGGTTGGACTGGTGATGACGCGCGCGATCCGCGAATACGCGGAAGAAACGGGAATGGCGGTGGGATTCAAACCGGCGGGCGGAATCCGAACGGCGAAGCAGTCGCTGGAATGGCTGGCGCTCATGAAAGAGGAATTGGGAGATGCGTGGCTGGCGTCGCACCTGTTTCGGTTTGGCGCGAGTGGAATGCTAGCGGATGTCGAGCGGCAGTTGGAATTCCATGTGACGGGACGGTATTCGGCGGATCACCGGCACGCGATGGCTTGAGGGAGCCGAGCTGGGCCCTTGTGCAATTGTACAGAAGCACCGGTTGAGATCGTTCGATTTCGACGGAAGACCGTCGAAATCTCGGGATGACAAGCAATAGTTGAACGCGCGATTTTTCGGAGCGCAATCCGCAGGGGCAAAGTCCCGTTTTGAATGAGAAGAGGCAGATGAGCGTCGTCGAAAAATTCAGATCAATGGAATACGGTCCTGCGCCGGAAGATCCGAAAGAATCGCTGGCGTGGCTGGCTGGCCGGCAACGCCGGTTCGGACATTTTATTGGCGGCGAATGGCGAGCTCCGGTAGAAGGAAAATATTTTGAGACGGCCGATCCTTCGACCGGAGAAAAGCTTGCGGATGTGGCGCAAGGAAGCGCAGCGGATGTAGACGCCGCTGTGAGAGCCGCTCGCGCTGCGTTGGCGGGCTGGCGGAAGCTTTCTTGCCATGAGCGCGCGAAATTTTTGTACGCGCTGGCGCGGCAGGTGCAGAAACATTCCCGGCGGCTCGCCGTGTTGGAAACGCTGGACAACGGCAAGCCGATTCGCGAGAGCCGCGACATTGATATCCCGCTAGTGGCGCGGCACTTTTATCACCACGCGGGCTGGGCGCAATTGCTCGACCAGGAATTTCCGGGGTACTTGGCATGCGGCGTGGTTGGGCAGATCATTCCGTGGAATTTTCCGTTGTTGATGCTGGCGTGGAAAATTGCTCCGGCGCTCGCCACCGGTAACACCGTTGTATTGAAGCCTGCGGAATATACGCCGCTGACGGCACTGGCCTTTGCGGAATTGTGCAATGAAGTTGCACTGCCGGCGGGTGTGGTGAACATCGTCACGGGAGACGGCGCAACAGGCGAAGCGCTCGTGAAGCACGCGGACGTAGACAAGATTGCGTTCACAGGTTCGACAGAAGTGGGGCGGGCGATTCGCCGCGCGACTGCGCAGTCTCACAAGAAGCTGTCGCTGGAGTTGGGTGGAAAATCACCTTTTGTCGTTTTTGAAGATGCTGATCTCGATTCGGCCGTCGAAGGACTGGTGGACGGGATCTGGTTCAACCAGGGGCAAGTGTGTTGCGCGGGGTCGCGGTTACTGGTGCAGGAGAGCGTCGCCGAGAAACTGACGAAAAAATTGCAGACGCGGATGGGCACGCTGCGCGTCGGCGCGCCGCTCGATAAAGCG
>Ga0207646_10003262_pt1 | contig 18484 bp, 17 predicted proteins | sample KBSK5502metaG_FD_184343 | JGI IMG/M metagenome (GOLD analysis project Ga0207646, IMG submission 184343) | Corn, switchgrass and miscanthus rhizosphere microbial communities from Kellogg Biological Station, Michigan, USA - KBS K5-50-2 metaG... | ecosystem: Host-associated > Plants > Roots >...
CAGGTTAGGTTTATATGCGCAAACATATGGTGCCGTCGCTTCTATGATAGCCTGACAGAAATGTACCACTGCCTGAGCTACTGGCATACTGCGTAAATGAGCAGGGAAGCGGTCCGGTTCTGGATCTAGCCCTACACAGAGCAAGCTATTATGCTGGCGCGAAGCCATTGATAATTTTTCGAGAAAGTTCATAAAATGATTACGTGATGCCTCTCGTACCCGGCTTGACTAGAGGAATGCCTTCAACGCACATTGGGCATGTATCTGGACTGTATGTCCGTGCTGGGACAGTCAGCAGGGCATAACAGGGCACACCGAATTGATCGATTGCTTCACCGCCGCTACGATCAATAAGTACCTCGATACCAACAATATTGGGCTGAAAATGCTTTATTGCTCCGAGTGTTTCCCGCAGCGAAAGACCAGTCGTCAATACATCATCGACAACCAGTACACGTTCGGTTGGTCGAAGTACGAATCCCCGCCGTAGTTCTCGTCCGCCATTTGAAGCTGGTTCGGCAAGCAAGCAACGTATGTCGAGTTGACGCGCTACCTCCTGCGCTAACAATGCACCACCTGTGGTCGGGCCAATAACCGCTTCGACTGCAAGCTGCTTAAATCGCAAGGCGATCTCCCGGCAGAGTTGTTCCGTGACACGCGGCCATTCCAGCAGGCGGAACTTTTCCCAGTATTCATCGCTGTGCCGTCCCGAACTAAGCACGAAATGCCCGTGTTGCAATGTGCCCGTCTGCCGCATCAGTTCCATCAGCCCTTCGTACGTTATCAGGCTCATCTATGCATGCCTCCTGTATGTCGTTTGCCCATGTCTCTGTCGCATCTGGTATGATATCATCGGTAGTCGTGCTGAGCAAGTCAGCTATTTGGGGAAGCGTGACCTCGATGTTGTACTGGATGTCTTCATGCCGCTTATCCGTTTTGAAGACGTAAACCTTTAGACCTATGATACGCAGTAAATTACGCTTCATAGTATAGGGCATCTCTTCTACACCTCTATCTTCGACACGTTCAAACCACTGCAAAAGCTGTTCGTACTCCTGCCGTACTTTTGCCTGGTCAATCTCGTGCACCGCTATTTTCTGCATTTCCAACTCCAAGCCCTCAATCATCTGCTCAGTGCTTGAAAGCTCATGCAATATCACATCACGCGCCGCACCACGTAGGTTTGGGTTGCGCAAGTCCTCTACAAACTGCTCACGCAGCGCCTGCCAGGTCGCAATGCTCTGACGCAGGGACTCTACATTATCGTTCATACCGCTGACCTCTATCGCTGCCCTGATCGCCTGAACTATCAAGTCGGCATCCTCAGCAAGTTCTTGTACATAATCCCATACCAGGGCATCTAGCTTGGGGGCGTTAACCTTCTGGCCTATGCAGACCGCTCGTGCAGTATTAAGTTCGGAAGGTGCCGTGCATTGATAGTGTAAGCTGACCCATTGCTTGTCGCTGCCACGCAGTCGCCGCTTGCCGTGCATGCGCCTGCCGCACTCACCGCAAAAGACGTATCCCGCTCGCAACAAGAACTCTTCAGAGCGCTCGTTATTGCATGCCGCTTCCTGCTGGTTAACCTCCAGGCGCACCTGGACGCGCTCGAATAACTCTTCGTCAATGATCTGCGGCACCAGTCCTTCAGGAAGCTCCACGGGCTCGATAGGGTAGCGTGCATTGCGATCATGCTCAGTGAACACCTGGCCTTTGCCGGTGTAAGGCCTATAGCGTAGGATGCGCAGCACTGCCGAGCGAGTCCATGCCTTATAAGGTGGCTTCACGCCCAGCCTGATTAACCCCCGCACGATGTCGCCCACAGATAAGCCCGCATCGTATTGCTCATGAATGTATTGGACTACCCGCGCTTCCTCTTCGTTGATAAGAAACCGCGTCTTCATGTCGCGTTCGGGATTATCATAACTGTAGCCATAGCGCGGCTTCCATGATGGGATAATCTTTTTCTTTTGCACAACTATGTTCCGCCGCCCCGTGGTGGTGCGCTCAATGATCTTGGTGTGCTCTACTTCCGCTACAATCGACATGATCATGCGAGCTTTCTGCCCCACAGGAGACTTGTCAACGTGCTCCTTTGCGCACTCAAGCTCAACATGGTAGCGTTGCATTTCTTCCGTGAGGATGGCAAAGTGCGTGTGAACACGTGATAGTCTGTCAAATGTGCGCACAATCACGGTGTTGGCCGCGCCGCTCTTATACAGGGTACGCACGCGCTCCAATTTCTTGCGCTCCCACAGCAGCATGCCGGTAAAGCTCTCGTGTACTACTGCCACAACCTCTATATCATGAGCGGCTGCCCACTCCCGGCAGTCTGCCTCTTGCGTTTCCAGAGAGGTATTGTTTTCCTGCTCATCGGTAGACACGCGGCAATAGATGATTGCTCGCCGTCTGACGACTCGCTGAATGTCCTCAAGTTGTTGCTTAGTCATTTGTGCTCTTATTCCTTTAGCTCATACGTTATACCACATAAGCACGCCCCTGGCATCCTGCACTTGCCACCAGAACAGGACACTAGGAGCCGCGCCACCCTACGCGCTGGCAGGCCGCGAAAGCCATCCCGCTATCAACCCCGCGTCATGCCTCAGAAGGCTCTCGCGTAACCATCCCTCTTGACTGATCTCGCACAGGTTACGAATAATCTCTACGATGTCGCCCTCATTTGCTGGCTTCTGCATGCACCCAAAGCGGGCATACTCGCCGGTAAGCCCTTCTACAAATCCCTGGCTAAACTCCGGTGTGTCCATCGATACGGTAATCGTCGGTACGGTCGTCTGCGCCTTTGGCATACTTGTTTTCTCCTTTGTGTTGATGTTTCCGCAGAATGCACAAGTTGATATGCGTAAGAACAGAATACATGATTTTATCACGAAAGTCAATATCTATATGAGTCTATACCATTTCTCGCAGAATACGTTGACGCAAGGCAAACTATCCGCTACAATGTCCAAAACCACAATATGAGTGGGGTGCACGCATGCAAGAGGAACCTCTTACCGTTGATGAAGTAGCCAAACAATTGCGCGTTAGCCCTGAGACCGTGCGAGCGTGGATACGATCTGGGGAACTTGAAGCCATAGATGTCGGCAAGTATTTGATCTATCCCTCTGCCCTTGAGGACTTCAAGGAAAGACGCCGGACGGGACGGAAACGCGACGACAAGCAGGACTCGTAGCCCGCCATTGGCCCGCTCTAATGTTGTGTGGCCTGCGGTGGGCCGATGCTGCTCGCTTTACCTGTCTACCGAGCACCGCATTTGCCCAGGCAACGGCTTGCTTCCGCCATTACTCAAACGCGATCTCACCTCTACTGTACGCCTCCATCAGGACAAAAGGACTTGCCAGCGTCGGCAAACAATTGACAGGCAATATGAATGGATTCCAGGGCAAGCACTCTTGACTTTTGCCAGAACATCAGCTAATATATGACTAGATAAGCTAAATTAGTCATGTTGCTTGTCTAGTCATATGGTCATAATGAGAGGGAGGGAGCGTCTTGGCAAGCCAACGCACGAGTGCACGCGGTCAAATCGAGGAACGCTCAAAGCGAGAGCAACGCGCGGATCGGATTCTGGACGCGGCGGCAGAGTTGATGTTGCGCTGGGGCTACAACAAAACGACGATCGATGATATCGCCCGGGCAGCAGGTGTGGCAAAAGGGACGATTTACCTGCACTGGAAGACGCGCGAAGACCTGTTTTTGGCGCTGATGCGGCGCGAATATGTTCGCCTGGTGGAGGACATCCAGCAGCGCATCGCCAGCGACCCCGAAGGGGGAACTTTACAGGGGATCACGAAACACTCGATGCTGGCGACCATGAAGAGTCCGCTCATGAAAGCGGTGCTTTTGCGTGATACCGATCTGCTCGGTGAATGGATGCGCAAAGAATTTACCAGTGTGAGCTACTCAGAACAAATCGCTCAATCGCTCGCGCTCGTTGAACGCTTGCGCAGCCGTGGAGTGGTGCGCGATGATATCGATGTGCGCAAGTTGGTCTATATGCTCGACGCCATCACGGTGGGTTTTTTAGTAATCGACCAGTATATGCCCGACGATTTCAAATATTCCGACGAGGAGGTTGTGGAGATGACGGCTGAGGCGGTCAAGAGGACCTTCGCGCCATCTCCGGCCTCAGCACCGGAGCCAGACGAGCAGACAAAAAGGGAGATATCGAACGCTTTAATTTCATCTTTCGATACCATCTTAGCTTTGAGGAGTAGAATAGATCAGGAGGAGACTACATCATGACTACTCAAGAACCAGTAATCGTCATTGATAATTTCCACAAATCATATGGAAAGGTGCAGGCCGTCAAGGGCATCTCCATGCGTGTTGAGCAGGGCGAGATCTTTGGCTTCCTGGGGCCAAACGGCGCGGGCAAAACCACCACCATTCGCTGCATGCTGGATGTCATTCGTCCCACGTCCGGCACCCTGCGCGTGCTGGGGCTGGACGCGCAACGCGACAAGATGGAATTGCACAAGCGCGTCGGCTACCTGCCGGGCGATGTACGCCTGCCGGGGCAGATGACGGGCAAGCAGGTGATCAACTACTTCTCGCGCTTGCAGGGTCTCGAGCCCGTGCTCTTGAATGACCTAGTAGCACGCTTTGATGTAGAGGTGAAGCGGCCTATAAAAGGGTATTCCAAGGGCATGCGCCAGAAGATCGGTATCGTGCTGGCGTTCATGTGCGACCCCGATGTGCTGATCCTGGACGAGCCGACTGCCGGCCTTGATCCGTTGTTGCAGAAAGTGTTCAATGAATTTCTGCTGGAAGAGCAAGCGCGGGGAAAGACCGTTTTCATGAGTTCGCACATCATGAGCGATGTGGAGAAGGTATGCCACCGCGTGGCAGTCATCCGCCAGGGCGAACTCGTGACCGTCGAAGAGGTGGAAGCGCTGCGCGAGAAGGCAGGGCAGCGGGTGAGGGTAGAGTTCGGCGACACCGTGGCGCCGGAAGAGCTTACTCGTATCCCGGGCGTGAGCATGGTAAGCAAGAGCAACAGTTCCTACCACTTCAGTGTAAGCGGCAGCATGGACCCGCTGATCAAGGCGCTCAGCCGTCACGAGGTCGTACGCCTGCAAGCCGAAGAGGCGCCGCTGGAGGAAGTGTTCCTGAAGTTTTATGAAGAGCCAGAAAAAGCAACTACGGTGGCACAATAAGCCGTGTTGCTGCAATACAAGGAGATATGACGATGGCTACAACTACGATGGCGAAAAGTATCCCGGTACCGAAAAAGCGTGCAGAGGCATTGGCCGTGATGGTGAGAACGATCATCAATGCGAGGACACCGCTGAGTATCGGCATTTTCTATGGTGTACTGTTCGCCCTCTTGCTGGCTGGGCTCTATCCCACTATATCCCAGGCTAACCTGGGAGCATACATATCCTCAAGCCTTTTATCAAGTCTGCTAGGCGGACATATCACCAACTTTTCAGGCTTTACGGTATTCCTGGGGATTGAACTCTACAGCGCCTTCTACGGGCTGTTTTTCGGCGGCGTCCTTGCCTGGATTAGCGGCGCAGCGCTGCCCAACGCTATCGAGAACGGTACGCTCGACCTGGCACTCTCGCGGCCCATCGCTCGCACGCGCTACTACCTGGAAAGCTGGCTGGGTGTGTTGATCTGCGCTGCCGCCATCGGCTTAGCGATAGTCTTCGCAGTCTGGATTGATACGTTTCTCGTGAAAAATGCCGGTATCAACTGGCAGTGGCTGTGGATTACGCAACTGGTCCAATGGGCCTTCATGTTCTTTGCAGCGGGATTGGGCATGCTGTTTGGCTCGTTTATCAATGCCAGCCGTGCTGCAAGTGGCATTACTCTGGGCATCATCGCCCTGGGCTACCTGTTCAACACGCTCGGCGGCCTGTCCGACCAGTTTAAATGGCTACTCAAGGCCAGCCCGTTTTACTACGCCCCGGCCATAGATCCGCTTGTCTTCCATCAACTGACCTGGTGGTATCCCTGGGTGCTGGTGATCGCGGGCCTGGTGTGCGGCATTGCCGGGCTGGTGATCTTCAATCTGCGCGATTTGCCAACGACGTAGACGCGAGAAACCGAGCCAAATGCTCTGGTACCCGCCTGCATGCCCGCGCCGGACTCATGGCCAGAAGTCCTGAGCATGGGCATGCAGGCTCGCCCGTGTGAACCTGGGATTGATCTCCCACTTGCTCATGGCAGCCGTCCGCTACACCTGGAAGAAAAGCTCCTTGTAGTACGGACGGCAATGCCCAGCCGAGACGACGCCCAACTGTTGAAAAAGATTCAGCAGTTCAGAATTGTTCATATTACGGCATGTAGTGGACGCTGTTGCGCGGATATTCGACGCAGTTCAGGCAACTCTCACTTCCAGTGATAAACTGTACCAACCGCTCAAAGCCCATCCCGAAGCCAGCATAGGGAATAGAGTCATGCTCGCGTAGTTGCAGGTACCACTCGTAATCCTTAGCACTTCCGCCCGCCGCCAACAGATGCTTCATGGCTGTTGAGTTCATGAGGCGCTCGCGCAGGCGGATAGGATCCTCCTCCCGCTCAGCACCCCCACAGACTTCACCAACTCCCGGCAGCAAGAGATCGGCAGCGTTGACTACCCGCCCGTCTTCGCGGTTCTGCCGCATGTTGAAGAACTTCAGTTCGAGCGGATAGTGTGTGATAAAGGTGGGGAACTGCGTCCACTCCAGGATCGCAATCTCACGCTTGCGGTCGAGATCGTCGCCCCACTCGGTCGCAATACCCATCTTATTGAGTTGCTCTACTGCCTCAGCATAAGTGATGCGGCGGAAAGGCGGCTTGATCGTCTCCAGCATAGTAATGTCCGCGCCCAACAGCTCTAGCTCTTCATGGCGCGTTTGCAGAGCTGTTTTGACGATATGACTCGCCAGCCGTTCTTCAATATCCAGCAATATCTGCAGGTTCCCGAAGCCGATCTCCGGCTCAACCAGTACAAACTCGGTAAGATGGCGATGGTCAGCGCGTGGCTCAGCCCGGTAACTATGATTGATAGAGTAGACACGGCGCAGAGCCTGGCTGTGAACCAGTGGCTCCAGGTGCAATTGTGCTGTCTGCGTCAAGAAGGCTTTGTTGCCGAAGTAGTCAAAAGAGAACAGCGTCGAAAAATCCTCGCAAGCACCAGTAAGACTTGTGATCGTTGGCGTTGTTACTTCTACAAAGTCCTCAGACTCCATGAAATTGCGGATAGACTTCAGTAGCGTACCGCGCAGGCGGATCAACGCCGCCATACGTGGCAAGCGTACCAGCATATGTCGATTGCCTAGCTGGCTCATATCCAATAATTTATTTGTGTTCTCTCCCTGTGTTGTAAGTTCCAATGCACTCATGAACAATGTACCCCTTTCAATTGAGGCGCTTTAACACGCCACAACCTATTAATGACAACATGTTGACAGATTGTTCTCTACACGCTTATCCACTCACCAACAAGGCCTATATTGTTGAGCTTCCAGCGAGGCTCCGTGTTTGACGCCATTGTCAAACACCGTCGGAGACCAAACAGGTCAAAAAAAATTCCTCACCTCCGAATCAATGAGGTGAGGAAGAAAGATTCTTCGAATAATACGGCACCGGGTCCATCAATGGGATGGACCAGACGACACTTCCGCCGCCTGAGCATTTCTTGCAACTGTGTCCTGTGCCTGAGAAACATCTAATACTACACCTTTTCCACAGAGTGGAACAACTTGCTACCAACTTTAAATTGCTAGAAGTATACCCAGTGATTTCCAAAAAGTCAAGGGCAATGGCATCGTTTTTTATCCTACAAATGTGGCTACCCAACGACGGTGACCATCGTCACCTCAAAGACCAGCGTTGAATTGGGAGGAATTGTCGGTGGTTGGCCCGCCGCGCCATATGCCAGCGCCGGTGGTATGATAATGATACGCGTGCCACCGCGCTTCATACCGGTCAGTCCTTCTTCCATTCCCTTGATAATCTGCCCCTGTCCAATCGCAACTGTGATCGGCTGAGCTTTACGATCATATGAACTATCAAATTTCTTGCCAGTTTTCTGGAACCAACCTGTATATTGAACTGATGCATTACTACCTGTCTTGGCAGCAGGGCCACAGCCAGCTTGCACATCAATATACTGTAGACCATCAGATAGTTTGACGGGTGTGCTATTCAAGGCAGGTGGATTCGCAGGGCCGGCTGTCGGGGTCGGGGTAGTTTTCAATCCGGCAAGACAAGCATTGAGTGCTGCTGCAGTCGCTGTCGCATTTATCCTGGCTACCCTGGTAGCAGTGGCGCGCGCACTCGCAAGCCGGGCAGCAGCCTGGTCGGACGTATAACGTTGATATTCGATGTAACCAACTACCGAGAGAGCGATAACCACCACTGCGACAATGGCAGCCGTCCATATACGCTGCCTGCGTCGACGACGCGCCTGGCGCTGTATGCGCTCTTGTTGACGTTGTCCTGGTCGATATTGTTTCTGCGGTGTTCCTTTATTTTGCCCATTCACCGTTTGCGCCATAGGGATAATCTCTCCTTGCATGTTAATGATAAGGAATTGCATGCAGAGAGTACCATTACCTGAGTATTCTGGCAAGAGGGGAGGGGCTAACCCAATAAAGCCTGAACGGAAAACAGAGCTAAATCTATGATACGATACAAGGCTCAGTTCAGAAAGAGGACGAGGGCAAACAATAGCATCACGGCCACACTTTTCTACCCTCCACCCATGTTTGGGTAATAACCTCCGATGTTGCTCCGAAGAACAACATGTCCAGAAAATCCTCGGTATTCCACCCTGCCAGCGACGGATGATGCAAATCCACCACAACAAAATCAGCAGACATACCCGGGACGATCGCACCCGTCTCTAAGCCAAGAGCGACAGCGCCATATCGTGTGCCATAAGCTAACAATAAAGGGCCAGGGGACGCCAGTTCATCAGCAACCAGTACACGCCGCCGTTGGTAGCGCATGCGAGCAGAATATTCCGCCCAGCGCAGTTCTTCAATAGGATCGAGGCGAGTATTGCTATCCGAACCAATCGCCAGCGGAATATGCGCGGCCAGGAGTTCCGTGTAGGGAGCGATACCGTCTCCGAGATCGCCTTCGGTCGTGGGACAGACACAAACAGCACAGCCATATTGCCCAAGTAATGCGATCTCAGTTGCATTAGCGTGAGTGGCATGCACAATTGTTGTCAATGTTCCCAATGCTCCGAAGCGTTCGAGCAGTTCAATGGGGGTACAGCCATACACAGCCTGGCACTGCTCGATCTCCACAATTTGCTCATCGGCATGGACATGTAGGGGGAGATGATGGATCTGGCTATATCCGGCAATTGCGCGAAACCAATCCTCTGGTACTGCGCGCACAGAGTGAGGCGCTACTCCAATGGGAATATCTCTGACGCGCAATGCCTCGACACGATCGAGATAAGCATCGACAGAGACATCGCAGAAGCGGCGTTGATCTTCCTCAGGTGGCTGATTAAAACCACTCTGCGCATAGGCCGTCATGAGCAAGACGACACGTATACCCGCATCGCGCCCGGCCTGAATTATCGCCTCAGACATCGCATTGGGATCATCGTAGGGCCGTCCGCCAGGTTGATGATGTACATAGTGAAATTCACCCACGCTGGTATAACCAGCCCCCAGCATCTCACGATAGGTAGTTAAGGCTTTTTCATACAGCGTGTCAGGGTTCAGGTGCTGCGCCTCAGCATACATGGAGCGCCTCCAGGTCCAGAAGGTGTCCTGTCTGGAGAGCGGGCGATGGGTATGTCCGCGTAGTGCACGTTGAAAGACGTGGCTGTGGGTGTTGACAAAGCCCGGGAGCAGGGCTACGCCTGGGAGAGCTGAAACGTCAGAAGGCACAATGAATTGCACTCCTTCACTAGTTTCTCCTCGTGGCATGATGGTATTGATACGACCATCGTCAGAGATGGAGATAATCATATTGGATTGCAGACCCTGCGGAGTATAAATATAAGCTGGTGCCAGATGCTTCATCGAGGTTTCTCCTAAGCAGTGAGATTTAAAAGCCTGAACCCTACATAGGCTAAGTACTATATCGGTCCTGGATCGCCGATCAAATGGAAACCAGCCCAGAAATATGGATGCACTTGATATGAGTGAATTGAGGTACGCGCACGCGCCAGGAATGCACGCTGCGCACCTGCGAGTGCGGCAGCCTTGCCATAGTCGCTTAACAACGCCTGGTAGAACATTTCCATCAGTTCTGCGCTACTGGCGTCATCGACTTTCCATAATGTTGGCAACAGCGAAGCTGCACCCGCATAGAGAAAACCACGTCCCAGGCCGATAACCTCATCAACACCACCGACGATAGCACGCCCTGTTTCACAGGCGCTTAAGGTTACAAGAGAACAGGAGGAAAGATCAAGGTTAAAGACTTCAATGGTACTCAACTGGCGGTCGGCAAGCTTGATATGTGAGAAGTTGGCAGCATCGAGCCGGAAAAGCCCATGGGCGGCGATATGCACAATAGGGCTGCTAGGTCCGGCCTGTCGCAAGAGTGTAGAGGTGGCAGCCTCGTTGAGCATGCAGGTAGCGCCCAATTGTTTTGCTACCGCCTGAGCTTCCTGCACGACAAAAGCAAGACGACCACCATCAGAAAGTCCCATCACCAGTGATCTCTTTAAGGGCACCCTATTTGCTTTGATACGCTGTCCTCGCTGGCGACAAATGTCCATGAGTGCTGCGGCTGGGAGATAGGACACGTCCAAGCGTTCGATAACAAACTGCACCCCATCGAAAAGACAATGCAACGGCAGATAATGCAGCATACCATAGGGAACAACTGTCAGGTGCTCACAGGTGCTCAATGCACTGGATACAGGTCTCAATAGCAAGTCATACATGTGCTGCAGCAGTCCAAGGCCATTTTCCTGCAGGCCCGCAAAGGCCTGGAAGCGGTCCCTGGCTCCACTTGCTTGCGCCGCTAAATCCAGGTTGACCCGCCAGAGCGAGAGGAGACGTTCCAATTTGGGAACAGCCCCTTTTACGACATATACATCTGCGCCATCGCTGGTGAGTTGGAAAATGTACACGTCTTGCTCGGTCAGGTAGTATTCCAACATCAAGACTGTATGCTCTATTTTGGGCCACAGTGAAGTAACGACCCTATCAGACCACTGCGGGTGCGAGCGTGCTACCAGGTCACCAGCCAGGCGTAACTGCAGTTGTTCTAGCAATTGTTCGATTTTGCGCTCCCGCTTCCGCATCTCCTGCCGCGCCTGACCCGGTTTCATGGCACGAATGCGCATGATCGCTGTATCACTCAAGTTCGCCTCGTTCTCAGCCTCGTAAACGATGTTACTGAACCATGCCTGTTCTTCGCGCAGTCGTGCCAGGTCTTCAAGGATTGCTTCTCCTGCCTTATCACCAGCTCGTAAGCGAATATCAATATTGTTACGCAGGTAATCACCCAGCACTCGCGACTTGGCTTTTTCAACATAGACCAGTGCCCGGTCTGTATTTCCACGCTTCAATGCCAGGATCACTGCACGCTGGTAGACACCACCTTTATCCTCCAGGAAACTACTGCGTTCGTACATCACGAGATGACCCTGTACATCGTCGATACCCTTCATGGCTTGATCATAGTAGCGTGCTGCCGCTTCCAGGTCTCCATGATGCTCGGCAATTTGCCCTAGCAAATAATCACATCGATATTTAAGGTCAAGCAGATCCTGGCCTTGTGCAATATCGAGCGCCTGTTGACACAGATACTGTGCACTCGCCGTATCTCCCTGGTTTACATATATACGCGCTTGCAGCAGCGCCGCTCTCGCCAATTGCGGCAGTGCCTCCTGTTCGGCAAAGGCATCAGCGACATGACGAGCTTCGCGCAAGCTGGCATCTAACTCTCCATCAGCAAAGTACAGCTCTGCCTGTTGCAAGCGCACAATGGTCGCAAGGCCCATGAAGCCAATCTCTTCCAGGATAATGCTGGCCTCCTGTAACTTCTCGTCAGCATCTCCATAATCCCCTTCGAGCATGGCAGCCTCGGCCTGATACAGGAGGGAATGGGCAAGGCTATGACGGTTTCCTGGGGATTTACGGAAGTAAGCATTCGTCTCTCCAGCAAGCTCATATGCTTCACGTGCACGATTGAGACGCAACAGGCAAAGACATGTCTGCTGGGCAACCTCTGCCACTTGGTATGGCATGGCGTGACTTTGAAAGATGGCATGGCTGCGATTGAAGAGCAGCAGAGCCTGGCTGTAATGCCCCTGAGCAGCATAAATTTGGGCGATGTTTAATTCCTCTCGCGCTACCGCAACCTCCTGTCCCTGGTGGCTGGCAAAGGTGGCGCGAGCCTGTTCGTGTAATGCTACCGCTTCGCGAAACCTGCCCATGGCCGCAAGGGTGATAGCTTTGTTGCCCTTGGCACGGGCGATATACAGATCAACCCCTTCACCCAGCAAGCCATAGGTTTCAATGGCCCGGTCGAAGAGGCGCAGTGCTTGGTCATACTGGCCCGATTCATAGCTGATAATTGCGGCATTTACATCGATTTGCCCTGCACGCAGGTGTTTTCCGTAGCGCATGAAGATTTCACGAGCAGCCGCCGCATCGTGTAGAGCTTCGGAGGTACGATTCAGTTGCATGCAGGCGCTGACACGTCCAATACGTGTACGAGCCCAGCTAACTTCATCGCCAATCTCCAGAAATTCCTCTCCGGCAGCATCTAAAAACGGCAGCGCTTCCTGGTCACGATCCATACGCCTCAATGCATCACCCCGTGCCATCAAGCCCAGTGCGTGCACATACTTGCTCTGTATCGCCTCACCAATAAAAAGCAGGTGCCCGGCCAGGATAAAAGATAAGCCCGATTCTTTGGTCCATTGGCTATCGGCCTCGCGCTTGATCAATTCGACCAGCAGGTTAATTGAGGCATCGTCGAATGCAGGAAGGTATGTTTGTAGTAAATGCTGCCCCTCCTTCTCATCCATGCGCAGGAGCGCAGCTATCAATTGTTGAGGCGTCACAAGAACCTCTTCGGAGCATGAAACATCTTTAAACACAAAGAGTTACTGTGAAACATTCCGCACGTTCTACAGGATAGAACTACAAGATTTGAGTTCAAATTTGTAAAGCAACTACCAGTTGCTCGATCACAATTGTCCCCTCAGGGGATTGTAATTCCAGCGTATAGGTTGCGGGAGATATCGATGAGAAGACGAAATTACCGAGTTCATCGATATTCTGCATATACACAGCACTTGCTGCCGATGAAAGAACTACAGGGATCCCCTGGAGTGCCTCTAAGGCTAACCCCTTGCAGGTAACCAAACCGATCAATTGTAAAGAGCCTCTACGGCTCGCGCTCCGCTCGACCTGGATCGAGATACTGAAGTCCTCCGCCGTATAGCGACGAGGCCAGCTTTCAGAACCTGCGACGTTACGCTGGTAAGCAAAACGGGGCTGTGGAGGCAGTAAGTTAGCAACAACGCGCCGGACCTGGATACCTGGCCGATCACGCAGACGGTCTGCAAGACGTTTCGCTTCCTGCGGCGTCGAATGATGATTATTCAGGGAGAAAGGATGAACGGATACACGTTCAACGAGCATAGGATCATCAGCCAGAAATTCTGTGAGTGTTGCCACCTCTGCAGCGCAGAGTACGCAGGTACTCAGGTGAATTTTGATAGCCATAGCAAGGTCGTTGCTGAGCAACCCTAGCCGATATTCGCCGAGTACTTGATCAGGTGGGCAATCCCACCTGTAGAGTTTACTGGTAAGCGAGAGTTCTATTCGACGATAGTCTGCTAACAAAGACGAACAGCGCCGGCATTGTGAAAGATGCTGCTGAACAACCGGCCGTACCTTCTCTCCTACCACATAAGCGAGCAGTTCTTCATCGCGAATAATCCCTGGTTCACTACACTCCATGAGCGTTTCCTTCAAACATAGGATACTGGCAGGCGGCTATAACTGTATATCTTGCTTACGCTGTAACGCAAGTGCCGCCCTACTGAGTAAGAAATCTGGCAGTAAATGGACGATTCTCCCCTATTCGCCGGTAGACTGCACGCTTCTCAGCAGGCTTCTTTTGTCCTTTTCACCTGAATAAACGAACCTGGTCAGTATTTTAGCATTTGCCTCTTCAAGAGAGGCGAATGTTGCGAGCTTGCTAGACATTACAAATGTTGATGTTTGAACAGTGCCCGTAGTCGACGATTGCGCCGTAGCCGCTCTAATACGTTACGTTTAATGCGATACACATCTTCAACCGTAGGAAAAAGCCGGCTATGCCGGCTGCTGATCTCGCTCGGTTTCATTCCATGAATGTATGCAAGGTAGATCAACACGCGCTCATCCTCGCCGTTTAGCTCTTCTTGAATGACCTGCCACAAGCCTTGTGCTGAGATGCTGGATACGACATCATCAGCGGGATCATCAGAAGCAGGTTCATGCTCTATTAATTCCAGGGCCTCTTCATACTGACGTGCCTGGCGTGATCGTACCTCGTCAGCTATGACACTATGGACGCACATTTTCAGGTACTTCAATACAGCTGCCAGCGAGTCAAAATTATCCATTTTGGCAGGTGTAAGCGCCTGTGAGAATTTGGCAAAAGCGGCATTGACAAGCGGAGCGCTTCCATCCTGCCCGAACAAAGAGGCCGCGCTCTGATGCTGGTTGACCCAAGTGAGTACGAGCGGGGCATACTGCTGGTAGATACAGGCCCAGGCATCGTCATCACGCCTGGTGATGGCATGGCGGAACAATTCTAAGCAGTAACGATCATTTGATACGCTTTGCTTAAGAAATTTGTTGGTCTCTTCGGAGCAGCAACGAGCCAAGTCGTTAATTGAGAGCAGCTCCAATGGGGGCACACTATCAGCCTGTCCTCCCAGACCTGGATTCGAACCAGGTGATTGAGAGGGCTTTCGAGACTCCATCGACAATCGCTCCTGCTTCCAGATAACTAGGTAATCCTCGATGCCCAAGCAGTATATCATGTGAAACTCAAGCGCACAAGGCTTTAAAATAGAGCATTTACAGCTTTTCTATAGTATCGCGTGTTGCATCTGGAAGTCGAGCGAGTAGGAGAAATGGCTTATAGGATAAACGGGCTAAGGAGCAAGTTGATATAAGATGAGTCAGATGTCCTATAGACTCTTCTCGATTTTGTCGGATTGGGCCTTTTGTGCTATGCTTGTATAGCTTTTGCGCACCCGCGTACCTATATGATTTCACAGTGTGGCCTTGAATATTTAATAAGTGAATTTCGCGTGTCTAAACAAAGGAACTTCTCATCATTAGTTTCAGATCTTGGAGCATTGAATACATGTCACAGCAGCCTGCAACCTCAACGGATCGGCTCGCTAACGTGATTGAGGTCATTCAACTTGGCCGCAAGACAGGCATATTGACGGCTGAGCGAGATACAGGCTCGCTGCTCGAACACGGCATGATCACTTTCGTTAAAGGGCAGGTTGCCCAGGCAAGCGTTAGTCAGCACGCTGGTTTTCCAGCTTTCAGCGTGCTTAAAACCTGGGGCGCTTGTCGATTCGCATTTACTCCATCAGACCCATCACAGATCACGCAACAAATAACTCAACCGCTGCCTCCTGTTTCAGGCGATTCCTCAACATTTCGGGCCCTCTCCACAGACCCAACCCTGCACACACAGGCACTGGCTAATCACAAGCAAGCGGGTTCGATGGCAGCAGGGGAGCAAAGTATGAATGGCGCGAGGGGCATGCAACCAGGTCCGGCTGCAGGTGGAGTTCCCTACCCGGTACGTCCGTACGACGAGGCCTTAGTTTGGATCGAACGCGTGGGCTTATCTCGTGCTCATAGACGGTTATTTTTGTTGATTGATGGATACCGGAGCACACCAGAATTAGTACGCCTGACGGGGCGCGGACAGGAAGAAGTAAACACTTTATTACGTGATTTGGAAGGTGTCGGCCTCATACAACAAACATAGTTAGTTGGGCTAGTAAAGGATAGTTATTTACTATGTCACAAAGCGAGTTGAGGCCTCGTTACAGACGCGGGCTCTCATTATCTTTGCGCGTCTCGCTATTGCTCGTGCTCGCGGCAATCCTGCCGCTGCTGATTACTGTCGCCAGTAGTGAATTGCTTGCACGCCCGGCCCTGGTTACTCAGGCCAACACTGCCATGGAAAGTGATGTCCATTCGCGAGTATAGTTGATTGATACTTACCTGACTGAACGGATACTTGATGCGGAAACGTTGACACAGGTCCCTCCTTGGTAGCATTCATGGCCACTCCTCCCCGACTTGCGACCCAGGACCTGGCAGTTCATGCTGGCTACGCACTCGCTGCTGGTATCTTGCGTGACAAACGCTATACGACATGGGCACTCTTTGATCCACAGGGGCACCTGCGGCTGTACTACCCAACGACGACACCGCCGGCGCCGCGCGGGCACTCTCTTGTGCCACCGGGCGATGTACGGGAGGTCCAATCCGGCAAGACATTCATTTCGCCCGTTTACTACAATCCCAAAACGCAAAAAGCATTCCTCGATATCTTTTCTCCAGTTGTTAGCACGACAACATCCAAGCCCACCTACCTGGGCTTCGCACGCGCGACACTCAATATTGATTATATTTGGAATGTCGTTAGCAATGACCAGGGAGCTAATGGGGATGGCAGCTATGCTTTCATTCTCGATCAGAATGGAGCCAGAAATTGGCAACTGCTATCAAAGTCACGACGCAAGTCAATGAACAACTTGCTGAAGGCGCAATTTCCGCCTCTGATGCTGCTTCACAACTGGAGCAGGTGGTGAGCGAGTTGCGCCAGGTGGCCGGTAGATAAGGATACGGTGTTACAGAGTTGCTTCCATAATGAGGCGCGCCACTTTTGCCGGGGCCTGTATCTGGGGCATATGCCCCACACGCGGCAATAGCACCATGTCAGAACTAGCAATGCCACTATGTAAATCGCGAGCACTAATGATTGGGAGCAACCGATCGCGTTCTCCCCAGATGATGGTTGTGGGAACTCGCACATCTGCCAGCACCCCGTCCAGTTCCTCGCGGGGATCATAGCTATTCATGAAGCCAGCATAGGCTGGAGTTTGCGAGTTGCGCACAACTTCATCCAGCATAAATTTGGGAACCGGCAATGAAAATCCCAGGGTATGCTCAAGCATACGCCGCGCGGCAGCGTGATCAACGGCATATGGCGAGTTCATACCCTCGCGCCTCAAGCCTGCACTGTTGAGTAGAAAGAGGCGCTCGACGCGTTCAGGATGCTCCACAGCAAAGCGTGTCGCAATCCAACCGCCAAGCGAATTGCCAACGAGTATTGCACGTGGATAGCCAAGCGCATCAAGAAAGCGTTCCAGGTAGAGCATATGGGTACTGACATTGGTCCCCTCCGGAGCCAGGGGCGTTTTGCCAAAACCAGGCAAATCGGGCGCGTACACCAGGTATTCCCTGCTCAACAGCGGCATGAGCGCAGCCCAGGTCTCAGCGGAGCTGCCAAGGCCATGAATCAGCACAACGGGCATGCCACGCCGCCCGGCACAATAGTAATGCATGGCTACTCCACCCAGATTACACGTTTCTTCACGTATACCTGCCAGCAACATGCCTGCGCGAATCACATCGCGGGTGGTTTCCCACGGGCGACGATAGAACCGCACTGCTAGCGCTGCCAGTGCCCCTGCCGCTATTAAGGTCAATAGCATTGGAAAGAAAGAAAAGGATTTTTCTTTGGCTGAAGCCATAACATATCCTCGTGCATGTAGCCCCCACGCCAGCCGGCCACAAGGATGCACCCTTGTGGCCGGCTGGCGTGGGATGTTTCCTTTTCCGGTTACAGGCCCTGCCAGGCATTGTTTACCCAACTATTTCCTATTCACCGCCACCGCTAACAGCGATCTCTGACGCAGTCTCGGGATTAAACTCGACGACTACATCCCTGTTGCGCTTCTCCGCGTGACCCCAGACGTAGAACACCGTCGTGAGCAACACAATGAAAGCCAGAGGTAAGAACTGGGTTAATTCGTAGGTGACACGAGCGATGCCGTTGTTAGCGACGGTGGCATCGCTCGGCCAGAGGATGAAGAAACTGGCGACAGCAGCATATGCCAATGGCAATAGCGTGGCGATCCACGCACCAACTATGCCTCCAGGTACCTTATATGGACGATGTACATTAGGATACTTGTAGCGCAGGATCAGGAACGAGGGGAAGATGAACAGGTACGACAGCGTGGTTGTCGAGATGACGAAGCCAAGCACCAGCCCGAAAAGCAGGACTATACTGCCATTACCAAATGCTGTAATTAATATGGCCGCCACCATCGCTATCGATGCTGTGATACCTGACATGGTATTCACGACAATCGGCGTGCCATATTTGCCGCTGAACCTGCCTAAGAAGGATGGGGCAGTGCGATCAAGCGAGGCGATAGCATAGGTACGGTCAGCGCCAATGATCCACGTACCACCACTTGAAGCCAGGCCGAGCA
>Ga0207646_10003264_pt1 | contig 18480 bp, 16 predicted proteins | sample KBSK5502metaG_FD_184343 | JGI IMG/M metagenome (GOLD analysis project Ga0207646, IMG submission 184343) | Corn, switchgrass and miscanthus rhizosphere microbial communities from Kellogg Biological Station, Michigan, USA - KBS K5-50-2 metaG... | ecosystem: Host-associated > Plants > Roots >...
GGTTCCGTCACCGTTCGCCGGCGTCCTCAAGGAGATCCTCGTCGAGGAAGGGGCGACGGTCCCGAACAACGCCGAGATCGCGATCATCGAGACGGCCGACGAGGGCAGCGCCAACGGGGCGACGGAGCCGAAACCGACGGCTGCCGCCGACTCGAAGGCCGGCCCTGCCAATGAGGCCCCGAAGCCCGCGGCAGCAGCCCCCGACGACAAGCCGGCACCGGCGACTCCGGCGGCGTCTCCGGAACCGCAGCGGCCCACCTTCACGCCTGCCGACGGTCCCGCCGGCTCCGATGAGCGACCCGACCGAACCGAACGAGTTGCCGCGAGCGCGACCTCCGCGCCCACTGCCGTCGCCGCGGAGCCGGCGGAGGCGCCCGGCAACGCCGATGCCCGGATGACACCGGCGGTGCGGCGACTGCTCCGCGAGCACGGACTCCCGGCGGCGCAGATCGTCGGGACGGGTGGCGGTGGCCGGATCACCCGCGAGGACGTGACGAACTACGTCGAGGCGCAGCGGACGGGCCAGCCCGTCGGTGGCCAGGTCGTCGGCGGGGCCCCCGTCGCGGCGCCGGCCGCAGCGTCAGCCGTCCCAACCGCAGCACCGCCAGGCGGCAATGGCACAGCCGCACCAACCGCTCCGGCTCCGGCCGCGCGTCCTGGCGCCCCAACGCCGGCCGCGGCGACCCCGGCTCCGGCCCGGACCGCCACGGCGGCGCCCGGGATCGAGTTCCCGGCGGGCGCGGACGAGGTCCTCGTCCCGATGACCCAGATGCGGAAGGGCATCGCGGCGCAGATGACGCGGGCGCTCCTGGCGCCACACGCCTACGTCCAGATGGAGGTCGACGTCACCCGACTCGTCGCCCTCCGCGAGAAGGTCAAGCGCGACTATCAGGCGAAGGAAGGCGTCGGCCTGAGCTACGTCCCGTTCGTCGTCAAGGCCTGCGCGGCCGCGCTGAAGCGGAACCCGACCTTCAACGCCCATTGGACGGAGCAGGGGGTCATGGCCAAGCGCCGCATCAACATCGGCGTCGCGGTCGCAGTCGACGACGGACTGATCGTGCCGGTCATCCGCGATGCCGACCAGATGTCCGTCCACGGCCTGAACGTCGCAATCCTCGACGTCGCGAATCGCGCCCGCGCCAACAAGCTCCGGGTCGACGACTTCGGCGGGGGGACGTTCACGGTCGACAACACCGGCTATCTCGGAACGAACCTCGTGATGCCGATCCTCAACGTCCCCGAGGTCGGCATCGTCACGATGGAGGCGATCACCAAGCGGCCGGTCGTCGTCTCGACGCCCGAGGGCGACGTCATCGCGATCCGGCCGGTGATGAACATGGTCCTGGGCGTCGACCATCGCGCCAACGACGGGGCCGGCGGCGCGGCGCTCCTCCGCGACATCAAGACCTGGCTCGAGGCCGTTGGCCCGGACACGCCGATCTACTGAGCCGGAGCGCCGCCGGGCGCGGGTCCTGATCACTGGCGGGACCGGGTTCATCGGGCGCTCGGTCGTCCGGTTGCTGAGCGGCCGCGGCGACGACGTCACAGCGATCGTCCGCGACGCCCGGAAGGCGGCGGACCTCAGCGACCTGGGCGTCACCGTCGTCGAGGACGACCTCTCCGACGTCGACCGTCTGACCTCTGTCGTCCGCCAGGCCGCAGCGGACGCGATCGTCCATGCCGCGGGCAGCTACCGGATCGGCATCCGTCGCGAGGAGCGTGGCGCGATGTGGGACGCCAACGTCGGGACGACGACGCGGATCCTGGACGCTGCCGAGGCAGCCGGGACGCCGCGCTTCGTCTACCTGTCGACCGTGAACGTCTTCGGCAACACGAAGGGCGTGATCGTCGACGAGACCTACCGGCGCGATCTCACGGAGGGCTTCCTGAGCTGGTACGACGAAACGAAGTACGGCGCGCACGAGGTCGCCGAGCAGCGGATCGCCGGTGGCGCGCCGGTCATCGTCGCGATGCCGGGGATCGTGATCGGCCCGGGCGACCACTCCGAGGTCGGCCGCCAGCTGGCGTTGGCCCATGGCGGGAAGCTTTCGTACGTTGCTGCGGGCGGGATGGGCATCACGCCGGTCCACGTCGACGACGAGGCGGCCGGCATCGCGGCTGTCCTCGATCGCGGCGCGATCGGGCGAGCGTACGTCCTCGCGGGAGATTGCGTCCGATTGGGGGAGGCGCTCGGCCGCGCCGCCGCGCTCGGCGGCAAGGGCCTGCCGTGGCTGCGGATTCCCGACGGCGTCCTCCGCTCGACGGCATCGCTCGGGCGACTGATGGGCCTGGCGAACGCCCGGGAGACGATCTCGGCGTCGGTCGGCGTCACCTACTGGGCGTCGTCGAAGCGGGCCGAGGACGAGCTCGGCTGGACCCGCCGCGACGCCGAGGCAGCGATCCGCGACACGTTCAGCGCGGCCTGACTAGACTCGACCGGCAATGGCACGCGAGCTCCCGATGTTCGAACCGCCCGGCACGGCGCATTCGCCGCACCACGGGTCCGCGGCCCCGGAGACGATCGCCATGGGCGGGTCCGTCACGCCCCTCCGCCGACATCCGGACTGGATCAAGGCGCGGCTGCCCTCGGGCGAGAACTACCACGACCTGAAAGGGCTGCTCCGCGGCCTGAACCTCAACACGGTCTGCGAGGAAGCGCACTGCCCGAACATCGGCGAGTGCTGGGACCAGCGGACCGCGACGATCATGATCCTCGGCGACACCTGCACCCGGGCCTGCGGTTTCTGCGCGGTGAAGACCGGCCGGCCGACCTGGTTCGACGACGACGAGCCACGCCGGGTCGCCGAGGCGGTCTCGGCCCTCGGCCTGGAGCACGTCGTCGTGACGAGCGTCGCCCGCGGCGACCTGCCGGACGGCGGGGCGCGGATCTTCGCCGAGACGATCGCCCGGATGCGGGCGGCGAGCCCGGGAATGGGGATCGAGGTCCTGATCCCGGACTTCGACGGCTCAGACGACCGGCTGCGGATCGTGATGGACGCGCGGCCGGACATCCTCAACCACAACCTCGAGACCGTGCGCCGGCTGCAGAAGCCGGTCCGGAAGCGGGCCCGCTGGGATCGGTCGCTGTATGTCCTGCGCCGGGCGAAGGAGATGTCGGTCGAGATCGGCTACGTGGCGCACAGCAAGAGCTCGCTGATGGTCGGGCTCGGGGAGACGCGCGAGGAGCTCACCGAGGCGTTCGAGGCGCTGCGCGCCGTCGACGTCGACATCCTGACGATCGGCCAGTATCTCCGCCCCTCGGAGAAGCACCTGCCGCTGGAGCGCTACTACCACCCGAACGAGTTCGCCGAGATGAAGGTCGAGGCGCTCGCGCTCGGCTTCAAGCACGTCGAGTCGGCGCCGCTCGTCCGGTCGTCGTACCACGCTCGCGACCAGGTCCCCGGCGCCGAGCTGCGGGCGCTCCGGCGGCGTCAGGCCACCCTGGACGCCGAGGGCCGGGTCGTCCCACTCGCCGGCTGAGGCTCGACAGAACCGAACAGCCGTTCTAATCTGAACCCAGCATGCGCGCGGAATATCGCGAGGAACCCTGCCGCGCCGCCCTGAACAAGGTCAGCGGCATGCCGTTCAAGTGGTCGCTCAACCCATACACGGGCTGCGCCCATCGCTGCACGTTCTGCTTCGTGCGCGCGTTCGAGAAGCGAGCGGATCGGCCGTTCGATGATCGCTACGGCGCCTCGATCCGGGTCAAGACCAACCTGGTCGAGGTACTGCGCCGGGAGCTCGCCCGCAAACGGTGGGCACATGAGCAGGTCGTCATCGGCACGGCCACCGATCCGTACCAGCCGGCCGAGGGGCGCTATCGGCTGACGCGCGGCGCGATCGAGGCGCTGGCCGAGGCACGCAACTCGTTCTCGATCATCACCCGCGGGCCGCTGATCGTCCGCGACGTCGACGCCCTCGTCGAGGCGGCTCGTCGGGCGGCCGTGGCCGTGACGTTCTCCATCCCGACCCTGGACCCCGAGATCGTCCGAAGGACCGAGCCCGGGACGGCTCCGCCGCGCCAGCGCCTCCGGGCCCTGACGGCGCTGGTCGACGCCGGCATCGAAGCGAGCGTCGGGATGGCGCCGATCCTGCCCGGCCTGTCCGACCGACCCGAGCTCATGGCCGACGTGGTCAAGGCGGCACGCGACGCGGGCGCCACCTCGGTCTGGACGAACGTGCTGTACCTGCGGCCGGGCACGCGGGAGCACTTCCTCGCGAACCTGGAGCGCGACTGGCCGGAGCTCGTGCCGCGCTACGAACGGCTGTATGACGGTCGGGCCTATCTGCCGAAGTCGCAGATCGAGCCCGTCCGCCGCGAGGTCGCCGACCTGCGCCAGCGGTTCGACATCGCCGACCGTCGCCGGGTCCGGATCCTGCCGATCGCCGCGTCGCCGCCCAGCGAGCAGTTGGAGCTGACCATGGACGGCGCGACCGATCGGATCGCGATCGCCCGGGCCGGCTAGCGCTCGCCGGCGAGCCGCTGACGGCCGCGCAACCGTCGATCTCGGCCGAAGTCCCCGAGGCCGATGATCCCGCCGGCGATCACAAGAAGCGCCGCGAGAAGGGTCACCGCGTGATACGCGACGGACCGGTAACCGGCAAGCCCGGGGTCCAGGAACCGGTAGGGATACCAGTCATCGACGGCGCCGCGGATCAGCGTGGCCCCGAGCCAGACGATCGGGAAGACGAGCCACAGACCGACGTCGCGCAGCCGAAGGTCGGTCGCGGGCGGATCGATCAGCCAGTCAACCACGGCGAGGATCGGGAAGAGCTTGCGGACGATGAGGTCGACCCGCGGGTCGCCTACCTGGATCTCGGGGCCCGCCACGAGGACGACGACGATGACGAGCGACAGGACCAGGTACAGGGCTGACGCGCCGCGCAGGAGATCGTCGTTACGCGTCCTTGCGGCTCGCCAGCGAAGCCCGAGCCACACCCAGACGGCTGCCGCGAGCACGTAGCTGAGGACCGTGAACAGGGCGAAGAAACGAAGCGGACGGAACAGCCCGCTGTCCAGGTTCAGCTTGACCTGGACGAGGAGCGCGACGATCACGATCGCCGCCATGATCGCGCGGAAGACAGCCAGGGCGAGCCGTCGGTCCATCGCGGCATCGTACGCGGAGACTGGTTCCGCCCGCGCGCGACCTGCCGCCGGAGCCGTTGCACCGGTATCCTGCAGGCGATGGCGCGCCTGCTCTCCCGGAAGATCCCGCTGGCGGAGCTGCACTGCCACCTCGGCGGCGCCGTCACGCCGGCCATCATGTGGAGCATCGCCCACTCCCAGGGCATCAAGCTCCCGACTCGCGACTACTGGGAGTTCCGCGACACGATCACGGTCTCCGAGAAGCGGGCACGGAGCTTCGACGGCTACCTCCAGCTGTTCCACTGGACCGAGCTGATCCAGAGCTCGCCCATCGCCGTGGAACGGGCGGTTTACGAGGTCGTCGGCGGCGCCTACCGCAAGAACAACGTCACAACGACCGAGCTCCGCTTCAACCCGATGAAGCGGAACCGCGGCGGCGAGCAGGACCTCGACCACATCATCGCGGCGGCGACCCGCGGCATGGACCGGGCGGGTCTCGAGTACCCGGTCAAGCCCGGCCTGATCTTCTGCCTCGACCGGGCGTTCCCCTTCGAGCTGAACGAGATCATCGTCGAGAAGGCGATCGCCTGGCGCGACCGGGGCGTCGTCGGCATCGACATTGCCGGGCCCGAGAGCGCGACCTTCCGGGTGGCCGACTATCGGCGCCTCTACCGCCGGGCGCGCCAGTTCGGCCTGGGGCTGACGGTCCACACCGGCGAGGCCGGCCCGGTCGACGAGGTCGCCCGGGTCGTCGAGCTCCTGGAGCCGGACCGGATCGGGCACGGGGTCAAAGCCGCGTACGACCCGCGGGCGATGGCGATGATCCGCGAGCGGGGGATCGTCCTCGAGATCTGCCCGAGCTCGAACATCAACACCCGGGTCGTGTCGGGCTGGGACGAGTTCCGCTGGATCTTCGACACGTTCCGCCGCAACGAGATCCGGTTCACGATCAACACCGACGGCCCGGAGATGCTCAAGACCTACATCCGCGACGAGATGGCGTCGCTCGGACGTCTCGGAATCCTCAGCGTCGAGGACCAGGAAGTCGTGGCCGCGACGTCCCTTGCCGCCTCGTTCGTGCCGAACGTCTCGGATGTGCCGGCGCCGCGCATCGAGCCCGCCTCGCGGGTCGTGGTCGAGCGCGAGGAAGCCTGACCCTCACTCGGCGGTAACGGTCGGGCCAGCCTCGCGTCCCCCACGCGGACCGGCATGCGCCCCCACGTGGCGCGGGTCCGCGGAGGCTCAATCCATGTTCGCCTTACGAATCGGACGGCGCGTCCGGCTGCTCGTCCTCGGCGGAGCGCTCTTGGTCGGGCTCGCCGTCCCCGGCGCTGCCCTTGCCGACACCACAGGCGGCGTTCCGTCGATCCAGCCCGCCGGATCACGTGACGCGTCGATCTCGATCGATTCGTTTGCCGTCACTGGCAAGGTGATCGTGACGGTCCAGATCAGCGTGATCTGCCAGCCCTTCCAGTCCTACGACTGGGACACGGGGCAGACCATCGAAACCACCGACGGCTCTCTCGACTTCGGAAACGTGACCATCATCCAGGCCCAGGGGCGGACGCTGGACTACGGATCCACCGACATCTACGGCAGCGCCGTCTGCGACGGCTCGACCGTCAACCACTACACGGTTCCGGTCACGGCGCAAGTGTCGCCGTGGCACACCGGCGCCGCCGTCGTCGGCGCGCAGGCCTATGTCTCTGACAGGCTCTCGTTCCAGGACTCCGATGCAGCCAGCACCGGACCGGTCTCGGTTCGCCTGTCGAATCGCTGACCCGCCTCAGCTCGACTCGCTGATGCGGTAGGAGCAGCAGCGGTCGCCGCTGGCGATGTGCGTCTCCCGCACCACGTCGACGCCGAGCACGTCCCGGAACAAGTCGAGCTCGGCGTCGCACGCGCTCCGCTCGCCGCGCGCGACATCGAGGATCGCGCAGTTGTGCTCGCGCAGACGGATCGTGCCGTCCGGCTCGAGCACCGCGTCGGCGAGGTAGCCCTGCTCGTCCTGGAGGACCGCCAGGGCACGCACCCGGTCGGTCAGGGACGCGTCGGGGCCGACCCGCTCCTCGAGGTCGCGCCGGACCCGGTCGCCGATCTGCCGACGGCGCGCCTGGAAGACCTGCTCGATGAGCTCCTGGCCACCGACCGCGCCGATCGCTGAAAGCAGCCCTTCCGCCAGCCCGTCGTAGTTCGACGGGAAGAGCTCCTGCGCGTCGCCCGTCAGCTCGTAGAGATGCCGTGGCCGGCCCACTCCATGACGGATCGTCTGGCGGCTGACGAAGTGAGTGGCCTCCAGCGCCCGAAGCTGCTGCAGGACGCCGGTCCGGCTGGCCCCGATCGAGACCGCGAGCTGGTCGGGCGTCGAGGCCCCGTCGCGTCGAAGGTGGATCAGGATCTCGCGACGAAGGGCGCCGGGTGATGCCGAGACCGGCGGGGCGCTCGGAGCAGGAGCGACGCGGACGGCGTCGACACCGGCCTGGTCCATCGCCGAAGGCTAGCACCGGTCGCGGACGGCCGTGGCCGACCCGGTGCTACCCTCGGCCGCGATGGACTTCGACCTGTCGCCGGAGCACGCCCTCCTCCGCTCGACGGTCCGCGACTTCATGGAAACCGAGGTCGCGCCGGTCGTCGACGAGCACGAGCACGCCCATCGCTTTCCGGACGAGATCGTGGCCCGCCTCGGCGAGATGGGCTGGCTCGGCATCCCGGTCGCCGAGGCCGACGGTGGCGCCGGGATGGACACCCTGGCCTACGCGATCGCGGTCGAGGAGATCAGCCGCGTCTGGGGATCGCTCGGGATCATCGTCGCGGCCCACACGTCGCTCGGCTGCGGTCCGTTGATGATCGCCGGCTCGCCCGAGCAGAAGGAGCGCTTCCTCCGGCCGCTCGCGTCGGGGGAGGTCCTCGGCGCCTATGGCCTGACCGAGCCCGGCGCCGGGTCCGACGCCGGCGGCACGCGGACCACCGCCCGGCGCGAGGAGACGCCCGACGGCGACAGCTGGGTCCTCGACGGCGGCAAGCGCTTCATCACGAACGCCGGCAAGGCAGGGACCTACATCGTCACGGCGCGGACCGGGGCGACCGACAAGGACGATCCCGAGATCAGCGCCTTCATCGTGCCCGCCGACACACCCGGGTTCTCGATCGGTCGATTGGAAGACAAGCTCGGCCTCCACGCCTCGGCGACGGGCGAGCTGATCTTCGACGGGGCGCGGATCCCGGCGGCGTACCTGCTCGGCGAGCAGGGCCAGGGGTTCCGGACGTTCCTCAAGGTCCTCGACGGCGGCCGGATCTCGATCGCCGCGATGGCCCTCGGCATCGCCCAGGGCGCCTACGAGGCCGCGGCGGCGTACAGCAAGGAGCGCCAGCAGTTCGGCCGGCCGATCGGGACCTTCCAGGGAGTCGCCTTCATGGTCGCCGACATGGCGACCGAGCTCGAGGCCGCTCGCGCGCTCGTCTATCGGGCCGCCTGGCTGAAAGATCAGGGCCGCGACTACACCGTCGCCGGTGCCCAGGCGAAGCTGTTTGCGTCGGAGGTGTCGAGCCGGGTGACCAACGCCGCGATCCAGGTCCACGGCGGCTACGGCTACGTCGAGGAGTACAAGGTCGAGCGTTACCTGCGCGACGCGAAGCTGACCGAGATCGGGGAGGGGACGAGCCAGGTCCAGCGGCTCGTGATCGCTCGCAAGCTGCTGGACCTGCGCGTCGTCTAGGGTGGGCAGCGGCCCACGACCCAGTTCGGTTCAGGGGGATGGGGACGGGCTGGCCGGCCGCGTCTCGAAACGGATCGACGCGACGATCTGGTCGATTTCGGTTCGATCTGCAGCCGACGTGGCCGGCAGGTACATCGTGTCGATCACCTGGCGCGTGCCGTCGACGTCGATGATGTAGACAGTGTTGTGCTGCCCATTGCCGTATGTCCACGGTGCGGCGCCATACGATTGGCCGGCCGGCAACCACCGACCGAAGAGGGTGAAGGTGCCATCGGAATCGCACGTGGTGACGTCGAGACCCTGCGGGATGGACAATTCGACCTTCTTGCCGGGGTGACCAGCCACTGTCACGGCAATTGGCGGAGGGGCACCGGGCCCGGCCTGTGCCTGCAGCGCGGCCGCGAGGTCATCGACCGTCGGTCCGACCGGTGGACTCATCGCCGTCCCAGCCAATGGCAGCTTCCGGTCGCTCACACGGTATGGGCGCTGTCACTCCCGCGGCGACTCAACAATCGCCGTGTCGCCTAGCCGACCTGGACGAGCCTCACCATCAAGCGGTACTGGCTATTGGCACCGACGCATGTCTGGAGGGTCATGCTCGGCAAGCTCTGGGCGGCCCATGCCCATGAGGCGGCCGTCGTCGGCGCGGTGAGGCGCCACCAGATCACGCTGTATTCGTGGACCTTTCCGCTGCTGTCGCCGTACCAGACCTTCATGCCCCGGCGGAGCCGACCCGAGACATAGGCATCGTGCAGCGGCCGGAAGGTGCTCCAGGCGTGCGCCATGAGGTAGACGTTATTGCTGCCTGCGCAGCCCCAGCGATATGCGCCCGCTCCGGGCGGCGTGCTCCGCGAACACGGGAACCACTGGACCCCCGCGTTGATCCCGAGCGATGGGATCCAGACGTGGTTCGTGCCCCGATAGGTCGGGGAGGACTGGTGATGAGTGGTCGGGGCCGCCGCATGGCCGCTCGCCCTCGTCGTTGTCGAGCGCAGGCTGGCAGCCATCGGCGGGGGCGGTGGCTGGAGGTTCGCCGAGGTCGGTGCCGAGTGCCGCACGGCAACCCTTGACCCGGCAGCCGAGGACGCGGCGGAGGCGTCGTCACGCCCGGCAAGCGGGCCGTCGAGGCGGCCGTCGTCGACCGGTTCGAGCGTCGTGGTCTGGTCGGCCGGCGTCGCCGACGGCCCCTGGACGATGAGCGATCGGGCGATCGCGAGCCCCGTGATCTCTGCCGCGAGGATCGCCGCGAGGACGGTCGGAAGCAGCAGCCGACGAGGCCGGGAGCGTCGGGAAGGCATGCACCGAGGATCGGCAGTGAGACGGCCGAGCCCTCTGGCTCGGTGGTCCGGCGGGGCCCCGGACGATGGTGCCTTCTGTCACAACGGTCCGGTCGGGAGGAGGACGGTCCGGTGTGGAGCGGGTCAGTCGCCGCTTCCAGCGGCCTCCACGATGGCGGCCCGGAGATTCGACTTGAACTGCTCGCCCCATGGTCCCTGGCCGGACACGACGTAGGGCGACGTCTCGACCGACTCGTAGGTCTCTGGGTCGGTCACGTAGGTCCGGGCGCAGTCGTCGACCGTCGAGCGCAGGCGCTCGTACGTCGCCCGGTCCCGGAAGATGTAGATGTAGAGCTGGACCGGGCTGGACTGATCGAGCCCAGCCGCATCGAATGCGACCGCGGTCTTGGCCAGGTCCTGGTTCGGACAGCCCGGATCGCCCGACACGATCCGGGTGACCTGGATCCCGCGCTCGGTGATCGCACTGGCGATGCCCGGGAACGGCGCCGCCGTCGGGGTTGGCGGTGTCGTCGAGATGAGCCCGCAGCCCGTGAGGAGCAGTCCGGCGGCGAGGCAGCCAGCGGCTCGGACGACATGGCGAGCCCAGGGGCCGGCGACGGGGGACATCGACCGCGAGCGTACACCGGCGAGCCCGAGCCCGAGACAGAGGCCGAGGCCGCCCGAGAGGGTCGTCAGCGTTCCCGGGCGCGCCGCTTCGCGTCGCGCAGGCGCGACAGCGTGTCACCCTCGTCGTTCGTCTCCGGCGGCTTCGGCGGTGTGGGCGGAGTCGCTGCTGGCGACCCTTGCCCTGGCTTCGGCTGCGCGGCCGAATCGGCCGGTGGCGGCGCTGCCGGTGGAGCGGCGACCGTGGCTCGGGCCGTCGGACTGAGCGAAGGATCCGGCGCGGTGGCATCCTCGCCCCGCAGGAGCGCCGCGCGAGCCGCCGATCCCGCGGCGCGATCGCGCGCGGCGAGCATTCCGGCGACCTCCGACGTCCGCGGCGCCATCGACCGTCGCCAGCCGCCGGCCAGCCAGCGCCGCGCGTCCGCGAGCTCCCGCCTGCCCACCGAGACGCGTCGCAACGCGATGTCGAGCGGCCACAGGATCAGGGCCAGGATGAGCAGCGTCGGCCAGAGGTCCGTCGACGCCGCGTTCGTCTTCAGGTCGTGGATCCATGGCTGCTCTGGCGTCTGGATCGCCTGTCCCGCGGTCGCCGACCGGAGCGTCGCGAGGAACGCCTCGTTCGTGCCGAGCACGCGGTACTCGGCCGGCGTCGGCGCCACGAGACCCAGCGTCCGCCCGAGCGCCGGCGACCCAGGCCGCGTCTGCGAGACCCGGATGACGTACGCGCCCGGATCGATCTCGCCGAGCGGCGCCTCGTAGACGCCGGGCGCGACCTGCGACAAGCCGACCGCCTTCGACGTCAGGTCCGGCGTCGTCATCGCCACCGCCGTCGCGTAGAAGTCGCGCGGTGAGCCGTCTTCGGACACGCTCTCCACGCGGAGCTTCGTCCGGTTGCCGTCGGGTACGAACGTCGCCTCGATCCCACCGGTCTCCTCGCCCGGGAACGTCCACGACACGAGCTGGCTGAAGAACCTCGAGAACCCGATCCAGCCGATCCAGCTCTTCGCCCAGCGGCCGGTCGAATCGGACGTCCAGGCGACCGACCGGCCCAGCCCGTACTGCCACTGAGCGAGGAGCGGGTCGTCGCGGGCGGTGACGAGGACCGTCTGAGCGGCCGCCTTGGCCGTCGTCCCGTTGTAGCCGAGGAGCTGCGGCAGGGCGTCGATCCCGCGAAGGATCGGCGACTGCGACGTCAGGATCGGGTGGAACGCCTCCTCCACGATCTGCTGGCCGGCGACCTGCTGGGTCTCCTTCAGGAAGATGTCGGGGATGGACGCCGGGTTGACGGCCGGATAGAACCGCCCGCCGCCCTCCTTGGCGAGCGTCGCGAGGAACGGGTTCGCCCCACCCCCGGCGCCGACGGTCGAGAGGGTGATCCCGTCGGCCTTCATCTGCTTGAGGATCGCGTCGTACTGGCCGGACGTGGACCAACCGTCGGTCAGGAGGATGATGTGGCGACGGGTCGCCGTCGTCCCTTCGAGGGACTTCACGGCCTGGTCGAGCCCGGCGAAGATGTTCGTCTGGCCGAGCGGCTGGATTCCGGCGATCGACCCACGCAGATCGGTGATATCGCCGAGCGGCTGGGTGCGGACGACCCAGTGGGCGGTCTCGTCGAACGCCACGACCCCGAGCTGGTCGCGGACGGTCATCGCCGCGGCCGCGCGGAGGATCGCCTCCTTGCCGATGTCGACCTTGCGGACGCCCTGGAGCGGAGAGCCAGAGCCCCGGTCGAACGAGTTGCAGTGGCAGGCATCCATCGACCCGGACTTGTCGATGACGACGACCAGCGCGACGTCGGGCTGCTTCTGCTGGTCCTTGACGCCCATGTCGACCGGGAGCGTCTCCTCGATCGGCGTGTCGGTGTAGCCGCCGGCCCCGTAGCTCTTCGGTCCGCCGATCATCACCAGGCCCTTGCCGAAGTCGCGGACGTACTGCTGGAGCGCCGTCAGCTGCTCGTCCGAGAGGCGCAGTCGCGAGACGTCGACGAGGACGATGCTGTCGTAGCTCAGCAAGCCCTCGATGCCCGTCGGGAGCTGCTCAGGGATCAGCGCGTCGACCTTCTGGCGTTCGGCCTCGAGGGCCGACACGAGCTCCTTCGACACCTTCTCGTCGCCGGCGAGGACGAGGACCCGCGGCTCGCCCTTGACGATCGTGTCGGAATCGGCACGGTTGTTCTGGCTGAACGTGTCGCGGCCGGCCTCGACGGTCGCCCGGAACGTGTGGAAGCCGGCCTCGGTCGGCTTGACGAGGAACTTCACCGGGGTCGAGCCAGCCGCGAGGTCGATGGTCTGCTCGTCCACCTGGACGCCGTCGGCGTAGAGGCGGATGGTGGCCGGCTGGGCGACGGTCGACGAGACGTCGGCCACGGCCTCGAGCTCCTCGCCGATCCTGGCCGTGGATGGGGTGGTCAGCCGCTCGACCAGGACCTCGTTCGCGGCTCCGATTCCGATCGCCCGCGTCTCGATCTGGACGCCGCGCGCCGCTGCGAGGGCGGCCTCGGACTGGCCGGCGCCGGTCGTGTCGTTGCCGTCAGACAGGAGGACGATCCGTTTCTGGGTGTCGTCCGGGAAGAGCGCCGACGCGAGGCGGAGCGCCGCGCCGATGTCGGTGGCCGACCGGACGGGCGTCGAGGCGATCCGGTCGATCTCGCGAACCTCCTGGGGCAGCCGCTCGACGAGCGCGCCGCGCCCGAAGCCGACGATCCCCGCGACGTCGCCGTCCGGCATGGCCTTGAGGCTCTCGCGGATCCAGGCCAGGGCATCCTCACGGCCGGCCTGGCCGACCGAATCCGACAGGTCGACCACGTAGACCGTGGCCAGGCGGTCGACCGGCAGGACGAGGCGGAATCCCGCCAGGGCGAGCACGAGCGAGCCGAGGAGGAGCGTGCGGACGATCAGCGCCAGGCGTCGCCGCCCGACGCCGACGCGCCGGCGCGACGCGACGTGGAGCCCGAGAGTCAGGGCGAGCGCAGGGACGAGCAGGAGCAGCGCCAGGGGCGCGTCGAAGCCGACTCCCATCAGCCGCTCCCGGCCGGCCGTCGGAGACGGCCCAGCCGACCGGTGACGCCCCGCCAGCCGCGCAGCACTGCGTCGCGGTGGTAGAGGGTCCACTCGATGCAGAGCGCGATCAGGGCGATGAACACGATCGGGATCCAGATCTCGTCCCGGGCGTTCGGCCGCGTGTCGACGGCGGAGCTGCCAGCCCCTGGCGCGCCCGATGCTCCTGGCGAAGGCTGCGGCTTGCCCAGGTCCTCCAGGACGCGGGGAGGGCCGGGAGCGATCGCCGACTCGTCGACGTCGAACAGGTCGACCGCGAACCGGATCGGCTGGGACGGGTCAACGCCCTGGGCGCCCGACGGTGCCGATGATCCGGCGCTGCCCGTGGCCGATGGGGTCGGCGTCGCGGATGGCGCCGCCGACGGACCATCCGAGCCCGACGGGGACGAGCTCGGAGCCGCGATCGGCGTCGCGGTGTAGACGCCGAGCAGGTCCGACTGGGTGAAGGTGACCGACGTCCCACCCGCGGCCCCCGGGATGAGGTCCGTGGCCGTCCCATCGGGCCGGACGACGTGCAGGCCGATCGCGCCGGGCGGGATGGTCAGCGCAACCGGATCGCCCGGCCGCACCGCGGCCGTCGGCGCCGCCGACCCGCCGAGCAGCTCACCGGTCAGGTTTGCGATCAGGATCGGGAAGGCGACCTGGAGCGGCAGGTCCGACTGGCGCGGCTCGAAAGCCATGACCGCCGCCGGCAGGCCGGCCCGGACACCCGCATAAAGGAGCGGCGCGCCCTTCGTCCCGGGGATGACCGCCCGGGCCCACGACGGGAGCGTCACGTGTTGCGCCTCTGCGATGTGGGTCGTCGACAGGTCGACGTAGCGGAGGATCGGTTCGTCGGTGCCGAGGCTGCCGATGGCCGGGTCCTTGTCCACCCCGCCGACTTCGCCCAGCCCGCTGCTGGTCGGTGGCGCGATGGCGAGGATCGGCGTCGCCGGCAGGGTCGCCGGGACGTACCCCTCGAAGATGATCAGGTCCCAGCTCGTGCCATCCTTGCGGACCGCACCGGCCGGGTATTCAGCCGGGGTGAGGCCGAAGAGGCGGCTGTTCGGCAGGTACGACAGGGCGGTCTCGAGGTACGGATCGCCATTGCCGATAACGAGGACGTTGCGGGTCCGCTGCGGCGGGACGACCGCCCAGGCTCGATCGTCCGCGGCGAGCAGGTCAGGTCGTGCGTCCGGGTCGGAGTCGTCCGCGGCGACGAGACGAACCTCGATCGTGGTGACGTCGGCGGGGACGTCGTCGACGATGACGTCCGCCCGCTGCTGGGCGTCGATCGGAATCGTCCGCGTCTCGATCAGGTGATCGTCGCCCCAGACCTCGAGGCGGCGGGTCGCGTACTCCAGGTCGAAGTTCGCAACGCTGATGAAGACCGACCGTGTGACCGCCGACGGTGCGGTCCGGACCGCCAGCGCGACGATCGCCTGGTTCCGGCTTCCCTTCGGATCCCCGACGCGCAGGACCCGGATCGGCGCGTCGACCCTGGTCGTCGGGGGCACGGCCAACGCGGCGTCAGTGGCGATGAGGATCTCCGCGTCGCCCGACTGCACAGCCAGCTGCTGGGCGAGGGCGAGGGCGTCGCCGAGGTCGCCGCGACTGACGGTCGGGCGGATCGAGTCGATCGCCTGCCGGACGCGGCCGATGTCGCTCGTCCCGGTGGCCACGATCCGCGCGGTCCGGCCGGCCTCGATGACGCTGACCTTGCCGCCGGCTGGGAGGTCCTTGAGCGCGTCCTTGGCCGCCTCGCGGGCGGCCGACAGGCGATCCGGCGGGACGTCGGTCGCGCTCATGCTCGCCGACGTGTCGATGATGACGACGAGGTCTCGGGCGAGCCCGGCCGGCCGCTCCACGAACGGGCGGGCGGCGAGCAGGGCGAGGATCACGACGAGGAGGAGCTGGAGGAGGAGGAGCAGGCTCCGTTTCAGCTTCTGCCACGGTGCGTTCGCCTCGACGTCCGCCGCCAGCCGCTGCCAGAGCAGCGTCGACGGAACCACCGTCGGCGTTCGCCGCAGCCGGAGGAGGTACATCGCGACGACGGCCGGCACGAACAGGAGGCCGAGCAGCGCCAGCGGTGAGTTGAACGGCATCAGCCCGCCCTCAGGCGACGACCCGCCGTCGGCGGAGCTCGGCAAAGATCAGCTCGTTGAGCGGCACCTCGGTCGAGAGATCGACGTAGGTCGCCTGCCGCCGCGCTGCGAGCTGGGCGAAGCCTTCCTTCCAGGCAGCCAGGCGGCCCTTGTAGGCATCGATCGTCGCCAGGTCAGCGGTCACGTCGATGCCCTCGCCCGTCTCCGAGTCGACCAGGCGCAGATCGCCCTCCAGCGGCGGGTCGAGCTCGTCGGGCGACAGGACGTGGAGGACGATCAGCTCGGACCGGGTCGACGCCAGCTCCCGGATCACGCGGTCCGCGGCAGGATCGAGAAGATCCGACAGGAGGATCACGACGCCGCGTCCGGACAGCTGCGCCGCGGCGTGTCGCGCCGCCGCGACCAGGTCCGTCGGCCCGTCCGCCGGCCGGATCGCCGAGAGCTCGGTCAGCAGCCGGAAGACCCGGCCCGAGCCTCGCAAGGCGATCCGTCGCCGGGCGATCCGGCCGCCCAACACGCTGACGGCGACGCGGTCCTCCGAGGCCAGCCCGATGTAGCCGAGAGCGGCCGCGGCGCGCTTCGCGAACTGGAGCTTGTCGGGGCGACCGGTCGCCATCGAGGCGGATCCGTCGAGGAGGATCGTGATCGTCACGTCCTCCTCTTCGACGAAGAGCTTGACGAAGAGCTTCTCGAGCCTGGCGAGGACGTTCCAATCGAGCTGGCGCAGGTCATCGCCGGCGGCGTATTCGCGGAAGTCGGCGAACTCGACGGACTGGCCGCGCTTGACGCTCCGCCGGCCACCTTTGAGCCCACCGCGGACCGGGGATCGCATCAGGAGGAGCAGCCGCTCCAGCTGCCGGAGGAAGCCCTCGTCGAAGACGGTCGGATCGAGCTCCGACGGCAGGAACGCCGGGCGACCCGGCCGACCGACGGACTCCGTCGGGCGACCAGGGCCGTCCTCGATCATCGCCATAGACGAGGCGCCCGTACGGCGCCTATTCGACCGCGGGCGGGGTGACCGAGTCGAGGATCGTCCGGACCGCCGCCTCGGTCGTGATCCCCTCGGCCTCGCCCTCGAAGTTGAGGATGATCCGGTGGCGCAGCGAGGGCAGGGCTGCGGCCCGGATGTCGTCGACGGAGACGTTGAATCGACCGTCGAGCAGGGCGAAGATCTTGCCGGCCGTGACGAGCGCCTGGGCGCCACGCGGCGACGCGCCGTAGCGAACGTAGTCGCGGACGAGCTGCGGCGCCCGGGGCTGATCGGGATGGGACGCCGACAGGACACTGACCGCGTAGGCCGTCACGTGCGGCGCGATCGGGACCGCCCGGGCGAGACGCTGCATCTCCAGGATCTCGGCGGCCGTGGTCACCTTGGCGGCCCGGGGCGAGTCGGCCCCGGTCGTCCGATCCATGATCGTGGCGAGGTCGTCCTCGGACGGGAACGGGACCAGGACCTTGAACAGGAACCGGTCGAGCTGAGCCTCCGGGAGGGGATACGTCCCCTCCATCTCCAGTGGGTTCTGGGTCGCGAGGACGAAGAACGGCGGGTCGAGCGGGAAGCGCTGGCGAGCGACGGAGACCTGGTGCTCCTGCATCGCTTCGAGCAGGCTCGACTGCGTCTTCGGCGTCGCCCGGTTGATCTCGTCGGCGAGGACGAGGTTGGCGAAGATCGGGCCCTGCTGGAACCGGAAGACCCGGCTGCCGCCCTCCTCGATGAGGATGTTCGTGCCGGTGATGTCGGCCGGCATCAGGTCGGGCGTGAACTGGATCCGGTTGAACGAGCAGTCGATGACGTCCGCGATGGTCCGGACGAGCATCGTCTTGCCGAGGCCCGGCACGCCCTCGAGCAGGACGTGGCTGTTCGCCAGGAGTCCCGTCAGCGTCTGCCGGACGAGCTCGCGCTGGCCGACGATGACCCGACCGACCTCCTCCTCGATCGCCTGCGCCCGTTCGGCGAAGGCCTCCGGGGCGAGATGACCCGAGCCCGTCCGGGCGTCCGACGGAGTCGTGGTGGTGTTCATCGGGTCCTCCGGGTCTCCGGCCCCCCGGCCGAGGCGACGGTCACTGGGTCGGGTCGAGGGAGCTGAAGTAGTCGCGAACGTAGTCCTTGACCGAGAGCGGCACGTAGTTGCGATCGAGGCTGGTCAGGGCGTAGCTGTAGAAGTCGCTGTAGACCTGCTGGTAGGGCGTCAGCGCGCCGTTGTTCTGCCCCTGGCCGGTCTGGTTGCCCTGTTGCGTCTGGCCGTCGCCGCCGGTGCCCGCCACGTAGGAGGGATCGCCCGGCTTCCCGAGCCGGCTGAAGTCGGCGATGCTCGACAGGTCCGGCCCGAGCGTCGCGGCTCGATTGGCGCCGGTCGGCGCGCCCGGGATCCGGTTGCCGCCCATGGCCTGGCCCAGAGAGCGGGCGCTCGAGCCTCCGCCACCGATCTGACCGCCCTGGTTCTGCCCTTGGCCCTGGCCCTGACCTTGACCTTGGCTTTGCCCTTGGCCTTGACCTTGACCTTGACCCTGGCCCTGGCCTTGCCCCTGGCCCTGGCCTTGCCCCTGGCCCTGGCCTTGCCCCTGGCCCTGGCCTTGCCCCTGGCCCTGGCCCTGGCCTTGCCCTTGGCCCTGGCCCTGGCCGGCCTGACCGCTCTG
>Ga0207646_10003265_pt1 | contig 18479 bp, 20 predicted proteins | sample KBSK5502metaG_FD_184343 | JGI IMG/M metagenome (GOLD analysis project Ga0207646, IMG submission 184343) | Corn, switchgrass and miscanthus rhizosphere microbial communities from Kellogg Biological Station, Michigan, USA - KBS K5-50-2 metaG... | ecosystem: Host-associated > Plants > Roots >...
ACTGTAGAGATACTGGGGTGCCTTTTGCCGTCGTCTTACAGAACCCCCCTCCCGTTATTGACTTTCAGCACCTCTGTACCTAACATTCCAGCGCAACGAATCGGCCAGAGCATTCCTGCACAGGCAGCTCGAGGGCACCATGAATTCGGGAAAAGGCGCTAAAAATTCTGTTGGTATTGTTGGGATTGCTCTTTGTGGCTGGTGTTTATCCCTTGATTACGTCTGTACGCGGTGGTTGGCAGGCCAATAAGGAGGCCGCCGAGCCGATGTTTATTAGCCTCTATGTCACGATGGGGGTTTTCCTGCTGATGTCAGCACGCAATCCGTCCGCGAATCGCGGCGTGATCGCCTTCGCCGCATGGTTGAATATTGCTCATGCAGCCGTCATGGCGGTCATGGCGGTCCATATTACGAGCGCACGCGAAGGTCTGCTGACCGCCGCAGCTGTGTTTGGTGCCATCGGCGCAGCCCTGATCTTGCTGTCCCGCACAAAAGAGTTAGCAGAGCGGACCTCAGGTGATGCGTAGTTGTGGACAGTCTTGTGGGCCGTCAGGCTAATTGACAACAGTATAAACAGGCCATCGGCAAAGAAAAAGGGGAATTATTTCAATAACGGCTGGCTGGGCCTCGCTACCATCAGCATCGCTAGTGGCAGCCTGCATATAACCCAAGGTTCGGCCAAGATGAATGATACTTACTTCAATACGGCGACCTACAACAATCCCAACGAGAGACAGCATGTCGTTTGTCAGGAAGTCGCTCATACGTTCGGACACGATCATCAGTCCACGTCAGGTGCATCGCTCAATACTTGCATGGACTACTTCTCGAATACCGGCGTGAACGCGGGTAGCACGGCGAGCACGACTCCCAACAAGCACGATTTCGACGAACTCAACATCATCTATGCACATCTCGATAGCACCACCACGGTTGCTGCGCTCACGGCTCGGCAGCGTCGCAGTCAGAAGTCACAGATGATCCGAACAGTTGGGGTAGTCTAGTGAGCCAATCCGCGAACGGCCGCAGCTCAACGTATGAAAGATTCAATGCAGATGGATCAAAAAGCGTCACCCATGTGTACTGGACAATTAAGGCCGCTGCTAACTGCCCGGCATGCGATCACCGTTACGATCATTAACTGACCGTTGTAGCATTCAAAAGGCGCCCGGTTTCGGCCGGGCGCTTTTTACTCAGCCTAACTTAGTGCTCGGCTAAATAGGTTCCGATTAGAATTATCCAGCGAAATCTAGACTCCGTCTTGCTTGGACAGTCCGCCAAGAGTATCGTAAAAATTGTGCTGCATAAGCTAGCCACAATTGTTCTTCTGGCCGCGATGTTCGGTGCCAACACAGCGAGGGCCTCTATCTGCGAAGCATACTGTGCGGGCACTCGCAAGCACGCTGAGCATCACGATATATCGGCGACCAGGAATTCCTCTCCTCATCATCACCCGCACGCTAAACAAGACCAAGCGAAGTGCTCGAAATGTCCGACTAGCAGTTTCTCGGTCCAGCTCCCGCCTTGTGAACGCCTCACTCAGTTTCAGGCTCTCCAAAACAGTATGCGGGTTTTCTCGGATCGTCGCCCGATTGCGCACCTTCGCCTAGTTAAGTCATCCAGCAACTCTTTCGGCGCACCGGTCGAAAGTGAACTATTTTCAACTTTCCATCCCCCGCCTAAACTCAGCGATCCAGGGATTGCTCTGGTTTCCCTTCGTATCTAGCAATTTCTTCTACAGGAATCTCTATTTGCAGTGTAGATCTGTCTTTGGGATCGCATTGTGACTACCCACTACGCTGCACCTTAAGCCCTATTTTCATTTTTTTTTGAAGGGGGAAACATGAGTAGCAGACGTGGTTTTTTGCGAAACATTCTCGCGGGAACCGGTGTAATGGCTTCCGCGAAAGTCCTTTCTGCCCAGGAGATGGACATGTCACATGGGATGCAGGGAATGAAAATGAAAGGCGTGAAGAAATCAGAGCATGCTGACGCTTCTCGCATGCTTGTCGAGACGCCTGACGTGGCTCAACTTCCCTGGCGTATAGACGGTAGCGTTAAGGAATTCCATCTCATCGCCGAGCCGGTCAAGCAGGAGATTTTTCCTGGGCGGGTAGTCGACCTCTGGGGTTACAACGGCAGCGCTCCGGGGCCCACGATTCAAGTGAACCAGGGCGATCGCGTTCGCATCATCGTGGACAACCATCTTCCCGAAGCGACGTCGATGCACTGGCACGGCTTCGAAGTCCCGAATGAGATGGACGGAGCGCCCGGTTCGAGTCAAGATCCGATCCCTCCCGGCGGCCGCTTTGTCTATGAATTCACACTCCACCAGGAAGGAACCTACTTCTATCACTCCCACATGGCCATGCAGGAAATGATGGGAATGATCGGTGCGTTTGTGATGCACCCAAAGCAAGCCTACAGGCCACGTGTCGACCGCGACTTCGCGATCATTCTGCAGGAGTACGCCATATTGCCCAATATAACCGTCCCCAACTCCATGAACATGGAGTTCAACTGGCTCACATTCAACGGTAAAGCAGGGCCTGCGACGACTCCTCTGATCGTGCGGCACGGGGAACGTGTGCGCATTCGCTTGATCAACCTCGGCATGGACCACCACCCGATCCACCTTCACGGCCACCAATTTGTAGTTACTGGCACAGAAGGAGGACGACAACCCGAGCCGACCTGGGGTCCAGGGAACACGGTGCTCGTGGGTGTAGCGCAATCGCGCGACGTCGAGTTTGTCGCGAGCAATCCCGGCGACTGGATGCTGCACTGCCATCTCCCCCACCACATGATGAACCAGATGTCTTCCAATGTCGGTCCGATGACGCGGCGAAATGGAATCCCCGCGGGTCTCGAGATGGAGCGCGGCATGGGGATGCTGCGGCAAGGAAGCGCTACGTCTGAGGAGAACGGTCCAAGCCTGGGTCGCGGAATGGGTGTCGGTTCGACTTTCGAACAACGGACGACAAACTCGCCGCTCAGGGCCAGAAGTCCGATGCAGCACCAAGACATGCCTGGCATGCAGCACCAAGGAATGCAAATGGGCAGGCCCGAAGTCAGCAAGGATGCGAATTCCGTGCCGGGCTTTCCGCAGGATGCCTTCATGGAAGGTCCCATGATGGCGATGGATCAGATGGTCGACAAACCTGAAAACTTCGGTCTGCGTCCTGGCTGGAGCGGCTTCATGGCGGGGATGATGACCTTCGTACGCGTGCTGCCTCCAGACAAGTACGACCAAATCATGGAGCGTCGAAAAAAACAGGAAGGCAATAAGCCAATGAAGATAGACATGCCTGGGATGGAGCACAAACATGAATAACATGATTACGCCGGTGAAGTTTATGCAGGTGAGCGTCGAAACATTCTCTCCACTCCGTTGTGTAACACGATTCCTACTCTGCTTTTCCTGGGTTTTGTTCCTGGTCGCCATACCGAGCCGAGCGCAAACTCCAGCTTCCGAGCAGAAGACCATCACACTCGAAGAACTTCAACAGATGGCCTTGCAGAACAACCCGACGTTCCGGCAGTCCGCTGCCAACATCCAAGCGGCGGAAGGAAGGAAGAAGCAGTCGGGACTCTACCCGAACCCCACAGTTGGCTACCAGGGCGAACAGATCCGAGGTGGATCGTTTCACGGGGGCGAGCAAGGATTTTTCCTTCAGCAGGACATTGTGCTGGGTGGAAAGCTGGGCCTGAATCGAAAGATTCTTGACCAGGAGCTCAAACAGGCAGAAACAGAGGCCGAGGAGCAAAAATTACGTGTAGTCACAAACGTGCGGATGTCCTATATCCAAGCGCTAGCGGCGCAGCAAATGCTGGAGTTGCGGCACAATCTCAGCAAGCTTGCCGATGACGCCGTCGAAACTTCCCATCAGCTTGCGAATGTTGGTCAAGCGGACGCTCCCGATGTACTCGAATCGGAGGTGGAAGCGCAGCAGGCCCAACTCGCGATAACCATTGCCGAACAGAGCCACCGGCGGGTTTGGAAAGCACTGGCCGCCGTCGTCGGGAATCCGCGCCTTCGCTTGATGAGGCTCGAGGGAAAACTCGAGGACACTCCGCCGGTCAATGCGGATGAACTGGTGGAAAGAATGGTCAACGAGAGTCCAGCCGTAAGAATTGCGGAACTCGGCATCAAACGAACTGAAGCCGCTTTGGCTCGCGCCAAGCGTGAAACGATTCCCGACCTGCAACTCCGCGGGGGCCTGCAGCACAATGGCGAGTTGTTATCTAACGGGAGACCCGTCGGACTGCAAGGCTTTGCCGATGTGGGTCTGAGGATTCCCCTCTTTAACCGCAATCAGGGAAACATTGCCACCGCGAATGGTGACGCAGAGCGAGGGAAACGCGAAGTGGAGCGGGTGAAGCTCGTTTTGCGGGAACGCGCGGCAAGCGTCGTGCAGAACTACACGTTCTCGCAAACCGCGGTCGACCGCTACAAGAACCAGATGATACCCAGGGCGCGAAAGGCATATGAAATGTATACCAAAAAATACCAGGAGATGGCCGCAGCGTATCCACAGGTCCTCATCGCCCAGAGAACGCTGATGCAGCTGGAAGTCTCCTATATCAATGCGCTGGAGAACTTTGCCACCAGTTCACTTTCTCTGCAGTCCTACTTGCTCACGGATGGCCTTGAAGCGCCTTCGCAGCCAGGAGGAATCGACCAACCGGTGCGCGAGGTCAACATCCCATTTCAGGCGGGCGCAGGCCCCCAGTAGATAAAGCGCATGAGAAAACGAACCCTTCTTCTATTGCTTACCGCTACGGGGGTGGCGGGAATTGCTGCGTTCGGATTGGTATCCATCCGGCACGGCTTCAGCGCCCGCGACAATCCATCATGGGTAGAAACAATTGTGGCGAGAACAACTCGCAGCATGGCCGTACCTACTGGCGCAAAACGGCTAAAGAATCCGATTCCGAATACTCCTGACAACCTCGCAGAAGCACGGGCACATTTTGCCGACCACTGTGCTATCTGCCACGCCAATAACGGAAGCGGGGATACCGAGATTGGAAAAAACCTGTATCCGAAAGCTCCTGACATGAGGTTACCGCAGACGCAGCATCTAACCGACGGGGAGCTTTACTACACCATCCACAACGGCATTCGGCTTACCGGAATGCCCGCGTGGGGCACAGCCGAAAAAGACGAGGATAGCTGGGAACTGGTGCTTTTTATACGGCATCTGCCTCAGCTCACGCCAGCGGAGGAGCGTGAGATGGAAGCGCTTAATCCGAAGGGTGCACGTGACAAACAAGAGCAATTGGAAGAAGAGCAGTTCCTGAATGAGGGCCAACCTGGTAGCCAGGCACCCAAACCACGAACACAGCACAATCACTGAGGAGAAGGCTATGAAACGCACGATTACACTTGTTACTTTGTTGTTTGTATTGTCCCTGATGGCGGTCGCCCATGGAAAAGAAAAGCATGTCGTGGGCACGGTCACCAGTATCTCCGATAGTTCCATTACCGTTGAAACCAAGGACAAAAAATCCGTAACGGTAGATGTGAATGACAAGACTAAGTTTGAAAAGAGCGGTTCACCGGCCATCTTGAAGGATCTCAAGGTTGGGGACAAGGTAGTCGTCCATGCAGATGTTTGGGGCGACAAGCTGGTCGCAAACGAAGTCCACTTTGGCGCTATGAAACACAAGAAGTCCATGGAAGGGATGAAGGGAATGGAGGGGATGGATCATAAGTGAAAGTGCGCAAAAACGGGGCTGTGCCCGGCACGGGGAACAGAGTCAGCAATCCCCGGGGATCGCTTGCTTTGTGCCCGTGTTGACCCAGTTGATGTAGGCAAACACGTGAAACCATCATCGAACTCTTACACTTCTGCACTGGGGTATCACTGGCTAACGCGGTTCTATGATCCCGCTGTCCGGCTTACTACGCGTGAGGCTACATTCAAACAAGCATTGCTCCAGCAAGCGAGCATTCAAGATGGACACCAAATCCTCGATTTAGCCTGTGGAACCGGCACCCTCGTCGTTCTCTTAAAGCGTGCCCAGCGAGGTGCTGAAGTGTTCGGATTGGATGCCGATGCAGAAGCCTTGACACTTGCGAGAACGAAACTGCAAGAGGCCGGCGTCAAGGCGCAACTGGATCAAGGACTGGCGTCGGCTCTGCCGTACAGTGCGGGATCATTCGACCGAGTTTTTTCAAGCTTGTTTTTTCATCACCTGGCCTCGGAATTTAAGCTGAAAGCCATGCGAGAAGTTCTGCGTGTTCTACGTCCGGGCGGAGAATTCCATATTGCTGACTGGGGAAAACCAACAGGCGTCGCTATGAGGCTGGCTTTTGTCGCGGTCCAGCTTCTCGACGGTTTCGCGACAACGGCTGATAACGTGAATGGTCTGCTGCCAGAGTTCCTCGGGGTCGCTGGATTCGAGAAGGTCGAAGTCACAAACTGCTATTCAACAACGCTGGGAACGCTATCGCTTTACCGGGCAAGTAGGTCCTCTACTTCAATCGGCTGATTGCTCCAACCGCGTGCGAATCAGCAGTGACTACGTTTTTGGCGAAAATAGGCTTTGCGGGAGATTAAACATGCTGCAACGCTACAAGGCGGTTTTTTACGGTCTGCTATTTGGGCTCGGCGCTTCTTTCATTGATGTGAGCAATCGAAACGACTTCAGTCGCTGTGCGACCGGCGGGAGTCCGCCGATATATGAGCGGGCTAGATGTGGTGGGTCCCTGGCTTCTCAGTAGCCAGAAATCGAAAGAACTTCCGCAATCGAATGGAGAACAGCATGAGAAAGGGAATCGTAGTAGCTCTGATTCTGCTTTGCTGCGTCGGTTTCACAGCATTTGCTGAAACGGATTCTGATGAAACCCAAGTACGCGAACTGGTCAACCAATTCGAGTCTGCTTTAGAGGGAAAAGATATTGCGAAAATTGAAGGTCTCGTGTCGCCTCAGATTATCGTCTTCGAAAACGGCTATCGAAATGATGGCTGGCAGGACTTTCGGGACAACCACTTGATCCCGGAGTTCAAGCATGCAGCTTCTCAATACTCAAGCACTCTCATAAAAGTGGATGTGACTCCGTCGATGGCGTGGGGATACTCCAGCCTGAAACGTGTGCAAGTTCCAAAGAAAGACGCTCAGCCTGATGTGTGGACGAGCTACATCCTTCGAAAGGAAAACGATAAGTGGAAAATCGTAGCCTTGAATTGGAGCGTCAGACGCACGAGTGAGTAGTTGCACAAAGCCCCGAAGGAAACCGTAACCCCTAAGCGGAGATTTTGATGATAAGGATCAACTGGAACCCGCTTCCGCATCTTGGCCCCTTGCCAGTTAACTGGTACGGACTGAACTGGGTGTTGGCTTTTGTTGTTGGTTTCATCCTCCTCCGGCGATGGTCAGACCAGTGGCCAGAACTTCGAACGAATCTGGAATCGTTGTTTGTCTGGATCGCCGCAGGCAGCGTGACAGGCGCGCGGCTCTACTATGTAATCCAGAATGAGCCATCGGAGTACTCCACGCATCCTCTACGCATTCTGGCCGTCTGGGAAGGCGGACTCGCCTACTTTCGCGGCCTATTCGGTGGAAGTTTCGCAGGTTACCTTTGGACCCAACGGCATGGCCTCAGATTTTTGAAAGTCGCAGATATGTTCGCACCTGCGATTGCCATTCCATCCGCGATAGGACGGATAAGCTGCTGGCTGGACGGCATGGATTACGGAACTGCTACGTGGCTGCTGTGGGGAACTGTTTATGTCAGCCCAAACAGTTTTGCACCAATCGACGGCATTGCCCGGCATCCGGCGCAGCTGTACGAATTGGTTGGCGACTTGATAATTGGATTTGTGCTCATACGATGGCGGCGTAAGCTGCCCGACGGCATGGTGTTTTGGTCGTACCTAGCAAGTTTCAGCATTCTGCGCTTTCTTGTCTTCTTCGTGTGCGGGAATGTCAGGCCGGTATTGTTTGGCTTGAAAAACGGCCAGATCACGGCGCTCGTTCTATTAGCTATAGCGCTGCCGTCCATGGTGGCGTCGTTGCTGCGTTTGCGCAGAACTCGCGAGGGCGCGTTCGGAAGAACTTAAGCAGAGCCGAGGAGGACGCGTGGAGACTCTAGAACGGCAGTCACCTTTTTGCGAAAGTGATCGCGACGAGCACGCATCCCGACAACCAAATCAACGAAACCCAAAACAGAAAGGGCAGAAACCAGAAAATAATCATATAGCTGCCTGCTGCCACTTGGATGCTGTCCCCCTGTGAGACGGGACTGATTTTCAACAAATATCGGTTTCGACGCACTTGAGAGTTGCCGCCTGTTTGAGCGCAGCAATGCAAGAGGGGCGCCAGTAGACGATGTTTATTCACCTGATTGGCTACGCATTGGTCGTTTGGTTCGTATTGGCTGTGTTATCTACCGCGTACGTCACCAACGCCCAATGGTGGAACAACCCGGAGCCCAATATCATCCGGGCGGGTTTCGCCCCCATCTGGAGGCAAGGGAATACCAGCACGATTCATTGCGTCGCTGGGGATGCGACCGGAATCATCCTTGGCGCTGCCATTGCCGCCTCTCTGGGGTTCCCCATGTGGATTGTATTCTTGGGCGAATACACAAATCCTTGAAGGCAGTTCCAGCAGGGTTAGGTTTACTCGTTTCGCAGTTCAAATAGGTCACATGACACAGCAAGGACACGTACAGGTGGCCGGCCCACATCCTGGTCACAAAATGTCGGAGGGCCACGCTAGTCACGACCGTCACGCCGGACACTCCGTCGCCATGTTTCGTGACAAGTTTTGGTGGAGCTTCGGTCTCACAATCCCAGTGGTCTTCTGGTCGACCGATGTCCAACACTGGCTTGGGTACAGCGCACCATCCTTTCCCGGTTCGAACTTGATCGCTCCAATCCTCGGAACGGTGGTCTTCGTTTACGGCGGTCTCGTTTTCATCCGTGGGGCATGGAACGAGCTTGCAGACCACAAGCCGGGCATGATGACTCTCATCAGCCTGGCGATCACAGTTGCCTTTGGCACATCGCTCGCCGCAACATTCGGCCTCTTCGAGATCGATATCTGGTGGGAACTCTCATCTCTGATTACGATCATGCTTCTCGGCCACTGGCTGGAAATGCGTGCTATTTCCCAAGCCCGTGGCGCACTCAACGCGTTAGCCGCATTGCTCCCGGACACTGCCGAACTCGTAAGCGATGCGGAATTTCAGACTGTTCCGCTCTCTGAGTTACACGTAGGCGACATTGTCCTCGTCCGACCAGGAACCCGCGTCCCGGCGGACGGCATAGTCGTCGAGGGCACCGCCGATGTTGACGAGTCGATGATTACTGGCGAGTCCCGGCCAGTCTCCAAGGCTCCAGGTGCAACCGTCATCGCGGGAACGGTCGCCATCGGTGGAAGCCTTCGAGTACGCGTCACAGCAGTCGGAGAGCAGACAGCCCTGTCCGGCATCATGCGCCTCGTTGCCGCTGCGCAGGCTTCTAGGTCTCGCACGCAAGCGCTCGCTGACCATGCAGCCGCAATCCTTTTTTACGTAGCAGTCGCGTCTGGCGCGATGACGTTCATCTACTGGTGGTTTTCGGGAGACAAAGAACACGCCTTGATCAGAACGGCAACCGTCCTCATCATTGCTTGCCCCCACGCCTTGGGACTGGCGATTCCACTCGTGATTGCAATCTCGACATCGCTCGGAGCTCAGAACGGTCTCCTCATCAAGGACCGACTCGCACTCGAACGCGCTCGTAATTTGGACATAGTGATTTTCGATAAGACCGGAACGCTCACTCGCGGGTCACCGGCAGTGTCGGGAGTGGCGGCTGTGCCCGGCACCAACGAGAGTGATTTGCTTGCCCACGCTGCCGCCGTCGAAGCCAACTCCGAACACCCGCTCGCTAAAGCAATCGTGGCCGACGCCAAGCGCCGAAACCTGCCCGCATTGCACGGTGCCGACTTCGAAGCGCTGCCCGGTCGAGGAGCAAAGGCACTCGTAGACGGCAAGAGGGTCTTAGTGGGCGGACCGCGTCTGTTGACGGAGTCCAAGGTAGTAGTGCCGCCAGAAGTTCAAAAGTTGACGACGGCGTGGGCAGCCGAAGGAAAGACAGTTCTGTATGTCGTCGAAGGGCGAATGATCGGCGCTTTGGCCGTGGAAGATGAGATTAGGCCCGAATCCTATGAAGCGGTCACGGAACTTCATCGGCTTGGTATCCGGGTCGCGATGATCACCGGAGACGCGAAGACGGTTGCTGATTCGGTCGCCCGACGCATCGACATAGATCAGGTCGCAGCCGAGGTTCTTCCTGCTGAGAAGGCATCGGCTGTGAAACGCTTTCAGGCAGGCGGCAAGAGGGTCGCCATGGTTGGTGATGGCGTGAATGATGCGCCAGCGCTGGCGACCGCGGATGTCGGAATCGCGATTGGCGCGGGAACCGATGTGGCGATTGAGTCAGCTGGAATCGTGCTTGTGCGTAGCGATCCCCGCGATGTTGTGGGAGCGATCAAACTATCTCGGGCTACCTATCGAAAGATGATTCAAAACCTCGTTTGGGCGACCGCCTATAACCTTGTTGCCATCCCTGTCGCAGGAGGCCTTCTCGTCCGATGGGGACTCGATCTGCCCATGAGCGTTGGGGCAGTCGCAATGAGTCTCTCCACCATCATCGTGGCCGCGAATGCACAGTTGCTCCGCCGGGTGAAATTGTGGCACGCGGCCCACTAAAAAAAGAAATCTGTCCGGGAAACAATGCACCAAGCATCTTGCAGCTGTTCGGTGCGCATGCCTTGAAGCAGCGGGTATGAAAGCTCGAGCTTTAGGCATGAATCACCTCCACCATTCTGATCCTGCTATTCGGATTTAAGAGCTTGGTTCTGACACGGTATGGTTCTACCCAGACTTCTTGGTGTGGACGGCAAGAGAGGTTTGGGCGTTTGACCCCAAGGGTAAGCACCCCCTCCAATCCGCAATCGCTGAAAAACGTTAGCCGGCCCGAGGGCGTGCTCAGGTCCAGGTGGTCTCGCAGGCTAATAAAGGCCAAGCCTAGAGCCTCACGGCGTCGACCAAATTCCACTGCCGCTGAGAGCCGGATTGCTGTCGCGGGACCAATTGAATGTTATACCACCGTAAAATAAGCCAAATACAGGACTCGAATCAGGACCAAGTCCGACTAGCTGTCCTAGATCCACAGGCGTGCTGCCCCCGAACGCATCGATAGCAGCACGACTCGTCGCCAGGTTCGAACTGTAATTAAGACGGAACTCGTTGCTGAGACGGCTGGAGAAAGCGCCACTTACACCAGCCGTGTAAGTCCGCAGACTGGAGGCTGTCTTAGTGTCCTGAGTCGGAGGGCTACCACCTGTCGCTCGGACCGCCGAACTGGACGCTGTGTCACTGAAACGGAAGAAGACTCTCAACTTATCGTTGATCTTCTCGTCGACGCGAACGCTAGTGGAGTTAAGCGAGCTCGGATTTGACCAAGCTCCGAGGAATTGAGCAAGCCCGTTCGTAGCATCGTCCAGCCCACTGGGGCCGGGTAAAGGGAACGCGTTCAGGACTGGCTGCAGGGCGCTGGAGCCTGGATTTCTCCCGGACGGACAGGCACCCATCCCTCTCATACAAAGGTCCGGCACGAACTCGTTGTTTGTGGCTTCTTGTGGCTGAATCAGACGGAGCCCCTCATACGAAACAAAGAAAAACGTTTTGTCTTTTCCGTTGTAGACGGCCGGGACCCTGACGGGGCCTCCCAATGTGCCGCCGAAATCATTCTGGCGGAGGGCGGGCTCCTTCACACCCAAATAGTTGTTGAACCAATCGTTGGCATCGAAATAGTCGTTCCGTAAATAGTCGTAGGCCGTGCCGTGCCATTGATTGGTGCCGGATTTCGTGTCGAACGCGAATTGCCCGCCGGGACTGCGCCCGTATTCTGCCGAGTAGGTCGAGCTCTGCACGCGAAACTCCTGGAGGTCATCAACGGAGACCAACGCCTGCGTGGTCCCTAAAGTCGTCGCAGCAGCAACAGAACCGCTAGGCCCTGCGCCCAGTAACATCCCCAAACCGGGAGCTGCCCCCACATTGCCGCTTACGCCGTCTACGGTGTAGTAATTGGATTCTGTTCGCTGACGGGTAAAGTACGGGTCAAGAGGTCCGCCATGTCGATATGCGAAGTGGCGGACCCTTCTAAACCTCAAAGTAGTGTGGTTCAATCCAGGCGCTGGACAATCGGACAGTTGATTGAGAAACCAGAGCTCCCAAACGCTGCTCCACCCGGGCCGGTGAGCAATCCATCCTGCACAAAGTTGAGAATCTGGAACTCCTCACGCAATTGGCCCCGGAATCCTTGGTCGACTGCGCTCTGGGTCCATTCGAACAACTGTGCGTCCCAGTTCGGGCTATAGTCGAGAGCGATAGTTGGAATACCGCCGAGGACGTTGTTCGGCCTGAAGCCATCAGCCAGATCAGCCGACAATCCTTGTCGCAGCGGATTGTTGCATGCGCCTGACTCGGGTCCATTGGTGCTGATGAAGATGCGCTCGACCGGGCTAGCGAAGCTGTCATCATGGCCCAATAGCAGATTCTGCATCAGCGGAGCGAAGGTGTTGTGTTCAATGGCGGCGCCCAGAGGAATACTCGTGTCCATGGAGAGATACCAGACTGGACGGCCGAAGCTGAAGCCGTTGATCAGATTAATGGTGACCGTCATATTGGCGGGGTCGATCGCTACTACCTGGTCATGCACTTTGGAATAATCGACGTTGCCGTTTGGGAAGTTGATCTGGCTCGCGTCCACACCAAACGCGACCATGGGTGCGTTGTAGATAACGTTGCCGGCATTAACGATTCGGACCAACGGCCCGTAATGTGAGTCGCCGACAGAGCCTGGCTGCGCAAACTTCGGCGGAAATTCGGCACCAGGAGGTCCCGGAATGATCTTGCGACCTGGCGCAAAATTCACCGTACCGGCGTCGAACACGATATTGCCCTGCGCATCCAGGTTTCCTGTCCTGGCAGCAAGAGAGGAGAATTGGAGTTTGGTGGAGAAGTTCAGTCCCAACGCGGCGGCCACGTTGGAATCACTGACGTCAGTCAAGATGTACCAAACATTCTTGTTGGTGTGGGCGAGCTTGCCCTGATATAGCGGCAGGGTAATGGTTCCGTGACCCGCGTCCACCGTGCCCGATCGTAGCAGTTGAACTGGCCCGACAAAGCTCTGGTTGACGTCGGACGGCGGCGGTCCGAAGTAGGAGAGAGGAACAGTCGCGCCAACGGAGGGTGGTGCAGGAAATAGGTTACATCCTGGACCAGGACCGATTGGGCCGGGGCCGGGCCCCTGGTCGGAATTGAATGTGGTTGATGTCGCGGTGGCAGCAGTTGCAATTGTAAGATCCGAGCCCGCTGGCGACGCAGCGGTAGGACGCTTCGCCAATGTATGCATGGCCATGATTTCTGGCGGGAGTGGGCGACTTACTTGGGTTTGCCTCAATGACGTTCGGTGTGAATCTTGAGCAAGTGCTGAATGGGTTAAGAGATTAAATACAACAAGAACAGCGAGGGCCGTGATAACTGACCTACCCGTTCTGGCATACCACGATGTGCTCTTGCAGGACTTGTCTCCAGATCTCAACAAGAGTGCGCAGACTACTTCTTGCATTTACTTCCTCCTGGGTGTTACTGGATGTGCGTGTCAGGGAGTTAGGGTGAACTCAAGACGTTGGTACTTGTTCTCCGGCTCCGTGTCGCGTGACGAATAAGAGCAAACTGCGTATTAAAAGTTTCGACCTCTTTGTCAAAACTTTGTCTTCGGATTAGAACGAAGCTCTCGTGCGCAAATGGCGTTGGTAGCCGTCACCGAGAAAACGGATTTCGCTTTAAGAAACACTCATGGCTTCCGATGAACGAGTCGATTGATCGGCGCCCAGGTTGCCGTGAGTTCATCTGAGCAAATCCGTGACTGCCAGAAGAGGTTGTCACCGAATTTTTCGTGCTGTCGTGCGGCCTCATCCTGGCTAGTTTCGCCAGGCTTGCAGTAGCCGGGGCCTCTTGGCAATGGTGTACGTACCTACTTGCGCCTTCACTTCGCTGAGTAGGTATGTGTCGCCCACACGTTCGAAACTCAGGCAGACATCATCGACCGGGGGAACCATCGAAAGCAGCAGGCTGCAGCAGCAACGAACTGTGGCTATGGTCGGAAATAACCAAGGGTGAGTTTGAGTTTGTATCTGCCGAGTTTCTAGTGACGGTGTACGTACGTGCAGATAATGTGATACTTCCAGCAATGAACTCGAAGGGAACGGTGTCTCCCGCTTTTGCTGGCCATGACGAGATCTGCATAGTCAGCCGACACCCCTGGGGGCCGCGGCTCACTGTTGCCTCATCTTTGAACATCGTTTTGCTCCCGAGCCGAAAATATCGGGCTCGCAGCTTTGCTACTAATGAAAACCGGGATGGCACCGATTTTATTCCGGACTATTGGGGTTGGTCAGTGATTGGCTTTCGCGGAAAATACAACAATCCAATTTCCCAAGTGCCGATTTTCGGGAACTCACGCCGAGCGACAGGACCAATGCAGTCTGCGTCGAAAAACCGGTGCTGCCCACAAACCGGCGGTCGTTTTGCTCCGATATCTCCCTTGCGCTCGCAGACCCTGCCGTACGGTTCCATTTTGAGCGATCTGTATCAAAAGTGTGACGAAACGCCCGAGTTGCGTGTAACTTATCTCCGACTCGCGAATCACACTCAAGTTGAACTTTAGCCTCTCGGAGACGCTCCATGTATCGCCGTATCGATCAGCGCAAATTCAAAAGCATGAGCCGCCGTGAGCTGCTCAAGCTCACACCCGTGGTGGCCTTGGGAGCGTTAGCCATCCCATCGGTACGGAAGCCGTTGCTGCGTCTCGGACTCGGATTTAGCGACTGGGCTTCGAAGTTAATGTTTCGTTCCGGTCATCTGACGACTACGTTTTCGGACTCGGACCTCACTCCTTTTGAGAAATTTCCTATCAATGATTACGACGTGGATGACCCTGGAGTCGATTTCGACCGATGGACGCTCACAGTTAGCGGCGCCGTGCAGAAGCCCGGAGATTACAAGCTTGACCAAATTCAGGCCCTTCCAAGGCTCCGCCAAAACACTCGACATGTTTGTGTGGAAGGCTGGGATGTCATCGGACGTTTTGGTGGCGCGCGACTTTCGGATTTCTTGAGGAGTATAGGAGCTGATCCGACGGCTCGTTACGTTTACGTTGAATGCGCGGACGATTATTACGAGTCTCTCGACATGGCTACTGCGCTGCACCCTCAAACGCTACTCTGCTACGAAATGTACGACCAGCCACTCACGCGTGAGCACGGAGCACCGCTTCGGCTCAATATTCCAACAAAGGTTGGTTACAAGCAGGCGAAATACCTCACGGATTTGAAGGTCACGAATGTGCTTCAGCGAGTTGGCTATTGGGAAGATCAAGGCTACTCCAAGTTCTACGGCCTGTAACGGAGATTCATTATGGGAACGTCAGCCGTTGCGATCGAAGACACGAAAACCGGCGAAATTACAGAGGCCGTTTACGAGCACCCGTTCATCGTGCGTCTTTGCCATTGGGTGAATGCAGTGGCGGTGTTTGTAATGGTTGGAAGCGGTTTGCAGATCTTTCGTGCGTTCCCAAGTTTCGGGGCGAAAATCCCGGAAAAAGTTTTGGTTAACTGGCCGAAATCTCTTGCGATTGGCGGCTGGCTTGGAGGTGCGCTGCAGTGGCACCTAACCTTCATGTGGATCTACATTGGCACAGGCATCGTATATCTCGGTTATCAGATATTCAGCGGGAACTACAAGCAAGTTCTATTCCTCCCGCGTGACATTCGCGGAGTTTGGCCCATGCTACGCCACTACTTCTTTTTCGGGGCCAAACCGCCCGTCCGAGAGGCCTACAATTCGCTCCAAAAACATGCCTATACATCAGTAGTTGTCCTTGGTGTGTTGTCGGTCGCGACAGGATTCGCGATCTGGAAGCCCATTCAATTTTCATGGCTGGCGTGGACGATGGGCGGCTTTCACTACGCTCGCCTGTGGCACTTCATCGTCATGTGGGCGATGCTGGCTTTCGTTTTCGGTCACCTGGTGATGGTCGTCCTGCACGGCTGGAACAACTTTATCTCTATGCTGACCGGATGGAAGAAGGACCCGGAATACCTTGCAAAATAGCAGTTCGGAACCAGTAACTCTGAGTCGTGCAGTGAGGGCGAGTGGCCGCAGGAACGGGACCGTTGGAGCATCCAGCGCAGCAGGATTACGAACGACGGCTGATTCAGCGCATCGGAGACGGCGAGCACGAGGCGTTTTATGAGCTTATCCGGCCTTATGAGAGGCGCGTCTATGCAGCCGCATTAGCCTTGCTTCGCAATGACGCGGACGCAGAGGATTGTGCTCAGGAAGCCGTGTTGAAGGCATTCCAGAATATTCGGCAGTTTCGTTCGGAAGCAAAGTTCAGTACTTGGCTCATACAGATCGCCATCAATGAGGCACGCATGCGAAGGAGGAAACAACGCACCGATCTCATAGAGCCGATCGAAAAGGACCAGGGCCAGGAGGGCACCTACGTCCCTCGGGAGTTTGCAGACTGGCGGGAGATTCCCTCCGAAACTCTCGAACGAAAGGAAGTTCGCGAAAAATTGGCGGAGGCACTCTCTTCTATTGGTCAAATTTACCGTGAAGTTTTTGTTTTGCGCGACATGGAGCATTTGAGTATCGACGAAACAGCTAAAGCTCTCGGAATTTCGACTGCATCGGTAAAAACCAGGTTGCTGCGGGCACGGTTGATGTTGCGCGACCTGCTGACGCCGGGACTGGGCGGGCCCTGGAGCAAAGACCTTTCATTCGCCAAGGGGGCAAAGCCATGGTAGTCAACTGCGAACACGTCTGGCGCGAGGTTTCCAATTATCTCGATGGCGAAGCGGATGCAGAACTGCGAGCTGCAATCGAAGAACACCTTCGTGGATGCAAGCACTGCACCGCCGTCGTCGATGGCATGCGCAATGTGGTCCAGCTATACGGGGATGAACGCATGATGGAAGTGCCACTTGGGTTCAGCCGGCGTCTTCATCAGCGACTGGAAGGCGATATGTCGCGCAGCCGGAGAACCTTCCTTGGTTGGGCCGTGGTCGCAGCCGCCTCTATATTCATTGCTGGCGGTATCGAGGTCGCGCGATCATCGGTCTTTAGCCGTCCGGGCCTGCGCTCCGAGCATGCTCGCACTTCGAACCGCGTTCCTCCTGACATGATGGTGATCGTTGCGGACGATGGAAAGACGTTTCATGTCGCTGGCTGCCCCTTCATTCACGACAAAGCCAGACTGCGAACGATTCCTGCTTATGAAGCCGAGCAGCAGGGCTACGCCCCGTGTGTTCGTTGCATGAAGAAGTATCTGGATGCGACCGCGAGTTCCCATCGCTGGCACGAAATGTCTGATAAGGATGCGACTCTCGGATGATGTGAGGACAACGGAAACTGAATTGAAAAGCATCGGGGTAGCCGGAGGCTGATGAGTAGTCCGCAGCTACCCCAGAAAACGAAATATAACGGCTAGTTCTGTTTCGTATTGTCGTTTTTCATTGTGTCGTCGTGTTTCATATCGTCGTCTTTCTTCATCTTGTCGTCTTTCTTGACTTTGGACTTCTTTTTGGGTTCCTTCTTGTCGTCGTTCATCTGATCGTTCTTCATGTCATCGTGTTTCATGTTGTCGTCATGCTTCATCTGTTCCTGTTGCGATTGGTCCTGCTTCATGTTGTCGCCGGACTGGGCAACTGCCGCGAGCGGCACGGCCAGGAAGCACATAACCATCAGCCTGCGGAGCATTTTTTTCATGTTCTTTCTCCTGAGAAGATTGTCAATTCTACGAACGCACTGGTCGTAGGACAGTGGGGATGCACGACGCTTGCGAAAGTTACACAGGGGGGAGAGGGACTGTAATCATGTGGCATAGTGCACATCCAATGCCGTGAAATATTTGAAGTCCTCGCTGAGTTGAGGCCGTGGCAGCAACCGGCTGAGGCTGATCAAGGAAGCGCATGAAGATAGCGAATTTGGTTACGTCGTTCGGAATCTCCGAACCATCCTCATCAAAGTGAGTGATGTCTTCGGGAGTTCCGTTGAACTGGCAACCTGCGGTCTGGTCCCGCTCGTCCTGAAATAGCTTGCCGCATGAAATTTCCGTTTGGCCAAAAATTGATGCATCAGTTCCATCAGTTCCAAAAAGTCGAGAAGGGCAGGTAATCGAAGTGAAATTTGGGAAATATGATACGAATGAGATTGTGATACGATGCCCATGTTTACTGGGTTCTCGGCTATCTCCATCTTGTACAAGGCGGTAGGAAATAAGCGCGGTTCGAATCCCACTCTCTCCGCCACTACCTTTGTAATCTGGTAGTTGAAGCACGGTGATACCTACACTGATACCTAAGTGGAGGATCGCCATTGAACCGAGAAGTCAATGTAACCAAACGTG
>Ga0207646_10003266_pt1 | contig 18470 bp, 15 predicted proteins | sample KBSK5502metaG_FD_184343 | JGI IMG/M metagenome (GOLD analysis project Ga0207646, IMG submission 184343) | Corn, switchgrass and miscanthus rhizosphere microbial communities from Kellogg Biological Station, Michigan, USA - KBS K5-50-2 metaG... | ecosystem: Host-associated > Plants > Roots >...
CAGGAGGCTCATCACCAAGAGGAGCGAGCATGCCCGCCGCCGCTTGTGATGCTTCCCCTGCCGCGCTTCCCTTGTCCACCAGGGCCACTTTTAGTCCGGATCTGGCCAGGTGATAAGAGGTAGAGCATCCCACTATTCCCGCACCAACCACGATCACATCGTATATCTCTTTCTGCATACTGGTCTCCTCCAATAGCTCTCTGTGAGCAATCTCCAGTAGATAGAGTTTTAAGCGGATCACCCAGCACTTTCGCGAGTAAATCTTTCGTACGCAGCTGGGAGAGCCATGCCAAATCGCTCACACAGTGCAGAAACACCACGATAATCATTTTCGTCAAGTTCATAGCCAGAATGAAACTTCACCATCCATTCGGCTGAAATGCACTTGACCGGATATCCCTGTATAGTCCCTGTGCCAGTCAAGGAATCAAACGGATACTCCACCCCAAAAACCAGCGTTCCCTGAGCATCAAACGTGTAGGAGTGGAAATCGACCTCATGTCCCTGCTCATCGCCCATGACAAAGTTGCAGTCCCGAGTATCATCACGAAGAACATCCTTGTACCCACGTGCTTCGAGCAGCGCACGGAGTTTCGGGACATCTTTGTGCTCTACAGCGATGTCTAAATCTGCGTGGAAACGAGTTTGTTCACCCAATAGGGCATCGACGCCCCAGCCACCGTCAACAACGACCTCGATGCCATGCTGCTCAAAAAGCTGCAGAAGTTGCACGACAACATCTGCACTCATTTTCGCGTCGCTTTTTGGCTCAAACCTATCAGACGGTTTCATCTTGAGAGCGTTCAACTTCCTTCAGGAAGGAAAGGTCCTCCCTCGTTGGCGGGTGCAATACGAGTTCCTCTACCAGTGAGAGGGCCGCAGCCAGGTCGCGCAGGTCGAGCAGTTCGACGGGCGAGTGCGAGTAGCGGCGCGGTATCTTCACCTCGAGCGTGGCAATGCCACCAGCCGCCAAATGTGCTGCCGCCGCATCCGTCACGCCACCGCCCGTTACCGCCAGCTGGTATGGTACACCGGCACGCTGAGCAGCGGCAATCATCGCATCGCGGGCGGCGCGCGGCATCAGGAATCCCGCGTCGCCCGCGCCGGAGGCCGGCGTGATCAGCGCACCCTGCCCGATACGCGCGGTGTAGGCCAGATGGCGCGTGTCGGGCGTACCCGCCGCCGGGAAGGTATCCACAACGATGGCCAGGTCGGGCTTCAGGCGCGCGTAGGCCACCTCCGCGTCACCTACGCGTACGCCGAGCGCCTCCACCTGCGCCGCGCTGTCAACGCCGAGGTCAACGTACAGATCGGCCAGAGAGAGACCCTGCCCATGCTCCGACCGGGGAGTCAGATGCCCCGAGCGCGCCCCAATCACTCCAGAACGCCCCCCGACCCACACTGCCCTCCCCTCAAGCAAGCGCGGCTGCACCCCACCGATTGACAGCAGCCGAAGGAATCCGTCCGGTTCGATGCTTGCTACGAGCGCCCCGATCTCATCAGCATGGGCCGAGACCACGACATGCGGAGCCCCTGGCGGCCCCTCGCGCATCGCCGTGAGATTGCCCATGGGATCGACGCTGACCACATCGACCAGGGGGGCGAAGAGCTCGCGCAGGCGCGCGATTACCGCTTGCTCGGCGCCTGATGGGGCGTGCAGTGCTGTCAACTCTGCCAGGTTGGTTCGCAAGGCATCGAGTAGGTCAGTGTCTGGTTGCATGAGAGCCTCCTGAGAAGGTGGATGCGTAAGCGAGACAAGCCTCTTGCACTCGCCGTGGACACGCTTTGCATCTTTAAAATGTATTGTACCACTTGGCCTGATACAGGAATGCCAGGTGCTTGCTGCAGATTGTACCGGCGTTTATCTATTCCCGCGGCCGTTAAAGAGGTTGAGGAAGAGGATATATCGGAATCAGAGCCTGGAAATAATGAATGAGTGGACATCCTTCCAGAGCCATGTGTTCTCTCCTTCTGTTTATTTAGCGGGCCACATCTATAAGAAAATAAACACTTGCTTTGATGTCGAGGACCGGCCCATACTGTCTGCCTGTCACGCTGGTATGCTTGCAGATAATCGGACGCCCGTCGGTTCTGCTCGACTATTTGTACAATTATTCTAGAATTAGTAGAACATAAGTTCTTCTAACTCGCCCCTTCTTCTCAACGTTTGCCCCTTTTTGATGTCTAACTGATTCGTCCTCAGTTTCCGTATCTCTCTTCATTGGGCTACCTCAGCCAAGTTGCTCATGATCAATTGATGGGTTCGTCCATATGTTCCGAGTCTCCATAAAAGCAGGTGAAGCTCGGGTTGGGCATGTCCTACAGGACGAAGTTGCCTACCTGTAGCGTTGAATGAGGGGAAAACCAGCCCGAAATGAGTTCGCAGGGGTAGATCGAATTATCCACCATCTCCAATGGCAGTACCCCCCTGCTCTGTAAGCTTGCGGGCGTCAGCCAGACAGATATTGTTGGAAGGATTACTTCCCATCGTGCACGAGCAACGACTGCCACCTGGATGCGCAAGATGGGCATGGCACCAACTGATATCGGCAAACTCCTCGGACACACGAATCCTGCAAGATCGCTTCCCTGGTATCTCCGTGAGGATAGACACCATTTGGGGCGGGCGTATCGCAAGGCCAATCCGCTTGAACGATATGTCGCCGCCATTCTTGATACGAATGCGCATGCGAAGCAGGAACCTTGTGTCTTCTACTATCTCTCTGATGGGCCTGATGGCCGCCCCAGGATGTGCGGCAATCCGCACTTCTCGCGCTGCATCCATCAATTGATGTGCATAGAATGCGAAGCCTTCATTGACCATGAGCAGGCCGAGGCCATTGAAAAGCGCGAGGGGGCTATCGTGATCTCGGTACCGATCCCGCTTCCACCCCAGATGGTAGCAGAGTTGAACGCGCAGGATGAGGCGGGAAGTGATGTCACAACGAAACGAGAGGCGCTCCCACCCCCCATGCTTCCTGATCCAGCCTTTCATTTCAACAAGAAGGTGCCCATGCGTTCTCCTGAGACTCCAGCAGAGGACGTACACGCGAGATTGCAAAAGCTAGAGACGCAGATTGCCAAGAAGCAGGGGAAAGTAGACCAACGAAGTGCCTCTATGCAGGCGCTGCTGCGAGAACGTGGCGAGATACAAGCCCGTCTTGAAGCGCAGGAGACGATCTCTAGATAGTGCCGAGGATGTTGAGTGAGTATCACATCAGATCTTTGTGGGACTAGCGCATCGAAAGGGGTGGCGGCTCACCACACCTGGCACCAGGAGCCTGAGCAGAGGCCCGCCGGAGGCATATTTGGGACTGCGACCAAGGCGCTCTGGCACCAGCGGCGTGAAGCAACGCGGGCGCAGCTTCCCTTGACCTCAGCCTTTACACTCGAAGAGCGAAAGCGAGGGTCGGACGAGGCAGCACACCAGTATACCTTTCACCCTCGCTTTCGGCCCACAGGGCTGTATGGCTGAGGTCAAGGGCCGCGTTGTAGCCGTCTGGTGCCACGCCGAATTGCCGAGGTTGTTTTGCGGGCGGGTTGACTTTTCTCAGTTTATCCCTCATAAGGGCCTGTAGTTCAGCAAAGGACCACTGGGAATAGACCCGATTGGCTTTGCGCGCTTTGGGAGAGACCCGCTCAAAGCCTTTGCCGTTTTTCTTGCGCTTGCGCTTTGTGCGCTCCCGGATATCGGTGAGTTGCTCTAGTCCAATGAGCGCGTGTGGATGCTGCTCGATGACCTGTGTGGCGGTGCGATGATTGGCTTGAGCCTTTAACCGTCTCTCTCGTTGCTCGATGCGCCTCAAGCGTCGTTTCGCGCCACGAGTGCCTTTCTGCTGCAAGCGTTTGCGTAGTCGTGCGTAATGGTTGGCTCGATGTCGGACTCGTTTCCCAGGGTGAAACCTGGCGCTGCCGGTCTCGGTAGAAGTGACGGCGAGATAGCGGATACCCACGTCCACGCCAACCACTTCGGTGAACTGCTCGCAGGTGGGCTCTGCTACGTCAATGGAAAGGGACACAAGTAGATAAAACGTCTTCTTTTGCCTGTCATACCAGAGTTTCGCGTCACCGATGGTGGCTCCGGCTCGGATGAGAGCGAGATGCTTGTCATAGCCGTGGTAGGGGAGGCTGACGCGTCCACCCAGGGTGCCGATGCTGACCTGTTGATGGCACTGAAAGGTGTAATCCCGCTCATAGGTATACTGCACCGTCGGGGAACTGTACCTGGGGGGCTGGTCCAGGCCCTTAAAGCGTTTCTTGGTGATCTTGGCGCGTCGATGCTCCACATTCTTCTTGAGCTTGGTCCAGAGTCCTTTGTAGGTAGCAGAGACCTGCCGTTCCACGCTACAGGCAAGTTGCGAGGGGAGATGATACCGAGCGCGCAACTCTGTATACATGCCTTTGTGCAGTCGGGTCACAGTGCTGGTTTTGCCCTGCGCGAAGGCGTAGCGACTCACCGCGTTGAGACCATCACGGTACACCAGTTGCGTTTGACGTAACGCGGCAAACTGCTCCGGCGTCATGAGGAGTTTAAGCTTGGCGGTGATGATCTGCTGCATGCTGCCTGCCTTCCGTAAAGGACGAGAGAGCTTCCCGTCCCTTGTTCCTTGTTAAATTGTAACCGCCCTAGGAAGATATTCAACCAGGTCAGATGACTATCAAACGGGATATTCACCGACGGGAGCGAGTTCTCCCGGTCTGGTAGAGGCCGGGAGAGGTGTCGCTTGCACTTGCGCCCAAAATTGCCGCTCAAGCTCTTGCCACAGTGCGGTATCCTGGGCAGTCATGGGGAAAAGCTGGCCGCTTAACTCCCCCAGGATACAGCCCAGGCTGTAGTACCATGTGTCTTCTTCATCGTGAAACTCGACAGATTGCCGTTCCAGTCCTTGTAGTCGCTCGATCAGGCGTGTATCCGTGTACGTCCGTTCTTCATCGGGCTGAGCATCGACAAAGTACCATTGTCGCCCGATGGCGTAGCCGTGTGCCGCTTCGCTGTTGACGAAACAGGCAAGCGGCACACGGTTCATGCCAGAAGAGAGCGTGACATCGGTTGCAAGCGTTGTTCCGATGGGTGCACACCTTCACCCCGTCAGGATTGGAGTTTGGGCAGTCTAGCTCTACCCATAGCGAGCGGGTCGTACGGTAGCCCTGCTCTACAACGCTTTCGAGCATGCCCCGCTTGCTCAGTCTGCTCTTGTCCCCTTCTGGTTTCCCTTCCAGGTAGACTGATAACCCAGGAACCTCTTCCCAGTTCCTCCTGCTTACAGCAGGGATACCACAACGCGCCTCACGGCGCACACCATGCGTGCGACTATCGCCTGGAGCTACCAGCTCTTAGCCCCCCAAGAACAGCGGCTCTTCCGCTCCCTTTCCGTCTTCGTCGGTGGCTGTGACCTCTCGGCACTCGAGACCATGGCAAAGTCAACTGGCCTGGAAGCGAGTCACATCCTGGATGGGGTAAGCGTGCTGCTGGAGAACCACCTGCTGCTCCTGGTGGAGCAACCCAACGGAGAGCCACGTCTGATGCTCTTGGAGACCATCCGCGAGTACGGTCTGGAGTGCCTGCAAACCAGCGGGCAGGAAGCCGCAGCGCAGCAGGCGCATGCGCACTATTATCTGGCCCTGGCGGAGGAGGCCGAGCCGCATCTGGCGGGCCCCGAGCAGGTGCAGTGGTTGGATCGGCTGGACCGTGAGCAGGAGAACCTGCGTGCCGTGCTCCAGCGTGCCACCATAGGGGGAGACGAGGAGGTGGATCACGCCTTGCGCCTGGGGACGGCCTTAGCCTGGTTCTGGTATATGCGTGGTCAGGCGAGTGAGGGACGTGGCTGGTTGGAGTGGGTGCAGGCGGAACGCCCGGGGAGCACGGCGGTGCGAGCCAGAGCACTCCATCAAGCCGCCATGATGGCCGACTGGCTTGACGAGTATGAGCTGAGCCAGGCACTGAGCAGCGAGAGCCTGGCCCTCTCCCGGGAGTCGGGCCATGCCCCGAGCAAGGCCTGGGCCTTGTTTTGGCTGGGCAGTGCTGCGCGTGCGAGAAGTGAGTATGCCACGGCACGCGCCTTGTTCAAGGAGGCGCTGGTGCTCTTCCGACAGCTGGGAGACCAACATGGCAAGTCCCTCGCGCTCGCTGGCCTCGCGAGGGTCATCATCTACCAGGGAGACTTTCCCAGAGTGCGCGAGCTAGCCGAGGAATCGTACTCGCTCGCCAAATTACTAGGTGACAAGGTAGTGATGCTTGACGCCCTGATACGCCTGGCGCGCTGCTTCTATCTCTCGCAAATTGATCCTGCCAGAGCGTGCGCGTTGGCCGAGGAAATACTGGCGCTCGCGAGGGAGGGAGGATTCATGCAATACATCGCCTACGCGCTCAGTCTCTTAGGCTTGTTTGCGCTCACGAGGGGAGAGGAGGACACGGCGCGATCTCACCTGGAGGAGGCCTTGCGTCTCCACACGGAGCTATCACACTCGTGGGGCATCGCTTTGGGAATCTACGATCTGGCTGGGTTGAGCCTGATCCAGGGCGACTACGCCACGGCGCGTGCCTCCTATGAGGCATGCCTGCAGCGATCCAATGCGATAGGTGACAAGGAGATGCTCGCCTCCTGCCTGGAGGGGTTGGCAGCAGCGATGGTCGCCCAGGGAGGTGCAGAAGGGCCTGTCTCGGAGAGCTTCTGGGCAGCACAGCTGTGGGGAGCAGCAGCACGCCTGCGTGAAGCCATCGACGCGCCGATGCCTCCGGTGCGCCGCGCTGCCTACGAGCAAGCGCTGGCTGCTGCTCAGACCCAGATGGGTGATCAGGTGTTTGCTGCCGCCTGGGCCCAGGGACTGAGCATGACACCGGAGCAAGCCCTGGCTGCACAGGGAAAGGCGCTGCTCTCCACTCCCTTGCCCACACGACCAGCATCAGCTCCTCCGAAGAAGTCCACCAGTTCTCCCGCGGGATTGACGGCTCGGGAGGTGGAAGTGCTGCGCTTGTTGACTCAAGGGTTGACTAATCCGCAGATGGCCGAACGCCTGGTGGTGAGTCTGCCGACGGTCAACACGCATGTCGCTTCCATCTTCAATAAGCTGGGGGTCACTTCGAGAGCCGCTGCCACCCGCTACGCGGTTGAACACCACCTCGTCTAAGTGCTGTCCATGCTGTGGAGCACCCGGATGGGGGCCCATGCGCTTTCCCCTCTCACTGATCTTCCTTCCTCACGCTCCAGAGGGAGGTCACTGGTTTGCCTTCACTCCCCTCGTGTCCCGCCTCATACATTCATACATATGATATCTGATCCATCCGCATACTTCATACATGTATACGATGCGCTCTCAAGCCTCTTCAGGTAGACTAGGAGCAGCAAGACGTTCACGTGGGTGAACGAACAGAGCAAGAGGGCATCGCGTCCGGGTGGGAGCTCTGCTCCCACCCGGACGCGATGCGAGAGCAGAAAGGAGACATGCCATGAGCTGGCAGCTTGATGAAGGGCATACACACGTCGGTTTTACCTGCCGACACATGATGGTTTCAACCGTGAGAGGGGAATTTGAGAAGGTGCGCGGGAGGGTCGCCTTCGACGAGCATGATCTGAGCGCATCTTCGGCCGACATCCAGATCGAAGTCGCCAGTATCAGCACGCACAGTGCGCAGCGGGATGAACACTTACGTGCGGCTGATTTCTTCGACGTGGAGCAGTATCCGTTGATCACCTTCAAGAGCAAACGCGTGCTGCTGACGGATGCACATCACGGACAGTTGATCGGCGATCTGACCATTCGCGATGTCACCAGGGAAGTCGTGTTGGACGGAGAATTTGGTGGAGTGAGCCAGACGCCCTGGCAGACGTACAGTGCGGGCTTCACGTTGCGTGGGAAGATCAACCGCAAAGAGTGGGGTTTGAAGTGGAATATGGTGTTAGCGGATGGTGGCTTGGCCATTGGGAACGAGATCACGCTCACGATTGACCTCGAACTGACCAGGCCAGTGGAAGCCGTCGCACCTGCCCAGGCCGCAGGAGTTGCGGCGTGAGGTCAAGCAGAGGCAGCCGACCCAGGGGGACGCGACGGCAGGGTCAGGCTAGCGCAGACCCCTGGGTCGGCTACGTGGGCCATCGGTACTGAACCGTGCCACGTAGCGGCGTCAGGGTAAGGTGTAACTCCCAGGATTCTGTGGCTCTCCCTCATTTTGTGTGATTCGGAAATGCGCGAAACAGGAGCGGAAAAGTGAAGAGTTGATATGAAGCCATTTTATGATCGGTGGCACTTTACGTATACTAGCGCTTTCACACAAAATGAGGGAGAGCCGGATAATGTTGGGATTTACACTACAAGCTTGCCCACCAGAATCTTTTTGCGGTATTTGGGACACCAGACAAAGCGATAGGCTAACTTGTACGTAACATGTTTGGTGTACTGTGCATCCATACACACCAGCATTACATGTGTTCTAACCCTCGTGAAGTCCGTGTGAGGGCCGCCTAACCCCTAGATGAATCGGAGGGGTATCCGGCGGCCCGCATCATGAAAGGGTACGGCTGCTTAAGCAGAAACTTCCGCGGACTGCACAGGTGCAACCGCTGCTGCAGGGCTGGTGAGTTCGAGGTCAATGATTAACGTGATCTCGTCACTGGCGAGCAGGCCACCTCCCGCCAACACCATGTTCCAGTTCAGTCCCCAGTCTTTGCGGTCCACCCTGGCGCGCAGACTGAACCCGGCGCTGTAGGTATTCCAGGGCGTCTGGCTCACTCCGCTATATTCTCCATCCAGCACCACTTCTCTGGTAATGTTGCGAATGGTCAGATCGCCAATCAATTGCCCATGGTGCTCATCGTGCATGACCACGCGCTTACTCTTGAACGTAATAGATGGGTAGTGTTCCGCATCGAAGAAATCCGCCGAGCGGAAGTGCTCATCCCGCTGGACGTTATGCGTGTTGACGCTGGCTGCCTCGATCTGGATGTTTGCCTTTGAGCGTATCAGGTCATGCTCATCGAATTCCACGGTCCCGCTAAACTTCTCAAATTGTCCCCGCACCGTCGCCACCATCATGTGTCGGCCTGTAAAGCCAATGTGTGTATGCCCCGCATCAAATTGCCAATTCATCAATTTCTCCTTGTGTTGTATGAAAGTGCATGGGCTTGTCCAGTATGGTATCAAGCCCAAACCAATGGTGAACAAGCGCCAAAAAGCGATGGCGTGCCATTCCTCCTGCCACTTGCTCTACAGGAGATATAGCTCAAAGGGATGCGGGGCGCATCGACAGAACCGTGTAATTCCTTGCCCTGATTGTTCTGGGAACCGGCTAGACAGAATTACCCAAACGAATCCAGGAGACAATGGGAAGCAGTGAGTAAAGAAGCGTGCGGAAGTGATGTGACTACATTGCAACTCCCTGTTGTTCTGTGACAACGTATTCGAGATCAGCGGCGCGTTTGAGCGCACGAAACTGCAATGTTTTAATCGTTGCCACAGTTGTTCCCATACTTACAGCCGTGTCTCGGAGCGAAAGCTTGAGGAGAAAACGGCAGATCAAGACCTTGCGATACCGCTCAGGCAATCCTTCGAGGATACGCTGTACGCGTTCGAGTGGCCTATCACTGGGTGCAATTAATTCTTCTTCGGCCGGGCCTTCCCAGCCAGTCTCTAACAATGCATCCAATGAATCGGTTGGAAGACGATAGTGGGCACGCCAGTAGTCAGCGATAGTGGTGCGCGCAACGAGAAATAGCCATGTGGACATTTTTTGTGGGCTACGCTCCTGATGGATGCCGCTCACTGCTTTGAGAAAAATGTGTGATGTGAGGTCCTCGGCATCTTCCCTATTGCCGACCTTGCTAAACACGAACCGATAGACCGGCCCGGCCTGCTCTTGATACAACCGTTGAAATTCCTGCACGCCCATAGCAACTCCTCCTCAGAGCATACCAGGGCTTCACAGCAGTCCATTCCTTGCCATCTCTGATACAGAGCATCTTCTCTTGTTGATGACAGAACATCGGAGTAGCGATGTAGCAGGAGAAAATTTCTGTGCTCCTTGCTACACCATGAGATATACCTCGAAGGAGAGCAGCATCACATCGACAGAAGCGCGTAATTCCTCCTTCAATTATTCCAGGAGGGCTTTAGACTGAATTACCTAGCTTCGACTCTGGGCAGCACAGGCGTAACCTTTACCGAATATATCTTCGAGAGAATGTACCATAACTATAGGGAGAGTGACGACTACTTACTCTTGCACCTCCTCGAAGACCATAAGAAAAACTGAAGGGAAAAGATCTTCTCTTTCAGGGGAGAGTGTTCCCTGGAAGATTTTGCGGAACCCTGATTGAGCAATATGTACAGTTGAACCTATGTTAGACCAATTGAAAGCTCGGTTCTACAACCTACCCGCGCAACTCACCCCACTGATTGGACGCGATCACGAACTCCAGGCAGTGTGTTCGCTCTTGCGACACCCGCAGGTGCGCCTGGTCACGCTCACCGGTCCTGGGGGTGTTGGCAAAACCCGCCTGAGCTTACAGGTGGCAAGTGACCTGCTCGATGACTTTCCTGACGGTGTCTGCTTCGTTCAGCTGGCTCCCCTTCGCGATCCAGACCTGGTTGCCACCACGCTTGCCCAGGCACTCGGACTGCAGGAGACCGGCGAACGAGCAATGCGCGACCTCGTGCATGCGTCGCTGCACGACAAGCGTCTGCTGCTGCTGCTCGACAACTTCGAGCAGGTGCTGGGTGCGGTGCCATGGCTCGCGGACCTGCTAACCGATTGTCCCTCCCTCAAAGCCCTGGTGACCAGCCGCACTGTGCTCCATATGCGCGGGGAACACGAGTTTCCCGTCCCACCGTTAGCGCTGCCCGATTTCACCTACCTGCCCGAGAGCGAAGCCCTTTCGGGGTATGCGGCAGTGGCCCTCTTCCTCGAGCGCGCCAGGGCGGTCAAACCCGACTTTGCGCTCACTCCTGGCAACAGCCGCGCCGTTGCGGAGATCTGTATTCGCCTGGACGGATTGCCGCTCGCTATTGAACTGGCGGCGGCTCGTAGCAAACTGCTTCCCCCACAGGCGCTCCTGGCCCGCTTGCGACACCGCTTGCAGGTTCTGACGGGTTCGGCGCTGGATGTCCCTGCCCGCCAGCAAACGCTGCGCAACACGCTTGCATGGAGTTACGATCTCCTGGATGCCCAGGAGCAGCGGCTCTTCCGGCGGCTCGCGGTCTTTGTGGGTGGCAGTACCCTGGAGGCGGTGGAGGGACTCCATACGGCACTGGGTGGGTCGCCAACAGATGTGCTGGATGGCATCGCCTCACTCATGGACAAGAGTCTGCTGCAACCAATAGAGCGGGATGGGGATGAACCACGCCTGGTGATGCTGGAGACGATCCGCGAGTACGGGCTGGAGGCCCTGGCGACAAGCGGAGAGCTGGAGCGCACCCGCCAGGCACATGCTGAATACTACCTGGCGCTAGCCGAACAAGCGGAGCTTGAACGTGGCGGACCAGAGCAGGTTGCATGGCTGGAGCGCTTAGAGCGGGAGCATGAGAACCTGCGTGAAGCGCTCTCCTGGTCCTTAGAGCCGGCAGAAGCTGTGGAGGGTGCGCTGCACCGAGAGATCGCCTTGCGGTTGGCTGGTGCACTGTGGATGTTCTGGTGGGTACATGGTTACTTGAGTGAAGGGCGAACATTCCTCGAGAGGGCACTGACAACAAATGAGGGAGTAACAGCGCCTATCCAGGCAAAGGCCCTCTTCGCTGCCGCGCAGCTGGCCTTCGTTCAGAGCGACTATGAGCGGGCAGAGGCGCTGTGTGAGGGGAGTTTGGCGCTGTACCGGGAACTCGGAGATCAGCGAGGTATTGCATTCTCCCTCGGTATACTGGGGAACATCGCCTGGGTGAGAAGCTATCCGGCAGCGGCTCGCTCCCTGCTCGAGGAAGCGTTGGCCCTCTTTAGGGAGGTGGACGACCAGGAGTATGCCGCCTACTCGCTCTTCTCTCTAGGACTCGTGGCCCGCAGCCAGGGTGAGTATGCCAGGGCATGCGCCCTATTCAAGCAGAGCGTGACAATACACCGAGGGCTCGGAAACAAGAGGGGCATTGCCCATTCGCTCTCGCAATTGGCCCAGGCGCTCTTTGATTCGCAAGCTGACCAGGTGAGCGTCTACTCCCTACTGGAGGAATGTCTCGCGCTCTCTAGAGAGGTGGGCTTCAAGGAAGGCATCGCAGCAGCCCGGTGCCTCCTGGGCCAGTTGGCTCTTGGCCAGGGGGACCTTGCCGCCGCACACAACGAGGTGGAGATAAGCGTGGTGCTCTACAAAGAAATGGGGCACCGGCACGGTACCACTGAATCTCTCTCGGCTTTCGGAAAGGTGCTCGCAGCCGAAGGCCACTATGCAGCAGCCCAATCGCTCTACGAAGAGAGCCTGGCGCTCTCCGATGAGTTGGGCGAGAAATGGATAATCGCTAGAAGTCTGGTGGGATTAGGTGAAGTCGTTGCGGCAGAGCGCAAGCTGGCCTGGGCCGCCCAGCTCTGGGGAGCAGCCGATGCCCTCCGCGACACGCTTGGTATTCCTATCCCACCCGTTGAGCTCACTGAGTATGAACGCTCGCTCTCGGCAACCCGCGTTCATCTAGGAGAACGCGCCTTTGTCGCCGCCTGGGCCCAGGGACGTGCCATGACCCCACAGCAGGCGCTTGCGGCACAAGGACGCAAACCCACCCCGACTCCCAGCGCGCCCCTCTCACCGCAAGCCTTTCCGTCTGGGCTGACGGCACGGGAAGTGGAGGTGCTGCGCCTGCTGGCAGGGGGTTTGACCGACCAGCAGATCGCCAGTAAGCTGGTGCTCAGTCCCCGCACCGTGCATACCCATATCAGTTCCATCTACAGCAAGCTGGACGTCTCCTCGCGCAGTGCGGCCACCCGCTATGCGATCGAGCACCACCTCGCCTGACACAGGCGCAAGAGTTTCTCCGGACTTCACAAGACACCTGATCGTACTCACCAACAAGAGGGGCCCTGACACAGGGGAAGTGAACCGCGACCAGATGAAGCGGCCGAGCGGGATGAGTAACAACCCGACAGCAGTGCTGAGGCTACCTACCGGTAGTTTGTTGACAAGGGTCAAGCAGATTTGCCGGGCAGCGTGCGGAAGCGATCCAGGTTGACCGGCTCGGCGCCCTTCGAGGCCGGGTAGGCGTAGAGGAAGGCCACATGTGGCTGAACTCATCCTCGGTATTGTCGTGGATATACTGGGACATGTCCCCATCCAGTTGGAGCAGGCCGTTGATGTAGGGTTGGCTCCCGCTGCCCCCTGGCACTTCGCTGTCCTGGATGCCACCGAGTTCGTTGCATTGCTGCTACAGGTCGCTTTCGATGATTTCGACCGCGGCCAGGAACCGGAGTATGGCCACGTCTCCCTGTGTGAGACCGCCACTCCTTTCCTCGGCAAAGGCCGGCAACGCCGATGGCTCCTGCTCCTCCTACACGGATCCAGGTACTGTTCGGTGGGTGTAACCCCCTGCGAATGTAACCCTATGACGGGAGTTCCGGTGAGACTGCTCGACGGCCAGGAGACTCTTGCTCAGAAAGTAGACACATGATTGTGTTTATCATCATAATCATCGAGGGTAACGGTGGCCGTATCGCTAAGAGCGATCTCACCAGCATACCCTTCCACAATGCAGGGAAATTATGAAACAACACGAAACTATCGCTCATGCGACAGGCCAGCCCATTCCTCCTACAACCAACACATCAGCGGAACTTGAGCAGGCTGGTCCCACCGATGCGGAGATCGATCTAAACAAAAAAGACGGGCATGAGCAGCCGAGTAAGTGGGCGGTATTCGCCATCCTAGCTGTTGGCATCTTTATGGCCTCGCTCGATTCCTCCATCGTCAATATCAGTTTGCCAACCATTGCCCACTTTTACGGTGTCCCCTTGAGCGGCGCGGTTGAGTGGGTCATCATCGCCTACCTGGTCGTCACCGCGGGCGTGCTCCTGACGGTTGGCCGTGTAGCCGACTCGATCGGGCGCAAGCCGATCTGGGTCGCCGGGTTAGTCCTCTTCACCGCTGGCTCCGCTCTCAGCGCTGCATCCGTTTCGCTCGGCATGTTGATTGCCGCGCGGGCGCTGCAGGGATTGGGCGGCTGTACTGGCTACTTCGGATATCCGTTCGAAAAATTGGTGGCGTGAAGGATCGCATCTGGTAGTGCGATTGTAGATGCCATGGTTTTTGGAGGGATAGAAGCTGCGAAGCGAACGCTTGCGCTCCCTGGCACACGGTCTTGAAGCCTGCGATACAGCTTGCCGTGGGGCTCGATAAAATGGACCAGCACTGGTGTGAGCGAGGCCGATGCCCGTCGGTTCCGCTCGACTATTTGTACAAATGTTCTAGGTATAGTAGAACAAAGGTTCTAAGACCTCGCCCTCTGCTTCTCAACGTATGCCCCTTATTGATCTCTGACTGATCCGTCCTCAGTTTCCGCAGCCCTCTGCGCTGAGCTACCTCAGCTCGGTTACTTCTGCACAATTGATGGGTTCGCCCTACTATTTCGGGTCTCCATAAAAGCGGGTGAATTCCAACCTGATGTGGGTGTGAAGAAAAGCAGAGGGATGAGCCATCACAGCTTTCGTCTCCGTGGGGAGACGCCGGGATCACGGAAAGCGAAACAGCTTCGCGCGTTCGCTCCACATGTGGTATGCTAGAGGCAGAGAAGAGAACAGGGGGACTGGGCCCATGTGGCAGTGTCCCAGCTCCCCAGGCAGGCGTTCACCCACGCAGCGGGCACACCCGACAGGTATCAGTGTAGCGGATGGGTCCTCTTGAAGTCAGCGTCCAGCAGGTGACGTGTGACTGCACACCTCACTGCACCTTCCTTACAAAGTGTGTCGCTGCACCGGGTCACGCCAGATCAGGAGATCGCTCGTGAAGAGACATGTGTACCGGGAGCGCGACTACGCCTTCGCTCAGTTGGTGCTGACGCTGCGCACTGCCATCGGCCTCTCGCAGGTGGGCCTGGCCGAGCGGCTTGGCGCCTCCCGGCGCGCCGTCGTAGATTGGGAGGGAGGCCTGAGCTACCCTAAAGCCGAGCGCCTCAAAGAGCTTATTATCCTGGGGATGCAGCAGCACGCGTTTGCCGCGGGGCGCGAGGAGCAGGAGATCCGCGCGCTGTGGAAGGCGGCCCACCAGAAGGTGCTGCTGGATGAGGACTGGCTGCATGACCTGCTCGCTCCTCTTTCGCCTGTCCCGCTTTCCCCACCGGCCGGGACGCTCGCGGCTCCTGCTTTCGCCGAGTCGGCGTCCTTTCCGCGTGTCAACCTGGTGGAGGCCCTCGACGTGAGCCACTTCGCGGGCCGCGAGGTGGAAGTGGCCGAACTCTCCCAGTGGATCCTCGAGGAGCGCTGCCGCCTGGTGACGCTGCTCGGGATGGGCGGCATCGGCAAGAGCATGCTGGCCTCCTTGCTGGGGAGCCGCCTGGCTCCGCACTTCGAGGCGGTGCTCTGGCGCTCCCTGCGGGACGCCCCCGCATGCTCGGAGCTGGTCGCCGACTGCCTCACCTTCTTCTCCCAGACGCCGCCCGCGGACTTCCCCACCTCGCTGGAGCAGCGCATCACGCGGCTTGTGACGCGCCTGCAGGCCAGCCGCTGCCTGCTGGTCCTCGACAACTTCGACGCGCTGCTCCAAAGCAGTGACCCTGAAGGCAGCTACCTGCCGGGCTACGAGGGCTACGGACGGCTGATCGAGCGCCTGGCCGAGTCGGCCCACCAGAGCTGCGTGCTGCTCACCTCCCGCGAGAAGCCCAGGGAGATCGAGCCTTTGGAAGGTGTGCGCTCCCTGGTGCGCTCGCTGCGCCTGGTGGGGCTGGACGACCAGATCGCCCGTGTCTTGCTTGCCGACAAGGGACTCAGCGGTACGTCAGCGGCCTGGCAGCGGCTCGTGGACGGCTACGCGGGCAATCCCCTGGCCTTGAAAATCGTGGCGCAGACCATCTCCGACCTCTTCGGTGGAGACCTCGACCGCTTCCTCGAGGAGGGAGAACTGATCTTCAACGGTGTCCGCCCGGTGCTGCGCCAGCAGGTGGGACGGCTCAGCCCGCTGGAGCACCTGCTGCTGACCTGGTTGGCCGTGCTGCGCGAGTGGACGAAGCTCGACACGCTCTCGCAGGTCCTGCATCCCCGGGTGCTGCGCGCGCAGGTGTTGGAGGCGCTGGAGGCGCTCGCGCGGCGCTCGCTGTTGGAGCGGGGGCAGCAGGCCAGCTTTAGTCTGCAATCGGTGGTGATGGAGTACCTCACCGATGAGTTGGGCGAACGGTTCAGTCAGGAGATCGCGCGAGGCGAGCCGCAGCACCTGCGCCAGGTGGCGCTCGCACAGGCGCAGGCCAAAGACTATGTGCGAGAGATCCAGGTGCGCCTGCTGGTGTTTCCCCTCCTCGCGCGGCTGCGCGCCGAACTGGGAGCCGACGCACAGGTCGAGGCCCACCTGCTGCGCCTGCTCGTGCAGTTCCGGACGGAGGACGCGGCCAAAGAGGGCTATGGTCCGGCCAACGTCATCACCCTGCTTAAAGCGCTGCGGGGGCATCTGCGCGGCCTGGACCTCTCGCGACTCTCCATTCGCGGGGCCTACTTGCAAGGCGTCGAGTTGCAGGACGCGACCCTGGCTTTCGCCCTGATGCGTGAGTGCGTCTGGACCTCTACCTTCGATGCCATCTCCGGGGTAGCCATTAGCCCCAATGGACAGTACTGGGCCGCAGCCAGCAGGCGGGGAGAAGTGCGGCTCTGGGAAGAGGGAGGACAGACCTTGTCCCGCATCTGGCAGGCCCATACTGACAGGATACGAGCCCTCACCTTCAGCCCTGATGGCAGCAAGCTGGTCACAGGGAGTTGGGATAACACGGTCAAGTTGTGGGACGTGGAGGACGGTGCTCTGCTCTGGTCGGACTGGCAAACAAGTAGTATTCCTAGTGTGGCCTTTGCCCCAGATGGAAGCCTGCTTGCCTTGAGTGGGGAAAAGGGTGCCCAGATCCATCTCTGGGACCTGCGGAGTTATACGCTTCGTGAGACACTCTCGCATCCTCATACGGTCTCTGCGATTGCCTGGAGTCCGAAAGGGCGGCTGTTTGCCAGTGGTGACTTCTCTGGAGTCATTCGGGTATGGGAACAGCACAGAACAGAGCCAACCACCTGCATCCAGGCCTTCTCAGGGCATACGGACTGGGTCATGGGACTGGCTTTTGCTCCTGATGGCAGCCTGCTTGCCAGCGGGAGCAGAGATGGCACGGTCAAGCTGTGGGACGTCGCCAGCGGACGGTTGCGTCAGACGACTGCGGGACATACGGATGGGATGAATCGTGTGGCCTGGAGTCCCGATGGGCGCACGCTGGCCAGTGGGAGCCGTGACACCACGATTCGGCTGTGGGATGTCGAAGAGGGGAGCGTCAGAGCAGTACTGCAGGGACATGCTGCCGAGGTGTATGGCCTGGCCTTCACGTCTGACAGCCGCAGCCTGCTCAGTGGCAGTGACGACGGCACTTTGCGTCTGTGGGATGTCGAAAGTTTGCAGTGCTTGCGCATTATACGCGGCTATGTGTCTTCCCTCTTTGGCATCGACTGGAGTCCCGATGGCACCCAGCTCGCCAGCGGAGGCTCGGATGCGCTGGTCACCGTCTGGGATATGACCGGCGCGAGACCACCCCGGGTGTTGCGTGGACATCGCGGGGTCGTCTCTGGAGTGGGATGGAGTCCCAATGGGAGGCTGCTGGCTAGTAGCGGATGGGATAATACCATCTGGATGTGGGACCCCACGTCTGGTGCCTGCGTAGAGAGGCACCAGGACACCGAGCATCCGGATACTGTCTTTTTCGGAATGGCGTGGAGTCCGGACGGGCAACAATTGGCCTGCGGAACTTATCTGCAGGGCGTGCACGTGTGGAAGGTGACGACGGGTTCCCGCAGGTGGGTCGGGCGTCAGTTGCCGACCAGGATACGTCGCGTAGCCTGGAGTCCGGACGGCACGCGGCTGGTCGGTGCTGGCGATGATGGCATCGTCTATGTGTGGGACGCCTCGGATGGCTTAGAGCTGCTGCGGTTGGCGGGACATCATGGGGCTGTCAGGAGTGTGGCATGGAGCCCCGATGGCAGGCTGCTGGCCTCTGGTGGTGGCAGAGAAGGCGGGGAGATCTTCGTGTGGGAGGCGTACAGCGGGGAGCGAGTGCAAGCCCTGGTGGGGCATCCAGGAGTGGCCTTTGCGGTGGCTTGGAGTCTGCGTGGGGAGATGCTGGTCAGTGGAGGCAGTGACGGGAGGCTGCGTTGGTGGGAGATCCAGAGCGGAGAGTGTATGCAGGTGCGAGAGGCACATCAGGGGATCGTGCAAGCTCTCAAGGTCAGTCCCGATGGAAGCATGTTGGCCAGTTGCGGCGATGACGGAGCCATTCACATCTGGGAACTCGAGCGTGGCGAGCATCTACGCACCCTGCGCCGCGATCGCCCCTACGAGCGGCTC
>Ga0207646_10003268_pt1 | contig 18463 bp, 13 predicted proteins | sample KBSK5502metaG_FD_184343 | JGI IMG/M metagenome (GOLD analysis project Ga0207646, IMG submission 184343) | Corn, switchgrass and miscanthus rhizosphere microbial communities from Kellogg Biological Station, Michigan, USA - KBS K5-50-2 metaG... | ecosystem: Host-associated > Plants > Roots >...
GCGGTCTCGGGATCGATCACTACCGCGGTCTACACGCGAATTGCTACACGAAAGTCGGCGGGCTACGACCTCATGCTCTACAAACCCGTCGTCCAGGACCTCGAGCCTCAGACTCGCGCCACGCTCTTGAGTTTGCTGGGCCGCATGTCGGTTCTGAGCCAGATCGTCAACGACTTCCACGACCTGGAAGAGGATCGCGACCGAGGGCAGATGAATGCGTTCCTGATCGGAGTGTGCGACCCCAAAGCGGCGCGACGAGAGGTCCTCCATCGCGCCAAAGAATTGTGGGAAGACAGTTGCAAGATGCCGGAACCCGTGTCAGGCGTGATCGCGTCGATGGTTGCGAATTTACATCTGGATTCTTTGCGCGAGACCGTCGAATGAATCCGCACGAGTTTATCAACCACTGGCAAGGACTTCGCGTGGTCGTAATCGGCGACCTCATGCTCGATTGTTACATCGAAGGTGACGCGACGCAGCTCACAGATGAAGCGCCCGTACCAGTGATTCGACACAGGGCGGATCACTTAACGCCTGGCGCGGCGGGCAATCTAGCCGCAAACTTAATTGCCCTCGGGGCGGATGTCAGGCTTGTGAGTGTGATCGGCTTCGATGAAGCTGCCTTACAGTTGCGCGCGGCGCTCGCAGCAAGCGGAGTGAGCGACCGTTTCGTGATCGCTGATGACATGATCTCAACGCCGGTCAAACAGCGGATCATTGCAGGAGGACAGCACCTCTTGCTCATTGAGCACGGCGGCGACGTAAAGCCATCGCGCGCAGGTCGCCGTGAGCTGGAGCAACACTTGAGACGAGAGTGCAGTACCAGTGACCTGATCCTGGTTTGCGATCACGACCGTGGAGTCGTCACTGATGAAATCGGTGACCAGTTGGCGCAAACCCATCGTGAGATAGGCACCATGCTCACTATCGACTCGCGTAGGCTCGTTCGCTTCCGCGACGCTTGTCCGACTGCCGCCGTTCCAACGCAGGCAGAGGCTGCAATCGCAGTTGGTTGTCGCCATGATGAAGACCCCTCCGAACTGGCAGCCCGGCTGCAGGTTCTACTGGGTGGTGGGTCGATCGCCATAACCCTCGGCTCCATGGGCGTGCACGTACGAGCTAGTGACGGAACAGCAGTTCACATACCAGCGCCTTCAGCAATGGTGCGTTGTGCGGTCGGTGCCGGTGACACTTTCGCGGCGACGTTTTCGTTGGCCCTTGCGAGCGGCGCTCCGCCGGTCCAATCGGGACGGCTCGCCGTGGCCGCGGCCGCGGTGGCGGTGTCTAAGCCGTGGACCTCAATCGTGGACAAGGCTGAACTCGAGGCCGCTTTAGGTGCAAGACAATCCGGTGGCGGCGCTGATTTCACCGTCGAGCAGGTGCTCAAACGGCTTGCAAACTACCGACGCGATGCGCGCAAGATCGTGTTCACCAACGGCGTATTTGACATACTCCATCCTGGACACGTCGAGTTTCTGGAAGCAGCTAAAAGATTGGGCGACGTGCTGGTCGTCGGCGTCAACAGCGACGCTAGCGCTCGATCCCTGAAAGGTGTGAACCGTCCGGTCACGCCAGACCGAGAGCGTGCGCGTCTTGTGGCCGCGCTTCAGACGGTTGACGACGTCGTGATATTTCACGAGGCGACGGCGACGCAACTCCTGCGTGAGATTGGACCAGCGGTTTATGTAAAGGGCGGCGACTACGCCGGCCGTGACCTACCCGAAGCTGCTTCGGCCCGTGAAGTTGGGGCGAGCATAGTGATTCTTCCGCGGTTCGGAGCACACAGCACTACGGCACTGCTAGCGAGGCTAGGTGCGGTTCGTCGAGATTAGCCTGCAAAAGAGAGCCTAAGAACGTGCTTCATTTCAATGTCAAACCTAAATTCGATGCCGAGGTCATCGTTGTCGGCGGTGGTCCGGCTGGTGCGGCAACGGCCGCCCACCTCGCCCGGAACGGGACTCATGTCTTGCTGATCGACCGTCGGGCCTTTCCCCGCGACAAAGCATGCGGGGACTTCGTCGGTCCAGTGGCCGTTCTCGAGCTGTTGGGCCTAGGCGTGAAACAGATTGTTGACGACCACGTCGCGAATCCGATTCGCAGCGCTGCACTTTATCTCGATGGCGAGCTCCTAGTTCGACGCCATTTTCCAGAAGTCAATGGATTGCCGGCATTTGGACGAGTGGTTCCGAGGCTCGTCCTCGACGCCTGGGTGGTTAACGCTGCCCGGAATGCGGGAGCGGAAATCTGGGAGGGCCGGAACGTCATCAATATCGAGCGGACGGATCGGGGCGTGGCCGTGCTCGTGGCAGGAAAGCCGGCGGTACAGGTGCGGGCGCCTGTTGTCGTCGGCGCAGATGGCAGCACATCCCTTGTGGCACGGATGGTGCGCGGCACGCCACCTCGACGCGACCGGATTATCGCGATGCGCGGATATTTCGACTCCATCTCCCACCCGACCCACGAGGCCGCGTTGTATTTCTCCCGCGACACTTTCCCGGGCTACGGCTGGTTGTTCCCCGGCGGAAAACAAAGGGCGAACGTCGGCGTCGGTGTGCTTCTCGAAACGGTGCCACCGCAATCGGATCATCTTCGTGAGCAGCTCTTGCATCTCATCTCCAAGGATCCTGCTGCGGCGCGGCATCTGGCTCGCGCCAAGCAGGCCGGAAACCTGATTGGCTGGCCGCTGACGACTTTTAATCCGGGGTTGCCAGTGGTGGGCGATCGGTTGTTGCTGGTGGGCGATTCGGCGGGGCTCATCAACCCACTGAACGGCGAGGGGATTCAGTATGCTCTTTTGAGCGGACGCTGGGCAGCGACCGTCCTAGCGCATTGCGCAAAGCGCGGATTCGGACGAGAACAGTTGACCGAATACACGATGCTCGTGAGCAGCCTGAACCCAGAGATGGCTCTTGCGCGGACGATTGTCCAGCTCATTTCGAATCGCTCGCTGAATCCGATATCCCTTCAGGTGCTGCGTTTGATCACCTCTCGCGCGCAGCAAGACGCTGGGTACGCTGTCATCGCTGGCGGTATCCTGGCGGGGTTGGTGCCAACTACGTACGCTGCCAGCGTCGGCTTCTTAAGCGCAACGTTTGAACAATGCGTTTCAGTTTTGGGACGGACGTTGGGCAGCCCGCGCGAACGCTCAGCATTGGTATTGGCGACGCTCGCGATGACGGCCAATCTGGCGAAGAGCATGAAGGGAGACCAACGCAGTTCGACGGTCGAATGGGCTTTTTCATGCTTAACCAGTTTGGGCAAAGTCAGCGCAGGCACCGCTCTACAACATCAACCACCGGCGTGAGAAGAACCGGGCGCCGAACGTCCAGTGCAATATATCGGCTCGGCTCCAATTATTAACGCTCGCCACCTCTCCGGGCTACAAATGGAATCAAGTAAGCCGGGCTACGAGCGCCGATTCGAGCGGTACAGGCCGAGGCACCGGAGGTTGTCAGCGCCGGTGTGAAACTCCCCAGATAGCGCCGGTCTGAAATTCCCCACCCAGCCTGGGTGTGTGGGAGGTTGCTCCTGTCGCAGATTACGTTGCAGCAGGAGGGACCGAGATGGTCGGCCAAAGGGAGTTCATGGACGTCCACGACGCCTGGGTGAGAGGCAAGTCGATAAGCGAAATTGCACGCCAGACTGGGCGCGACCGCAAGACCATCCGGCGGCTGCTACGCCAAGGAGCGGCAACGCCGCGCAAGCCGAGACAGATCAGCTCGAAGCTCGACCCCTTTCGCGACTACCTGCTGGCGCGCATGGTGGGTGAGGATCCGGTGAGCAACGCCGAGGTTCTCTACGACGAAATTCGCGAGCTCGGTTACCAGGGTGGTCGCAGCATTCTCAAAGAGTTCATGCATCCGCTCCGCGCCCTGGCCAAAGAGAAGGCGACGGTGCGCTTTGAGACTCCACCTGGGCGCCAGGCTCAGGTCGATTGGGGCACCTTCAAGAAGCCTGGGCGCAAGCGGGTGCAGGGATTTGTGATGACCCTGGGCTGGTCCCGAGCGCAGTAACCTCGACTTCACCGACAGCCAGGCCTTGGCGCTGTTCCTCGGCTGCCACGAGCAGGCCTTCCACGATTTCGGTGGTGTGCCCGAGGAGATTCTCTATGACCGGGTGAAGACGGTCTGGCTGCGTGACGACGACCACGGTGACCCGGTCTTCCATCCCGGCTTTGTCGACTTCGCCGAGCACTATGGCTTTCGACCCAAACTCTGTCATCCCTACCGTCCGCAGACCAAGGGCAAGACCGAGAACGGAATCGGTTACGTGCGCAAGAACTTCTGGCCGCGTGTCCGCGACTACCGCGAGGCACACGACCTGCTCGACCTGCGCCGACGCTGGCTCGATGAGACCTGCAACGTGCGCATCCACGGCACCACGGGCGAGCGACCCATCGACCGCCTGCCGAAAGAGGGCCTGCGCTCTATCGAGGACCTGCCGCCCTATCGAGCCCTGGTTCTGGAGCGTCGACGAGTCGCCCGCGACTGCTTCGTCAGCTACGCCGGCAGCTGGTACTCGGCCCCGGCTGAATACACAGGAAGGGTCCGTCGTCGCGTTCAAGCATATTGCTCGATTCTCCTATTCGCTGTCATGCGTCGATCTCCCTTATGCCTAAATTCGTTCTTATGGCTAAATTCGTTCCCTGACGCGCGGGTGAAGGGGTTGGTCAACACCAGACGACCCACATAAATCGACACTCGTATGCGATGACATCTGCAATCCCAGAAGCCTCGACGCTGGGCTGGCACGATCACAATGAACTCGACGTCCGGGCTCAAGTCCTCCCGCGCACAACGTACGCGTTGCCTGCGAAGCATCCTAAAGGGGCGCTAAAAGTCAGTCGGGTTCAAACTGCTCTCTGACACCGCCAACTGCACATCCCACCTGGGCTCCGCCCTGGGTGACACAGCAGGGTCGGCAGGTCGCCTGGGAACTGCTTGGACCACAACCAAGCGCGCCGACTACATCTCGCGCTTGTTCTGCAGCCCTTCATCTGAGCCCAAACCGACATGCCGGACACGGGCTCTCGTCTCGCCGTCAGCGCATTCTATGGGTCGTTAAATGAGTATTCTCGCTGCCGCCCGAGCCTCAAATCGGCTCCAACCTCTTGCCCAATTCCAACAGGACCGCCGAAAGCCAATCACTGATTAGCTGCGCTGTTCAAGGCAAGTCATGGTCGGAGCTCGGCTTAAGCGCTAGTCGGCCTACGGCCCGGCCTGGACCGCTTTGCGATTTCGAAGCGACCATGCCACAGCAGCCTCAGCGCGGTTACGAAAGCCGTTGTACCGGTATATCCGTCCCAGATAGGTCTTCACAGTAGCCAATGAGAGGCCCAGTTGCGTGGCGATCTGCTTGTCTGAGTAACCGACCGCGACGAGGCGCATCACGTCCGTCTGCCTCGGGGACATGCGCCGACAAGACTCACTCATTCACCCGCCCCGGTCAAGTCTACCAAAGTCCTTGTCACCGTCAAGTGCTAGTTAAGTGAGTTCCCAAACCGTGTTGGGAGTCTTTCGATTGACAGTCTTAAGGAGGACTCGCCAACGTCAACCTGAAGGCGTGGAATTTGCACTGCGGATCTGGTCGCCTGCGTGGGTGTGCCGGAGCAATGTGCGGATGACTGAGGCACTACCTAAGGAGGTCAGAATGCCGGACCAGCCAAGGCGTGGAAGAGGCGGAAAGTCTGGTGATGGCGGCGGCCTGACGCCCGACGAAATTGTTGAGCGGGTGGTCGAGGATCCATCGAACATAACTGCCCGGACTCTTTATGGAGCCTTTTTGGGCAACAGCAGCCGCGAAGGCCACTGGCGCTTGTATCTCAACAACCGGCTCGACCGCTACCTGGAGTTCCGCAAGGAAGACACCCTGGATGCGCAGCGACTGTCCGATGGGCGAATTACCGTCTGGGTTAAATCCGGCACGCGGGTCCAGACGACGAAGACGACCTCGGTCCCTGTGGAAATGCTTCAGGGTCCGATCCAGAGTAGTTTCCTGGGTCGAGCAGTTGGCGCAGCTCTCCGGCCGACCCTAATGCTGGCGGATGCGGGGTGTACGGTTGGTCCCGAGTGCGGAGGCACGCCTGCCTGCCAAACCTTCGTAGCTACCTGCAGCGGCTGCAACTGATACCAGGGACAGACCGCCATGACCAAGAAGAAATTAGCCTCTCTCGTCGGCCTAGCCCTTCCAAGCCTGTCCACGTCTCAGCCCACTTCGGCAAATGGCTGACGATCAAATACATCTCCGACCCGTTCAAGCATGAAAAGGAGATCGTCCGCCCGCGCCATCAATGCTCTCGCGAGCTCGCCTACTGCGACCATCGAAAGGATCGCGGAGCGGTGATTGGGAGCGCGATCGATTTGTTGGCAGCAAGGGCAAGCGTGCAGGGTACCGGCCTCGCCCATCGAGCTGGCGCCATTGCATTGATGCTCCCCGCGAGTCCGATCACATTGATTGTGCAAGGCATCACAGAAGGTCTTGTGCGTCTGGCAAAGATGGACGCGACGCTGGGCAGAGCCGCGACCGTTAGGCAAAGAGAAGTCAGCTTGGTAACGGCGGGTAACCATCGACTGGCGGTCGCCGTAATCCTGTTTGCCAAGTTCATGTACGAGAACTCGCTGCAGCGTTGGTGGTTACACAGAGAGACAAGGATTCGGTGCAGGTTCATTCCATCGTGTACTGAGTACGCGGTCCGCGCAGTTCATAAGTACGGCTTTTGGTCTGGACTGCGCCTGATCGGAGACCGTTTCAGGCGCTGCAATCAGATGTATGAAGGCGACTACGTCGACTTTCCATGACCCTGGGCCCTAATCTGAGCCGAATTTTGAGGCAGCAGAAATTGGAGAAATGACAGACCAACTGAAGCCAGACAAAATCGTCGAGAGGTTGGTGCCAGGTGCCTGCGATCCCGACGGCAGGATGCTCCAGCGTCGATTCCTGGGCAACGGCTGTTCGGAAAACCACGGGCTAATCTATCTCGAATTCCGGCGGAGCGATGCCATGCATGCGGAGCGATGGATGCTCGCGCAATCAGAGTCTGGGTCAGGCTTCCAACCACTCTGCACCACGTCCGCTCACGCAAATTAGAAGTGGAGTACTTTCAGGGCCAGCTACTCGACGGTCTGTTGCCTGGGATCGCCCGTCGTGGTCTGGTATGCACGATCATGCCCGGCTCCTCCGGCAGTGGACTGGATACCCAACATTTGGACATTTCATGTGGAGGGCCCGCCTGCAACTTTGGGGTCGGCACGTGCTTTGGTCCTGGCTTCTAAGGACGCGATTGAGCCGTGCCACCCCGGGAAGCGGTCCAGTTTCTGCTTGAAGCCGGCGTCCTTCGCAACGACGAGGTGGTCGGCTACGGCGTTGAGGTTCGCAATGTCTCACGGCGCAACAACGGCCTCAAGGTTGCCTGCCCGTCCGGACCCAGTTTCTACGTCAAAGAGGGAATCGGGCAGGAGCGTCAACGAACGGTTGCGGCCGAAGCAAGGGTCCTTGTCGATCTGTTGTCAGGATCCGCCAGGCAACCCGCGACGGCTTCCTCATTTCTGCCGCAATTCGTTGCATTCGATCCAGATCGCTGCGTTTTGGTCACCCGCCTCGTGCCCAACGGCCAGAGCCTTGTTGATCTTAGGCCAAGGTATCGCCTGTTCTCCGAAGGGGTGGCCCGAGCCATAGGAGCATCGCTGGGTCAATTTCATTGTCTGGCCGACGATGCCGAAGCCAATCGCCGGGCAGACGCCCCGGACTTCGTGCCTTTTCCATTTATCGCAGTCGAGCCGCAGCTGACGATGCTGCTTAGTCTGAGCTCCGGAAACGTCGAACTTGTCCGTGTCGTGCAAAACACCGATGAGTTCCTGTCTTTGCTGCATGCGGTACGACTCAGCTGGAACGTTGATCACCTCATCCATGGCGATATGCGGATGGACAACTGCGTCCTCTCGCGCCGAGGAAGGCGATCAGTGGTGACGATCGTGGACTGGGAACTCGCCGGTCGAGGTGATCCGGCTTGGGACATCGGGACCGTAATTGCTGAGTTCATTGGCGCCTGGTTGCTCTCTGTCCCGATTGTCCAAGATACGACCGCCCAAGAGGTGTTCCGTTGCTCCCAATTTCCATTTATTACGATTCAGCGGGCTATCGGCGCATTCATACGCGCTTACTACCATGCGTGCAGAACCAAACGCTGGACGCGATCGATTGGCCCAGCCCGCATTGCGAGATTCGCAGCGCTGCGGCTCATCCAAATCGCCTTCGAGCAGCTTCAGTCTGCCTCCGAACTCACCGGACAGGCCGTCTACCTACTCCAGCTGAGCCTTAATCTTCTCCAGAAACCGGACACAGCAACCATGGCCTTCTTGGGTTGGGCTCAGTCTGAAGAATGAGCGAGATACCGACTCCCTTCCGGAACCAAATCTCAAGTGTTCTCAACGCTGTGGCGATTCGGTCACGAGTTGGGTTTCTATGGTTTGGCCGCCCCGTCACAGTTTTCGGCCCGGGGTTGAAAGGGCGGCGAGTCTCAAGTTCATCCGAGCGCGATCTCATGGTCGTCGCCCTCCAGTTGCATCTCTATCAAAACTTCTATTGCAAGGGATACGCCACTCCTCATCCATGGCTCCCAGTTCGAGGACAAGGCGTTAGTTCGATGTTGCCGTTCCTCGAACAGTTGAGCGAGGCCAATCGAGCGCCGGCTTACTGGGAAGACAAATGGCAGGTCCGATCAGTTACCGACACTCGGGCCGTGGTCGCCAAGAACGGTATCGCTGTTGACATCGATCTCAAGGAATGTCTCGGTTCGAAATCGGGAAGAGTCGATGTTGGAGCGGGAGTCAAGATGCTCATGCCTCCCGAGAGGCGGAGTGCTGCAACTGGATCCTACTTGGCATTGTGGGGAGACGGCTTGTTCGCTCCGGGTAACGAAATTATCCGGATGTACTGGAACATAACGCCGGTCGGGGCCCTCGAGCTGATGCGTGAGGTAAGTGACGCTCTATCGCGCCAGCGAGTGCCGTTTACCTTGAAGGTCCTGATAGACACATCGATTCCACGTTGCGATGCCGCCGTGCTGTACACGCGGCTTTCTGACCAGCGACGAGTAGCTCGATTGATTCGCCCCATCTACAAATCCGTAGGCCGACACATGAACAGTGGGGTACCGGCCATGACCATGCAGATCGCCCGCGGCTTGGCAATGGCGGAGGAGCCTAGGGAGCATATGAGCTTCGGACTGCACCGCTGTGGGATCTTGGCAGACGCAATAGTTGGAGCCCATGAGGCCGGCCACCGGCGTGACCGAGGGCGCGAGGAGTTTGTGCGAGACGGCTTCGAAAAAAGGGGGATCGATCCCGATCAGCCCTACCGGAACCATGCTCCACGTGACGCCTTCGACTTCGTTTGGCCCTTAACACGCAACACTAATGGCATCCCTACGCCAACGGGGTCATTGGCCGATGGCGATCATCGGTTTCTCCAAGTCGCATGCGAACTTGGGGAACGCATCTGTCGCCAAGCACTGTGGGCCGGCAGTCGCTGTACCTGGCTTGGTCCAGTACAAAGCCTGACGGGGCCGGTCCACGTTTGTCTCGGGCCAGACCTGTACTGCGGTACCGCTGGCATTGCCCTTTTCCTGGCTTACCTCCACTCGATCCGGCCCGATCCGGGCCTTGCGGAGACAGCGATAGCAGCGATCGAACAGTCATTTGCAACATTGGATCGGCTGCCTGCACATGCTCGAATCGGCTTCTTCACTGGTCGCACGGGCGTCGCTTTAGCTGCCGTCCATGTGTCGCTGATCACGGGCTCTCCACGTCTCATGGGCTGTGCGCGTGAACTGGTGGCGGAATGCAACAAATCTGGCCTAGAGGAGTTGGACAACGACCTTATTAGTGGCCTCGCGGGCGCAATCGTCGGGATGCTGGCTATTGGCCGCATTCTTGGCGATGAGTCTTTCGCTACGGTCGCTAGACACTTAGGGGACGTCCTAGTGGTCCGTGCGAGGATGTCGGCTGCCGGCTGGTCCTGGCGAACGCTGAGTCAGCCTGGAGACCAGCATCTGACCGGCTTCTCGCACGGCGCATCCGGCATCGCTTATTCAATGCTGGAACTGTATGCCGCGACTGCCGACCAGAGATATATGGAGGTAGCTCAGCAGGCATTCCGGTTCGAGCGCGGGCACTTAGACGAGGACGCGTGCAATTGGCGCGACCTACGCGGAATCAGCAGAGTTGGTCCCGGGACGATGAGCAGACCACCCTTCGCAGACGCGTGGTGTCATGGTGCACCCGGAATGGCCATCGCTCGGATTCGAGCCTTTGAGCTCACAGCCGACGAGGAGATCCGAACTGAAGCCGCAATGGCGTTGCGGACGACTGCGCTTAGCGTCTCACGGGCGCTTGAGTCGCCGAGCCAATTTTCTCTATGTCATGGCCTTGCAGGCAATGCCGAGATTTTGAAGCTGGGTAAGAGGTCGTTAGGTGGGGGTGAGGCCTCTGATCAACTGCCGGGTTTGGTGGCCGGCGTCGGCATTGAGCGCTACTCCAACGGCAAAGCTGACTGGCCTTGCTCAGTGCAGGGTGAGCAGGCGATTGGACTACTAACTGGGCTCGCTGGCGTGGGGTACTTCTATCTGCGGATGTTCAGCGACCGGGTGCCGTCGACATTGATGCCTTCGGATCTGAGCACGATCAGGGCCAATTCGGCGTTTGCTGGCCTGCCAGCGTGACAGCAGCGTGGTCAGCGACGAGGACGCCGTCCAACAGTTGGCTTATCTGTGATGCCACGCGGTCTGGTTTGAAGCTCGTTGAGCGGCTTCTGTTGGCGGTCGGAGGACCTGAGCCCTTCGCTTCAGAGCTTTGCACGCATCTTGCGCGATCAGGGGGAAAGCGATTGCGTCCGGCACTGGTGCTCCTGGCGGCGAGACTCGGGAACGAATGCCAGCGAGATGCTGTACCGATTGCAACCGGAGTGGAGTTGGTCCACCTGGCCTCTCTCTACTTCGATGATGTCATGGATGAGTCCAACTCTCGGCGGGGTTCCGAGAGCGCAAACGCGAGGTGGGGGAACCTTAATGCTGTGTTGGCCGCCGACTATTTGCTAGCCAGGGCAAATGAGTTGATCGCGTCCGCGGGCGACGAACTTTCGTCGGCCCTGGCGGAGACGGCCGAACGCCTATGGCGGGGACAAGTTCGCGAGACTTCGGCCGCCTATAACCTCGATCTCGAGCAGGGCGCCTGGCTCGAGAATGTCCAGCTCAAGACCAGTTCGCTGTGTGAATTCGCGTGTCATGCGGGCGCCGTAGTCGGAGGTGTGAGAGGCGCGCAGGCGGAAGCGCTTCGCACGTTCGGCTTCAAGCTCGGGACCCTGTTCCAGTTAACCGACGACGTGCTCGACCTGATAGCGGACGAGTCCCAACTCGGCAAGCCCCCCGGGACGGATCTTCTCGAGGGGATTTACACAATGCCCGTCATCGTAACCCTGGCCGGGAGGGCAGAAGGCAGGGAACGCTTGCGTCAAATCCTGGGCCGAGGAAAGCCAGGGCGTAGTGAGCTCAAAGAGGCAATCGCGCTACTCAAGTGCAACCAGTCAATAGCGATCACCATGCAAATGGCTGCCGCAGTCGCCCACGAGGCACACCTTGCCGTCCAACGTCTCCCAGACGGCGACACGATGTGTTCTCTTCAGAACTTAGTCGACTTCGTCCTTAACAGGGTGGTTTGGACTCACGAGGCGACATCTGAACGGTGACTGGCGAGTTCGGATGGGATGTGGCGGTCATCGGAGCGGGGCCTGCTGGATCGGCAGTTGCCTACCACCTGGCCTCTCGCCAGCATCGCGTGGTTTTGCTGGAGCGCTCAGTTTTTCCGCGCGACAAGGCCTGCGGAGATGGATTGACGCGAACGTCAGTGGAGCTCCTGTCCGATCTCGGCGTGCTCGAAACATTCAGGTCAAGCCCGAGGATCACCGGGGCTCGTTTGATAAACCGAGGCCGTGGGCAACACGACGCTCCCTACCGACCTCGAGGACGCCACCGCCCCGGCCATGGACTTGTAGTGCCGCGGATACGACTCGACGACATATTGAGACAAAACGCGATGGCCGCCGGAGCGGACCTTTGGGAGCGGTGCCGGGCATCCGAAGTGCTTACGGACGGCGAGCGCATCGTGGGTGTTCGGGTCGACCACGACGGTGAGGAATTCGATCTGAGAGCGAGGTTCTTCATATTTGCAGACGGCGGTTCGGGATCACTTGCCAGGCAGATCGGCCTCGGGCCTGCCGGCCGCTTATCGACCGGCTTCGCCATGCGTGGGTATTACACCGACTTAATGGGCATTGATCCAGTGTTCCAAATGCATGTCCCTCTCGCAAACCCAACTGACGGTGCGATCGTCCCAGGTTACGGTTGGGTCTTCCCTCTCAGCGCAACTGACGCGAACATCGGCGTCGGTTTTTTCGTAGGCCAGCAAAAGGATCTCGACCTGAACCTCCGCAGGCTATTTGACAGCTTCTTAGATGACCTGCGAACTGACGATGAGCGATTCACAGCGATGCGTAGAGTCGGTGAGCTGAAGGGAGCCCGTTTGAACTGTGGCTTCGATCCTGCGAGATGTTGGGGTCCACAGGCGCTCGTTATCGGGGACGCGGCCGGTCTGGTGGACCCGTTTACGGGCGAGGGCATCGACACTGCACTCGAATCTGCCAAATGCGCGGCTGATGTTTTGAGTTCAGCACTGGAGTTGCGCCAACCTGAAGCTGCTCCGCTAGGCGACTATGCGAGCCTTTTAGTTGAGCGCTTTCGGGACCGGTTCGACGTTGGCAGGAAGGCCATTAAGACCTACCTCTTCACCTGGAAGCTGCTGGATAGCACGCTTGAGGTTCGCCGGCCGTTGTTCCGAGTACTCCGGGAAACCCTGCTCGACTATGGGACTGAGGACGAACCACCGAGTTGCATCGAGTGTGCACAGGACTGGAGCTGGCTAACGTCTTGTGGGGTCCGCCGCTTTATTCAGGAGGTTGAAGGCCAGGTCGCCTCAACCATCCGGACCGAATACGCGATACTCGCCCAGGCAGCGCCAAAGCTCGTAGATCCACGAGGTCGGTTAGCCCGAATAATACTCTCGCTCATGACCGCTCGCCTCGGTCTCGGTGACATCGTAGTGGCAAGCAAAGTAGCAACTGCCATCGAGCTCGGATTTCTGGCACAACAAGTCCAGCTGGATATCGAAGAAGATCCGCAGCCGCCTCGACGCGAGGCTGATGGCAACGAACCAAACTGGGGCAACCGATTTACTGTCATGGTAGGTGCATATCTCCTGGCCCAGTCAAGTCGAATGTTTGCAGCGCTGGACTCTAAATGCTTGGTCTTGGCGAGCAGGACCAGTGCGGAGGCGTGTGGTGCGTGGTTGCGAGAGCGAAGTTACGGCCGAGGTCGTTGTTCAGAGGAAGCGTACCTACAAATCCTGCCCCTGAAGGCTGGCGGATTCTTTGCACTGGAAAGCCGTCTTTCCGGATCCCTAAATGGACTTTCTGAGATGTGGATCCGGGCTTTGGAGTCGTGCGCAACACACTTAGGCGTTGCTCTTCATCTTAGGCATGAAGTCGAGCAGTTCGTTCAGGACGACGCGAAACGCAAGGACCATCCGATCGTCCGATTGCTCGAGAGCGGTTCGTTCTCGTTGCCCATGATTCGCGCCCTATTGGCAGACAAGCTGCCAGTAGCCATAGACCAAGGGTCAATTGATGTGAGGACAATCAACCATGCGCTTGCAACTGTCCGCGCGTCTGGTGCCTTATCCGCGACGTCTCGGTTGCAGCGTGAGTTCGCCGAGCGCGCGGCGGACTCGCTATCAACCCTCCCCAGTGTTCCCGAAACAAACGCTCTGCGGGACCTGTGCAGCTGGCTGCTCTCGGACGGAATCGGCCGCGATGAACCGGCTATCGGGGGCGTCCGTTTGACGCCTTGAAATTGGAGGGTTTAGGCGCGCGCCGGAACGTGAGCGAGCAACTCCAAGCGTCCAGAGCGATCTGCGGGCATGGGTCCTCAAACACCGCGAAGCGTCTCGCTTAACACCTAGGGACACTTATCTGCAAGCGCTGGTCGGGTTGGATCATCGTGCTTCCGGGTCCACTCATCGATGCTTGGGTGCTTGAAGATCGAGCAAGTCGCGGACAGAACTCGGCAGGAATGCACCTCCGCACTCGAGAGCGTATGTCGCTCCTGCCTCGACGAGCCAAAAGCGTGTTTGCTCCGCCGAATCCGGGCGCGGTAAACCTTCGAAATCCTCACTTCTGCACCATTCTCACCGCTTCGACGTTAAACGTCGTCCAAGGGCTTCTTTACAGCTTCACCAGGGTTTGGTCCCTCGTACCGCACTCATCACCGGGTGCACGTAATGGCTCCGTTTGGCGGTCCCGACGCCCGCAGGACGATGTCGCGCCAAGTTATGTTGACGGATGCACCGCCGACATTGCTCAAAAACCCGAACGAGTCGGTCGACTTAATGATGGTTGAAGTGGGGGCGTAGCGGAGGTCTTCTTTGTTCGTCGGTTCGAAGTGTCGATACGAATCGGTCCACGAGCCCCCACCAGTTACCACCTGCTGGATTAGAGTGGCCGTAGGAGCGCTGTACAACAATTCACTCCAGCGACCGATGACCGTTGTGTAGTCTCCCCCCTGCTCGGTGAATGAGATGAAGACCCCCGCCGTAATAACGGTTGAGCTAACGTGAGGCGTCACCGTTATCACAATATCTACAGGATGCGGCGGTTCAAAGACGCCGCCTCCAGCCCAGAAATCCTTGTCGCCATGTATCAGGTCGGTGGGCGTGTACGTACTGATGTGGCTGGGGACAGTGACGTTCGATAACAGGCACGGAGGTGCAGATATCGGTTGAGTCACTGCGACTTCTGCTACCGTCTTGCCAGCCCAGCTTATCACAATCCGCTGAGATTGTGAGGTTACTTGCACGCCACCTGTACCGAACGGAATCGTAAATTCGAAGAACGTGTTGACGACGAGCTGTTGACTGAAATCATGCGTTGCGCCGCCATTGTCTAGAACGCTCAACACCATCGCGCCTGAGGCGTCGAGCACTGGCATCCCTTTTGGCGGCGAAATTGCCGCACCCGTATTGCCATTTGATGGAAGCGGGAAATTGTACCCGTCAACAATGACGTCTAGAGTCCGACCGCTGGCGACGTCGGAAGCGTCGACTGAAGCCGGATTGGGAAGGCATGCGACGGGAGTCAATGGAGGGACAGGGTCCTTGGTCAAGGTCGCAAGTACATTCTGAAGCTGTTCCTTTATGCGGTCGCCAATAAACGTTAGGCCGCACCGAATTTCTATTCCGGTCGACTGCAGGGCCTGGGTCAACATGTTGTTGAGCTCTTCTCGGATTAACTTCTCAGCGTCTGTATTCAGGGCGTCAATGGAGTCCTGCAGAACTGTCGCCCATTTCGTCGAATCTGCGTTGAGATCGGCTATGGCCTGTTCAAGTACGGCGATGGCATTTTGATCCGGTCCGACCGTGATGCAGTCAGATGCCGATAGCAGCGGGGCGGCCATGGTCATGGTGGCTATCAAGAATGCCTGCCTCGCTTTCAGGTGCCAAGCAGGGCGATGTGAGTCGTGTGTTCTCATCCTTATGCGTTCCGCACTCTTGCTTGTAGGCCAGCAAAGCTAAGTATCGCCATCTAGTGACGACTGTCAAGCATCGATACGCCCCGGTCGACATTCTGCTTTACAAGGAGGTCGGGCGCTGCAATACTGTCCACGCCAGCCCCACTAGCAGCGTGTCGGGCACACAAATTCGTCAGACGATCGACTGGCCAGTCCGGATGCTTCGACGGCCGATAGGTCGACGCTTGGAGCTGAATTCGCTGAGTGCCGCCGATTAGCACCTCCTACCACCGGCGTTGCTGTAAGAGCGCGGCTGCCGAGCAGCCAACCGCATCTTCCGCCCCCCGTGGTTCAGAAGAATCTGTGCCATGGCATCGCCAGACGTCGACCGCGCAGCCCGAAACGGTCGAAACAGTTGGGAAAGGATCATTGGGCCACGCGTGGGGCTGACCAATCGGTGTCTCGCCGTATCCCGTTGCGCGCGACTCATTTCCACCACGAATGCTTCGTCATCTGTGGACTCATCAGCAGCTCCCCTTTCATCTGCCGTAAGCGAGCCAGGAGCGCCGTTTTGTAGGCTCGTGTTCTTCGGTTGCGCATCTGGAATGACTCCCGAGCCAGGTGTGGGCCGCGGGTAGTAATGACTCAAGTTTGGGACACCGATAACAAGACGGATTTGCTGGACCCAGCCGAATCCCCACTAGGGCTCCAGTGGACGCATCAGCCGCCCGGAGTCCGCTGTGAGCTAAACAGCCAGGAGTATCGCGGCGAAACCGTCGCCGTGTTCCGAATTGATCGGCCTCCGGTAGCAGGCGCGCCACAACAGTTGATCGCCTTTGGTGCATCAACCTGCCCTTGGGGACGTTCGAGATCTATGCGACTGCTCTATCTTCGTGTTCATCGCGATCACTCTGCCGGAGCACCCCAACCGCCGCGAAATGATCCACCTGTTCTTGATCGAAGGAGACAGCACAGCACCCCTGGGCTTCAGACCTGATTGGCTTCTGTAGTAGATTCACGGCCACCTTGGTGCTGTCGAGACCGTATCGATGGGTGGGAGAAGCGCTGAGCGGCAACGTGATACCCGTGGGGGTCATCGCCCAGTGCTATTTACGCGCGGATTGCATCCGCCAGCCAACGGGTAACGACGACGGCATCCCCTGGCTTTCTAGCCATCCAGCCATACTGGGGCCGCAGGATGGGTGGCGCCGCCTTGTCCTAAGTGCGAACATCCATTGGGAGGTGGCGACTGTGGCGCCGAGGAGCCTGAGCAGATACACGCGTGTCCGATAAGAACGCAAACGCCACCGACCGTGCTCCGTTGGAGAATAACGGAATGCACGCGCGGATCTGGACGGAAGCGGAGAAAGCGGCCGCTCTGGAATCCGCTGCGCAAGGGAAGGTCATCGCGACTTCGGTTTTTCTCGATGCGGAAACGGTGAAGTTGATGATCACTGCCGCCCCTACTAACCCGGACGACCCGGACGGCCGGCCGCGCCTCGATATGGCACGGTTTGACCGCGCACACTTCGATCACCGCGTGAGGTTTGATAGCGTCTCGTTTGGCGGCCAAGCTAGCTTCTGGCGCGCGTCCTTCGGTGATGATGCCTCCTTTCGATCGGCAACATTTGACTCGCCCCCCAGCTTTGCGGGGGCACAGTTCGGGATCGGGGCAAGTTTTCGTAAAACCGTGTTCAAGAAAGGTGCTAACTTCCTTGAGGCTCGCTTCGAGCGTTACGCTGACTTTTCCGGAACAGCTTTCCTCGGGATGGCCAATTTTAGAGATTCACGCTTTGCATCGGGGTTGACATTGGGCCCGCTGATATGCACGGACATGCTGCGTTTGGATTCCGCGCAAATCATTGAACCGGGCATGGTCGAGATAGTTGCTCCAACGATATCGGCGACTCGATTTTCGCTCCTTGCTGGTGGCATGATCCGCCTGCGTTGGGCGCGAATCGCCCTAGAAGAATGTTCCTTCGATAGTCCGGTGATCATCGGCTACCTACCCGACTCCGCTGATGAGATCTTCTCAGCTCGCGGCGCGTTCGACCATGTCGGCAAATACCTGCAGAATCCCGAGAGCACTATGAAAGATAAGCGACCCAGGAGCACACAAGCAGATCCACGTCCACACTTGCTTTCAATACGCCGTTCGAACGTCGTCGGACTGGTTCTGTCGGATGTTGCACTAGCCGCTTGCCGATTCAACGGGACTCACAATCTCGACAAAATACGGTTGGAGGGGAGCACGGAGTTTGCTGCTACTCCTGCACACCGTGCTTCGACAAGGCGTCAGGTACTCGCTGAAGAGTATCAGTGGCGTCAGCGAGGACGGAAAGGGGGTGACTGGAAACTGGAGAATACCGAGCTCATCGGTGGCCCCGCCGACTCCATGGACGAGAGGTTCTTCTACTCCAGGCTTGGTTCACAGCAAGCATCCCCGCTTAATGAAAAGACTATTGCGCTCCTATATCGGGGTCTGCGGAAGTCATTTGAAGATAGCAAGAATGCACCAGGTGCAGCCGACTTCTATTACGGAGAGATGGAGCTGCGAAGGCACGACCCTTCGAGCAGTTGGAGTGAGAGGATGGTCCTCACGGTGTACTGGCTTGTGAGCGGTTATGGTCTACGCGCGAGTCGCGCGATGGCCTGGTTCGTGTTCGCCGTCCTTGCTCTGGCTCCCGTCTTCTGGCGATTTGGGCTGTCGAAACCTGACAGCATTTGGATTGCACTTCTAACCAGCTTTGAGAGCGCCACGAGTGTGCTGCGCGCTCCCCCTGAAGGCATCAATCATGTCGGCGAGCTGTTGGACTCAGTCCTGCGGCTCATAGGAGGCACTCTCCTCGGCCT
>Ga0207646_10003270_pt1 | contig 18457 bp, 20 predicted proteins | sample KBSK5502metaG_FD_184343 | JGI IMG/M metagenome (GOLD analysis project Ga0207646, IMG submission 184343) | Corn, switchgrass and miscanthus rhizosphere microbial communities from Kellogg Biological Station, Michigan, USA - KBS K5-50-2 metaG... | ecosystem: Host-associated > Plants > Roots >...
GGTTGTACTCCTGGAACACGAACCCAACCTTCTGCGCGCGCATGTGCGCGAGTTCGCGGTCGGGCAGCTTGGTGGTGTCGATGTCGTCGATGAGCAAGAGTCCAGACGTGGGGCGAAGGAGAAGCCCAATGAGGTCGAGCATCGTCGTCTTGCCGCTGCCTGATCGCCCGACGACGGCAACGAACTCGCCCTTGTCGATGTCGAGCGTGACGCCGTCGAGCGCGCGGATGATCTCGCTGCCGCGCTTGTAGTGCTTCCGAAGGTCCTCGAGCCTCACCGCAGCCACGACTTACTCGTTCCTCAACGCAGTTACCGGGTCGAGGCGCGCGGCACGGAATGCAGGCAGGATTCCAGCCACCGCCCCCAGCGCAACGGCGAAGCCCAACGCGAAGATGCTCAGCCGAAGCGTGATCAGGAACAAGGTCGAGGTCCCGGGCGCCGTGAGGGCGTTGGCGACGACGGTGATGATGACGCCGAGCCCGTATCCGATCAACCCGCCGATGGCCCCGATCAAGGTCGCTTCCAGCAGGAACTCGCCCATGATGTTGCGGGTGGTCGCCCCGACCGCCTTCTTGAGCCCGATTTCTCGGACCCGCTCGGCCACGGCCATGAACATCGTATTGACGACAGAGAGGCCGCCGATGACCAGCGCAAGAAGCGCAGCTGCGGTCGTGATCGCCGTGAAGATCGCGCCGCCGGATTTGAAGCTGTTCACGATTACGCTTGGCCTCGTCGCCTTGACGCCCGAGACCTGCCCGTTGATGCGGTCAGCGATTGCGTCGAGTCCGCTGATAGACGTCCCCGGCTTGGCATAGACGTCGATAGCCTCCGTGATCTGCGACACGTCGACCTGGTTTCGGATAGAGATCGGAAGGCTGTCTTTGAGCAGCATCTGGCCGTCGGCCGTCGTCATGTAGGCGAACGTGTCGGGCGCGGTGAGGGTCGGGTTGAGGATGCCGACGACCGTGAAGGTGTGGTTGACGAAATCGGGCTTGGCATCTGACGGCCTGACTGGCAGGTCGATGGTGTCTCCGACCTTCTTCTTGAACTCCTTGTCGATGGTCGAACCCAGCACGACCTGCCCAGTCGAGCTGGGATCGAGCAGGTGGCCCTGAGCGACGGTTGTCTTCAAAGCCGCCCAGTCGTTCTCGGCCGGATCGCCGGCGATGATCAGGTCGGGGAAGCCGAAGCTGACCGCCTGGACGGCTCCCGGCTTGGCGGTGAAGGTATAGCTCGGGAAAGCGGTCGCCACACCTTCCACCTGCTTGATCTCGTCGATCTTCGCAATCGGCAGCAGCGAGGCGGACTGGCCGTCAGGCGGTCCGACCTGAACGTTGGAGCTGAAGTACTTCACACCGCCGTCGAGCAGTGCATTGAAGTTCTCCGCGATCGCACCCATCGTGGTCAGCGCGAGGACGCCGATCACGATGCCCGAGATGGTCAGGGCGCTGCGCAGCTTGCGGCGTCCGATATTGCGAAGGAGCTCCATGAGGGCAACGAGAATACCCCAGCGCGGGTTATCGGCAGGTTAACCACCTGGGCTCCCCACCTTGTGGGGAGCTCGGCCCACTCGAGGAGCGAGCCGGCCGTGAGGGGATTTCCGCTAACTCTTGTTGAGCATCGCCGCCAGCTTGCCGGTGTACTGCTTCCAACCTGCTTGATGTGAGCGTTTTTGATCGTCGTCGGGTAAGCCCAGGTGGCGGAGGCGAAGGATGGTGCCATCGCCGTCGGGGGTCAATGTGATCTCCACCGTTGTCGAGCCTGGCGGCACCGCATCGTTGCTCTCCCAACCCCACGTCATCACGACGCGATTTGGCGGATCGACCTCTCGGAACTCGCCCAGCGCAAAGTGCTCACCATCGACGTCGATGCGCACGCGCCCGCCAGGTGTCGGATCCAGCTCGGCGCCGACGCCCATCCACGCGTTGAACTTCGACGGCTCCACGAGATAGGAGAAAACGGTCGCCGGCGATGCCGCGATCCGCTGGACGACCTCGACGCCAAGTCCGCCGCCGATCAGGTCTTCGACCGGCTTCTCTCCTCCGCCTCGGCCAGGAGGCGGAGCCGGTCGACGTCGCGCTCCCACATTCTTCGAAGGTACGCCTCGAGCGGCCGCAGCGCGATCCGGTCCGCGCGATAAAGGCGGCTCGTGCCGGCGCGGCGCTCCCGCACGAGACCGGAGTCCTTCAGCACCCGTAGGTTTTGCGAGATCGCCGGCCAGCTGACGTCGAAAGCGCGGGCGATTTCGCCTGCAGGCAGCTCTTCGGACCAGACCAGTCGGAGGATTTCGCGTCGCCGCGGGCTCGACAGGGCCCGCAGCGGGTCGTGCAGCGCTTGTGAAGCCAACTCTCATAGTTTAAGATGAGGCTTAATTAAGTCAAGCCTTCAGGAGGTATTCGAACATGGCTGGACCGCTGATGCACACCGTGACGATCAAGGGCGAACCGGACGAGATCTACAAGGCGATCTCGACTGGAAAGGGCCTCGGCAGCTTCTGGACCCGCGACAGCGAGGCTGAGCCGAAGGTTGGCTCGATTGCCAAATTTGGCTTCGGCCGGCCGAAGCTCGAGCTCAAAGTCGCCGAGCTCAAGCCGGGCAAGCTCGTGCGCTGGTCTGACGCGGGCGGATTTCCAGGCTGGGAAGGCACCACCATCACCTGGGAGATCGCTCCGGCTAAGGAAGGCGGGCAGGAAGTGAGGTTCAGCCATGCGGGCTGGCCCGAAAAGCTTCCGCCCTCAGAGCTCGCGTCGGTGAACTACACATGGGGCAGGGTCGTCGGCCGTCTGAAGAAGCACGTCGAGACCGGCGAGGTGGTTCCCTACTTTCCATAAGTAGAATTTGTGGGCCGTGAGAGGTCCGGGTGTCCAGCCTGCTGCTCAGGGGATTTGTCCTCGGATTCGCGGTGGCCGCGACACCCGGCCCGATCTTCTTTCTCTGCCTTAGACGAACCGTCGTCAGCGGCTGGCTCAACGGCCTGGTCTCGGGTCTCGGCGTCGCGACCGCCGACGGTTTCTACGCGGCCGTCGCCGCTTTCGGGATCAGCGCGATTGCCACTGCCATCAGCGCAGAGCGGTGGTGGCTCGCCATCGGCGGCGGCGCGCTGCTGGTCGTTCTTGGCCTTCGCATCGCCCTGGTCGAGCCGAAAACAACGGAGACGCCATCAGCGAGTGGCGGTGGCCTCGCCTTGGCTTACGCATCGACGCTCGGCCTGACCATCACCAACCCGGCGACCATCATCTCCTTCGCCGCGCTGGCCGCGACACTGAGCGCGGGAATCACCGGCGGGTTTCTGCGACCTTCGCTGCTCGTGCTCGGCGTGCTGCTCGGGTCACTGGTGTGGTGGATCTTGCTGGCTGCCGTCGCGGCCGGCATCCGCGCCCGCATCACGCCACGCGCGGTGCGAGTGATCAGCGTGGCCAGTGGGCTGGCGATCGTCGTGCTGGGTCTGGCGGCATTCGCATCCGCCATGCTTTCCTCATAAGGTGAGCTACCCGATTCACATCGTCGACGTGTTCACGGAGCGCGCGCTGACTGGCAATCAGCTGGCGGTCGTGCTCGATGCGGACGACATCCCGCCAGCCGTCATGCAGCGCGTGGCCCGCGAGATGAACTTCTCCGAGACCACTTTCGTGATGGCGCCATCGCAGCCGGGCCACGCCGCTCGGGTCCGCATCTTCACTCCTGGCACGGAGCTGCCTTTCGCCGGACACCCGACGGTCGGGACCGCGTGGGTGCTGGCGACACAAGGGCTGGTTCCCGGCGGGTCGCTCGAGTTCACGCTTGAGGAGGGCGTCGGTCCGGTGCCGGTGCGCGGCGAGCAGGGCGCGGACGGCCTGACGTTCTGGATGACCCACCCACCGCTGACGTTCGGTGAGGTGATAGCGGATCGAGGACGGATCGCAGCGGGCATCGGGCTCGATGAGCGCGACCTCGACGCGGATGTTCCGTTGCAGGTCGCAAGCACTGGCGTCCCGTTCCTCTATGTCGTGCTCAAGGACGCGCGGGCGGTCGACGCCGCGATGTCGGACAGAGCGCGGCTGCGCAGTGCGTTCGCCGGCCGCGAACCGCTTCCAGTCTTCCTTTTCGCGGCGGTCGCGCCCGGCCGCCTCTACAGCCGCATGTTCGCGCCGGACATCATCGGGGTGGACGAGGATCCGGCAACGGGGTCGGCAAGCGGGCCGCTGGGCGCGTTCGCCGTCAAGTACGGGCTGGTCCCGCACGCGCCACACGTGACGATCACCAGCGAACAGGGGACGAAAATGGGCCGGCGCAGCATCATCCACATCCGGCTCGAATACGGCGCTGACCGTGATATTCCGACGCGCATCGAGGTCGGCGGCGCCGTGATGCCGGTTGTGATGGGTACGCTGGTCGGCGCGGACCCTTGATCGTCGACAGCTATCGGTTCCTGCCGCGCAGCTTTCGTCCCTTCTATGAAGGAAAGGGTTCGTTTCCCGGCGAAGAAACGCCGGTGTGGGCGCCCTTCGAAAAGCGCCTCCAGGCGTCGCGCATCGCGCTGCTGAGCTCGGCGGGCCTGTACCTCAAAGCGTCGCAGAGGTCCTTCGATCTCGTGCGCGAGCAGGACAACCCGGAGTGGGGAGACCCGTCATGGCGATCGATCCCGGCCGGCGTTGCCGCCGCCGACATCGCGGTCGCCCATCTACACATAAATGACGAGGACATCCTGGCCGACCCCGAGATCGCCATGCCCGCGCACCTGCTCGACCAGCTCGCGGCTGAAGGCGTGATCGGCAGCGCGACGGCGGACCACCTGTCGGTGATGGGCTATCAGGACCGCAGCCTGCAAGCCTGGCGGGAGCAAACGCTGCCCGACCTGGTGGCGAAGCTGCGAGACCAACAGGCAGACGGGCTGATCCTCGCGCCCGTTTGACCAGACTGCAGCTCGAACGTGCCCGTGCTGGCACGATGGATCGAAGCGGCCGGGATTCCGACCGTGATCGTCACGATGATGCCGGCGGTGGCGGAGGAGCGGAGGGCGCCGCGCATCGTTGGCGTCGAGTTTCCGTTCGGTCACCCTTTCGGCATGCCAGGCGACAAGGCCATGCAGCGCCGCGTGGTCGAGCTTGCGCTCAGGGTCCTCGCCGGCGCGAGCGCATTCGGCACCCGCATCGACCTGGATATCGAGTGGCCGGTGCCCCTGCGCGACGCCTACAAGGCATGGCAGCCGAAGGAGGCCAGCCCGATCGTGAAAAAGCTGCTTGCTACTTTGGGTCGAGCTTGATCGACGCCGAGTTGATGCAGTAGCGAAGGCCTGTCGGGTCGGGACCGTCATCGAAAACATGGCCCAGATGGCCGCCGCAGTTGGCGCAGGTGACCTCGGTCCGCTCCATGAACAGGCTGCGGTCGACGGTTTCCTCGATCGGGGCGCCCTCCGCCGGAGCGTAGAAGCTGGGCCAGCCGCAGTGAGCGTCGAACTTGGTCTCCGACTCGAAGAGCTTCGCGCCGCAGCCCGCGCACAGGTAGGCGCCGGGAATGTTGGTGTCCCAGTACTCGCCTGTGAACGGCCGCTCGGTGCCCTTCTCGCGGAGGACGTGGAACTGCATCGGGGTCAACTCGCGCTTCCAGTCGGTGTCGGTCTTCTTCATCTCGCCTCTAGTCTTGCCCGCCCCGTATCGGCCTCAAACCGGCTCGCGCGCACATTTGGTTCGCTCACCCTTACGGTGTTCGGCGTTTGATGAGTACCGCTCAGAGCTTCCTCTTGTTTCTGATCGTCTTGGGTGGCGCCGCCACCATGCTGCGGCTCGTCTCGCGCACCACGCCGACGGTCCCTTACGCCGTGCTCCTGGCCGTCGGCGGCATCCTGATCGGTTTGATTCCCGGCGTCCGGCTTCCCGTTCTGGGCCCGGACCTGATCCTCTTGGTCTTCGTGCCGGGACTGGTCTTCGAAGCCTCGCTCACGCTCGACCTCGACGAGGTATGGCGCCGGGTGGTGCCGATCAGCCTGCTTGCGACGCTCGGCGTGTTCTTGACCGTGGTCGTGATCGGCCTGCTTGCACATTACGGCCTTGGCCTCGACTGGGCGAGCGGCATCCTGCTTGGTTCCATCGTCGCGGCCACCGATCCGATCGCCGTGGTCAACTTGCTTCGGCAGGTGGGTGCCCCCGCCGGCCTGAAGGCGATCCTCGAGGGCGAGAGTCTCTTAAACGACGGGACCGGCTTTGCGGTCTTCTCCGCCGTGCTCGGAAGCATCATGAGCGGCCATCCTTCGGCGCTGGATGCCGGCTTGCGCTTCCTGTTGGTGGCGGGCGCGGGGACGGCGATCGGCCTTGGAGTGGGAGCGGTCGGGGTCCTTCTTCTCCGTTTCGTGCGTGAGGCGGAGCTCGAGATCATGGTCACGCTCGTCGTCGCGTATGGCGCTTACCTGGCTGCCGACGTGGTCCATGCGTCCGGAGTGGTTTCGGTTGTGGCCGCCGGCATCGTGGTTGCACGGTATGGCAACCAGACACGACGCCTCAAGGGCACCCAGCTCATCGGATTCTGGAACCTGCTCGCCTTCGTCCTTAACGCGATCCTCTTCTTGATTGTTGGAGTCGCGCTGCCGACAGCTCGCCTTCTGTCGGTGGCGGGTTTGGCGCTGGGCGCTTACGTGATCATGTTTGCAGCTCGAGCCATTCCTGTTTACGGACTCCTCGGCCTCGCCGACATTCGCGGTTCGTCAATCCCGTGGCGGTGGCGGCACATGACGTTCTGGGGCGGCATGCGAGGGGCCCTCTCAGTTGCGTTGGCCCTTTCGGTGGCCTCGAACCCAGGCGTCAACCCGCGGGTATCGGTTATCGCGTACGGGATGGTCGTGCTCTCTCTTGTCATCCAGGGCGGGCTGCTGCTGCCCGTCGCCGACCTGCTTGGTCTCCGGCACGTGGCCGCGCCGGCCGACGTGGAATGACGCAGCCGTGGCTGGGATAATTCTCGAGGTGCTTGCGATCAGCAGACACGTGCAGAGCCGTCTCAAGAAAGATCTCGTGATCTGGCTGGTGACCGCCGGCCGCGATCGCCATCCGCAGGCCGTGCCGGTCTGGTTCTTGTGGGATGGCAAGTCGTTTCTGATCTACGCACAGGCGGGCGTAAAGGTCCGGCACGTCAAAGCCAACCCGTATGTCGAGCTTCACCTCAACAGCGACGAGGTTGGCGACGATCTCGTCCGGGTATCCGGGTACGCGACCATTCCCAAGTCGCAACCGCCTGCCCACAAGGAGTCGGCGTATGTGCGCAAGTATCGAAGGCACATCGAGGGCCTGGGGATGACCGCCGAGAGTTTCGCGGTGCAGTACCCACATCCGATCCGTGTCCGGCGACTTCGATTTCACTAGCCTGTCGATATGAGGCATCCACTGCGTTTCGGACTGAAGCACTCGGGCCAGGACACGACCATCGAATCGCTGCGCACGGTCTGGCGCATCGCCGACGACGGAGGATTCGACCACGTCTGGGATTTCGACCACCTCGCGTCCATTGGTGGCGGTGGCCCAGACCTGCCGATTTACGAGGGCTGGACCCTGCAGGCCGCGATGGCCGAAGCCACAAAACGGGCGCGCATCGGATGCCTCGTGACTGGAAACACATATCGACACCCGGTCCTGCTGGCCAAGATGGCGACGACCGTCGACCACCTGTCCGGCGGCAGGCTCGAGTTCGGCATCGGCGCGGCCTGGGCGGAGATCGAGCACGAGATGTATGGAATCGAAGGCCTCGACCACCGCGTGGGGATGCTGAGCGAGTCGCTGCGGATCATCAAATCGCTGTGGACGGAGGAGCGGACCAACTTCGACGGCCGCTACTACCACCTCAAGGACGCGATCGCCAATCCCAAACCGATCCAGAAGCCTTACCCGCCGATATGGATCGGCGCCTCGGGCGCAACCACGCTTCGGCTGGTCGCGAGGCACGCCGATGTTTGGAACATCTCCGGTGGAGAGCCTGACAAGGTCCGGGAGCTGACCGCGATGCTCGAGGAGGCGTGTGGTGCTGTCGGCCGGGACGCGTCCGAGATCCGGCGGTCGCTCCAGTTTGGTTGGGACGGCGAGGATCGCAATCAGCTCATCGAGCTGTGCGGGCAGCTGCTCGAGCTGGGAGTCACCGAGCAGGTCATTTACCTGCGCGGCGCGGAGCCCGAGGCGCTGGCGGCAAAGATCGCCGAGGCGCTGCCCGACCTGCGCAAACTGGATCGCGCGGGAGCGCGACAATAGCTCCCGACTCAGCCGATTGATAAAGGAGGCAGCCATGGCCGACAGCGTCTATCGAGTGACCGAGCTGGTCGGGACCAGCAGCACGTCATGGGAGGCGGCCGCCAAGAGCGCAATCGAGACCGCCGCCAAGTCGCTGCGCGACCTTCGCGTCGCCGAGGTCGTGCGTCAGGACGTGACCATCGAAGACGGGAAAGTCGCCAACTACCGGGTGAGGCTGAACGTCTCCTTCAAGTACGAGGGCTCGACAGCCAAGAGCTGAGCCCACCGCCAACAAGCTGCGAAGAAGAGGCCGGTCTCTCGCGGACCGGCCCCTTCCTTTCTTATGGGGCGGTTGCCGCCTGCACCTGGCAGCCCGCGGCCTTCATCTCTTCCAACGCCTGCAGGCCGGTCTCCTCGTTGACCGCCGCGGTCAGGTTCACCAGGACCCGCACCTGGAAATCGTGCTTTCGGGCGTCGAGGGCTGTGGCGCGTACGCAGTAGTCGGTCGCGAGCCCGCAGATGTCCATGTGGTCGACCCGCGCCTCCCTGAGGACGTCGAGCAGCGGGTGGCCGCGCGGATCCAGGCCTTCGAAGCCCGAGTAGGCGGGAGCGTGCCGGCCCTTGTCGACCACGGCGGAGATGAGCTTCTCGCGGACCAGGTTGAAGATGGGCGGGCACAGCGCAGCGCCCTGAGTGCCGATGACGCAGTGAGGCGGCCACGTGTTGACGAAGTCGGGGTGGTCGGAGAAGTGCCCTTCGGGGTCCTCGTGGTAATCGCGCGTCGCGACCACGAAGTTGTATTCCTGCTTGAAGTGACGTACGTGCCTGGAGACCATCGCGGCCACCTGCATGCCGCCTTTGACGGGTAGGGCGCCGCCCTCCACGAAGTCGTTCTGGATGTCCACGACCAGAAGCGCGTTCCGCACGGCTTAATGATCGTAGCGGGAGCGCACCCCGCGTTTGCCTTCATAGCTATCTTTGGCCCTGTTGTCGGCGTGGCGGAACGGCAGACGCGCCGGACTTAGGATCCGGTGCCCGAAAGGGCGTGGAGGTTCAAATCCTCTCGCCGACACCTGGCCTCCCCACCTGTGGGGAGGTGGGCTCGCTCGCAAAGCGAGCCAGCCCAGAGGGGATTCCAGCCCGGCACCAAGAGCGCCTGCCGGTCTTAGTGGCTAAAGTTCAGCTTCGATGGCATCCGAGCGCCGGAGCCGGAACGGCTCCAGGCCCAAACCAGAACCCCACAAGAACGGTCTCCAGGTCGGCGGCTACCGCGTTGTGCGTGAGCTCGAGACCGACAGCCTCGGTGTGATCTACGAGGCCGAGCATCCACGCATGCACCGCCGGGTTGCCTTGCGCACCATCGAGCCGGCCGTCGCTCGCGATGTCAGCTTTTCGCGGCGGTTCCTGCTCGAGCTGCGCTCCTACGTCGCCCTCGAGCATCCGGCCATCCCGCGCCTCTATGAGCTCGCCTATGCGGGCGACAGTCCTTACCTGGTGACCGAGATGATCCCGGGCAAGACGCTCGATGAGGTGCTTGGGTCCGGCGTCCGTTATGACGCGCTCGGCGTGATCGGATTGCTGCGGCCGATCGCCAACGCCCTCGACTACGCGCACTCACGTGCCACCGTCCACCGCGACGTGAAGCCCGCGAACATCCTGCTCGCCAACGACGGTCGCACCATGCTGACCGGGTTCGGGCTGGGCACCGTGGCCTCGTTCAACACCGGACCTGGCGCCGGCGGCCCGGTGGCCCCTGACTACGTGGCGCCCGAGCGCCTGGTGGGCAGAGAGGTCGATGGTCGCGCGGACGTTTACTCCATGGCGGCGGTCATCTTCGAGGCGGTGACCGGACGCCGGCCGTTCTCGTCGAAGAGTTGGATCGAAACGTTGAGTCGCCGGTTGTACGAGCCGCCGCCGACGGTCCACGACGTCGCGCCGGATCTTTCGCCTCGATTCGCGGCGATCCTGCAGCAGGCGATGGATCGCGACCCGAATCGCAGGCCGCCGACGGCAGGCGTGCTGCTGGACAGCCTCGAGCACGCCCTCGTCCACCCGAACGCAAAACCAGATCCCGAGGGCGGATGGCTGCAGCCGGCGATGCACCGCGGCAGCATCGGATTGAGCGCGCTGCTTGTGCTTCTCGTTGGCGCGGCCGAGGCAGCATGGCTTCTCGACGGGGCCGGCCTGTCGCTGCTCGTGAAATTCACGCACACGGTCTTCGGCATTCGGTAACAGCGTGGCCTGGGCGGACGGGTTTAACCCGGCCGCGACTTACTCTGCATTGCCGCCGGCCAATCGTGGTCAGGAGTAAGCATTTTGAAAATCACAACAGCGGGAAAGAGTGCAGCCGCGCGCGAAGCGCTCGGCGATGAGAGGGAACCGGCAGGTTCCCTCTCATAAGGCTGCCCGACCGTCGATGATGATCACGCTGTTGCACGTGAACAGCCGGTCGACGATGAAGCCGACGTTGATGTTGGATGGGTCCTGACCGACCACCGTACCGACCTGCGACATGATCTGCTCGGCGGGGATGTTGATGCCGAAGGCAGTCGCGCCGACCGCCATCACCTCCAGCCCCATTCCATGCCGGGCCAGAACCACAGTGCCCGTCCAGCCCGCGCCGTTGAATGTTCCGCTGCCGGTGATGATTGCGCCCGCGAGCAGGTTGCCCGAGATGGTCAGGTTGAGGTTCGAGACACCTGAGATCTGGATGTTGCCCGCCAGGTCCTGCGACGCGAGGCCTCGACGTATGGCGCCGTTCTGGTTGACGTCCGCGCTCGTGCAGGGCTCCAGCGCGGCGACGCTTACGAAGGGGTTCTCGCCGTTTGCGCCGAGACCGCTGACCCCGATGACATAGATCATGTAGATGCCCGCCGGCCCGTTGTTGACGACAACCACGATCGGCGACGCGCCGGTGCCGGTGTACATCTGCCCGTCCGGTGCCTTCACCTGAAGCTTCATCGCGCTCCCGGGGTAGCCGAGCGCCGCCTTGACCAGACCGCCGCCCGCAAAGCTGTAGCTCGTTTGCTGCTGCTCGCCGTCGTGAAGCGGCGGGCCGATGTAGTCCTGCTCGGTGCCTGGCGTGGTGCCCTGGCTCGCTGCGTCGGAGGCGGCGAGCTCGGCCCCAAATGGATCATCGGGGTCGGGTTGGATCGGCCCGGCCGGGCCGACATTGCCTTGCGGGTCGGCGGTGGCCTGCTGTGGGGCGACGAGGTGCACGCTGTTCTTGCCGACGAAATCCAGCTGGCCTTCAAACAGCTTCACGACCATCGTGCCGTCGGCCTTGATGTACACCTCGAACTTCGTTCCGCGCACGGTGGCTGTCGCCGACTGGCCCGACACCTTATATGTCGAACCGCTCACAAGATGCTGGACGTTGGTGAATGTCCGCCCGACCTTCTGCGCGATCGAGGCGTCGTGAAGGTTGCCGTCCCTGGCGAAGTGCGCGGAGGTCAGGGTCATCTCCGTGTTGCTCGCGAGCCTGGTCAAGGTGCCGTCGGGGAACTGGATGGCCGCGCGTCCCTTGGGGTCGGTCTTGACGCTGTCGCCGGCCTGCACTGTTGCGCCGGTGGTCGCCGCCGCGTACGCGCCGCCTCCGTGGGCGACCGATGTGACGGGAAGGAACACGTTCAGGGTGGCGACGGCATTCGTGGACGCCGAAGCCGATGTGTTGAGCCAGAAGGCCAGGCCCGCCACCACCACGACGATGACGACCAGAACGACGATCCAGCGCAGCCCGCGACGGCGCCGAGGAGCTTGCTTGGCGGCCACCGCGGACATGGCCGGAAAAGATAGCGCCTTGCGCCGTTAACCGGACCGCTTTACCGGTGGCCTTCGATCACCATCAGGCCGCCCCCCGGCCCGACGCACGAGTAGACCCGGTCGACGATGAAATCGATCGACACGCCGGACTGGCCAGTCGCGGCCGGGAGTCGAGACACGATCTGGGTCGTGATGTTGATCCCGTTGACCGTCAGCTGAGTCAGGGTTACTCCCAGGTTTGGCGTTGCAGCGTAGAAGTCGATCGTCCACGAAAGCCCGGTGCCGCCGAGGTTGGAGGAGTAGTTGAGGCGCGCTGAGTTCGGCGACGTGCCCTGGACCTGGAGCGTGATGCCACCCGGCGCACCCGACTGCGACAGCGCCTGTGTGATCTGGGCGTTGCTCAAGGTCTGGCGGACGACCGTGCCGGTGTCGACATTGCCTTCCACGCAACCGGCGTCGGTGGCGAAAGACAACGCGTAAGGTTCGCCTGCGCCCGGAACATCGAGGCCACGGACGATCGCCTTGTAACGGCCTGGCGGACCGTTGGCGATCTTGATCACGAGCGGCGACTTGCCCTGCGCCGAATGCAGCCCGCCGCTGGGATCGGTAACGGTCACGCTCATCAAGCTTCCCGGGTAGCAGAAGGCGATGCTCAGGTTCCCACCCGGCGAGTCGTAGTCCTGCTCGGCGGTCTGACCCGTGGTGACGTTGTCTCCGCTGGATGTCTGGGCGGTGCCGGCTGTCGTTCCCGTCGATGCGATCTGGGCGCACTGAACCGCCTGCGCGTACGGGTCCTGGGTCTCGGGCTGGATCGGGCGGGGACTTGACAGGTTTCCGTTGGCGTCCGCGTCCACCTCCTGGCCGGCCGCCAACGTGATCGTCGTCGCTCCGCCCACGCGCACCGAGCCCACGAACACCTTGATCAGGTTGGTCCCGTTGGCTCGGACCAGAATCTCGAACTCGGTGCCACGCACCTCGGCGCTGACCGAGTGGCCGCCTACGTGGTAGCTGGCACCACCGACAAGATGCTGGACGTTGCTGAGCGTGCGGCCGATCTTCTGCTGCAGGCCGGCGGACTGGAGCGTCCCGTCCTTGTTCAGCTGAGCCGAGGTCACGGAGACGGTGGTGTCCGGTGACATGCGGATGAACGAGCCGTCTGGGAACTGGATGGCGGCGTGTCCCGCATGCCCGGTGCGGACAGAGTTGCCGGCCGTGAGCGGCTCGCCGGGTACTGCGGTCCGGTATCCGGAGTCGTTGCGACCGACCTCGACCGGGGCGCTTAAGACGACCAACGCCGCCGGCGCCGGAATGCCTGCTTGCGCCTGGACGACCAGGAAGTACCAACCTCCTCCGGCGACGAGAAGCGCAAGCACGACGACAACTCCGAGGCAGCCAAAGCATCCGAGCCCGCATCCCGCGCACCCGCTCTTCTTCGCGGGCGGGACGGGGGTGTAACCGGGGGCGATCGGGGTTGGCGGCGGCTGGATGGCCATCGGCCGCCCGACTCTAGCTCGTGGCCGTCGAAAAATCGACCACTAAGCGCGAGGGGCCGGTGAGCACGAAGGTCCGCATGCACGCCGCGTGGTCGAGGCCGAGGCCCCACGACACGGAGCCTTCGAAGTCCTGGGTCAGGCGTGCCTCTTTGATGACCTGGAAGTCAGCGTGAGTGAAGTCCGTCGGCCCGTTGTACGTGTTCGCCTCGGTCGAAGAATGAACGGTGACCAGTGCGCCGGACACGCCGCTTAGCGTGATGGTCTGGCCGCTGGCCCCCATGGGGAAGTTCGGCCGGTCCTGGCGCTTCACCGTGTAGCTGGGCACTGGACCGTCGAACTGCAGCACGAACCGGTCGTAGGTGGCCTGTTCGGAGACTCGTACGTCGGTGACATTGGCCACGCCGGTCTGGCCGCCACTGGAGTCAGAGCATGCGAATGCCGGAATTGTGGAGCTGGGCGGGGTCGGCGGAGCCACCGGCGGCTGAGAGAAGCGGGGGCCTGACGCCGCCGAGTCGGCCGACGGAGTCGCCGTCGTATTGGCGGCCGGAGTTCCCGGCGGGCCGACCTGGGCACAGCCGGCCAGCACCAAACACATCAGGGCGGCCACGGTGAGTCGCACCGGCGAATGATATTGTCGAGCCGCCCCCGAGTGGGCGAACAGGGCCGCGCCGAGGTGGCGGAATGGCAGACGCGTCGGTCTCAAAAACCGATGAGGGCAACCTCGTGCGGGTTCGACTCCCGCTCTCGGCACCACACGGCTGTGGCGGCGCTAGGCCGAGCTCCGGACGAAGCGCGCATGCGTCACGGAGGGTGAGCTGACCAGTTCCATGCACTCGTAACCGACTGGGCCGCCCTCCAGGTTGTCGAACAGGCGCTCACCAGCGCCGAGGAAGATCGGCACGATCGCGAATTGCAATTCGTCGATGAGGCCTGCCTTCAAGTACTGCTGAACGGTGGCCGCCCCGCCTCCCAGCCTCACGTCCAGGCCGCCGGCGGCCGCGAATGCTTGCGACAGCGCCGATTCAATCCCATCGGTCACGAAATTGAATGTGGTTCCGCCCTCCATCGTGATGGGTGCGCGCTGGTGATGAGTGAGGACGAACACGGGGTGGTGGTAAGGGGGGTCAGGGCCCCACCAACCCTTCCAGTCGTCGTCTGCCCATCGGCCCCTGATTGGCCCGAACATGTTGCGGCCCATGACCGTGGCGCCAATCCCCACATCGCCTCGGGCCAGGAATTCATTGTCGAGGCCTTCATCACCACCCTCTTCACCGATCATTCGACGACCGTAGCGCGTCTTGAAAATCCACTCGTGGAGGCGTTCACCACCGACCCCTAAGGGGTTATCGAGGTTCTGGTTAGGTCCGGCCGCGTAGCCGTCGACAGAGATCGACAGGTTGTGGACGCGTAGCTTCCCCATGGTCTTCTTCACCAGCTTCCGCCGCCGCCGCCCCCGCCGCCGCCACCCGAAAAACCGCCGCCGCCGAATCCGCTGGCCGAGCCTCCGCTCGGAGTAAATGCAATCGCGCTCGAGATGCTCGTGTTCATCGACTGCAGGCTCCCCGCCAGGAGTCCGGCCTGGAAGGGGCCCGGGCCCACGTACCAGTTGTTATTGGCGCTGGTGTCGATGCCTTCGAACGCTTTCGCCCAAAGCGTGACGGTGCCGAACACGATCGCGTAGGGGAGAAGCTGCGTGAAGATATCGGCCTTCGCGGCGAACTGCTGCCGATACTTCTCCGCGGTCGTCATGTAGAGGCGGAAGCCGAGCGTGTGCTGGAGCAGGTCGCGACCGGCGGCGGTGCGCTGCGTCATGAAGGGGAAGCTGATGGTCATAACGATACCGACGATCACGACCGCCACGCCGATCAGCCCCCAGCCCAGCTGCAGCCCAAGGAAGATGGTGGCCGCGATGCCCGCGCTCAGCAAGCCGATGCCGAGGCACCCCCAGGCGGCGCGCGATTGCTGCGGACTGCTGCTGAACCATTTGCGGGACATCGCGTCCTGGTACATCTGGCGTTCGGCTGTTCTCAGCTCGACGGTGAACGTTCCTCTGAGGTCGGACAGCGTTACCTGCTGCCGCCCCGCGAAGAGGCCGGCGAGGATCGTGTTCTCGTACGGCATGATTTCGGCCGGATCCCAATTGCGCGCCTGGGTCAGCACCCAATCCTTTTTACCGGGAATCTCGGCGATCGTCAGGAAGCCGCGAACCGCCAGGTCGACGATCGTCGCCGTCAGGTCCTTCGGGTCGGCGCGCTCGTCGAGGATCAGGCCCAGCTCGGCCGGACGAAAGTTTTGCGGTGGCTCGAACTCCACCGCCACCGGCTGATTGCTGAAGAGCGGAGCCGCGTGTTCCTTCGGATCGTTCGTGAGGTAGTACTGCGTCAAGTAGGCGCGGTCGCGTCCGTGGGTCAGCCAGTTCCAGACCACGAAGCCGATCCCGGCCACGAGCACGAGCAGAGCGATGCCGACCGTCAGTGGGTTGATATCAAAGGCGTCCTGTGGGAACTGCCGGAGCCTCGGTCCCAGCACCGGCGGTGGGACGGTCACAGCGCCCCTGTTCAATGCCGTCACCGCCGACATCTGCTCACCCGACCCAAGCTCGCGAGTCGAGGCGAAGTTCGCGAGAACACCGGCTCCGCTGCTCTTGCAAGCCTCTGTCGAGCCGGTAGGGCCCTGGTAACAGGCGGCCTTCTGGAACGCGGGCGACGGCAGGTGCACGGTCGCCGTAACGCTCTGCTTTGCCACTGGCCACAACGCGCCGTCGACGTTCCAGAACAGCTCGTCGTGGTCTGTAAACGAGTTCATCGCGCCATACACGGCGTAGGTGATGACATAACGCTGCATACCGCTGACCAGGACGTTTGGGTCGCCGATCTTGATATCCGCGCTGTCACGGATCACCGATTGGGTAAAGGGAACGGGATTCGTGCCATTGGTGACAGTGCGCGGCTCCAGGGTGTAGATGCGGTCGTGGGTGTCGTCATACCGATAGCGGAGAGGGATGGTGCGAAAAATTCCGTGTTTCTGCAAGCCGCGATAGTCGACCCGGATGTCTTCTTGAACGACCAGATTGGAATCCGGCGAGATCGTGATGTCAGAGTGAAACGACGTGATCACCCAACCCTCGCCGGCCCCCGCGACTGCGTCGCGGGGACCCCAGAGGCCGGTCACTCCAATCGCCCACACGGCTGCGAGTGCAGCGATGCCGAAGCGACCAGCACGAACCCTCATTGGCAGTGCGTATTCTGCATGGGTCCATAACGCAAAAATCGGCGCCAATTGTTATGGCTTCTGTTACGCCGCCATCCCGAGAGTTAGCCCACTTTGCTCGCCGCGGAATTGGACTCGGGCGTCGCGGCTGTCAAGAACGAGCCCGAGTACACCATCCTCAAGCGTCGAATCCAGGACGCCGGTCTTTTGGACAAGCGGCCGTCGTATTACGCCCTGAGCATCACGACCAACCTGGTCCTGCTCACCTTCTGTCTCGTGGTGCTTTTCACGGTCGGATCGGTTTGGGGCCAGGCCCTGGCGGCGGTTGGACTTGGTGTCGTTTCGGGTCAGCTCGGCTTCCAGCTGCACGATTCAGGACATCGTCAGATGTTCGCGTCCGGTTGGAAGAACGCGTTGGTCGGCCTGGTCACCGCCGACGTGCTGCTCGGCATGAGCTACGGCTGGTGGGTACAGAAGCACAACCGCCACCATGGCAATCCCAACGATGTCGACCTCGATCCCGACATCAAGGTGGGCGCGATCGCATATACCGATGAGCAGGCGTCGGCGCGTCGCGGTGCGGGGAGGCTCGCCGCGATGTACCAGGCGTACCTCTTCTTCCCGATGACGACCTTCCTGGGGTGGAGCATGCACGTGACCAGCCTGAAGTACCTGATCAAGGAGCCATCGCGGTACCGCCGTCTGGAATTCGGCCTGCTGGCTGTTCACGCGGCGATCTACCTGGGGGCGATGCTGTATTTCCTGGGCCCCTGGTCGGCATTGATGGTGGTTTTGATCCACAAGGGCGTCGGGGGCGCATACATGGCGTCCGTTTTCGCACCGAACCACAAGGGCATGCCCCAGACCGACAGCGTCACCCGTCTCGATTTCGTTCGTACCCAGGTTCTGACCGCCCGCAACGTGCGCGGTCATCCCTTGACCGATCTCTGGTACGGCTCGCTCAACTACCAGATCGAGCATCACCTGTTCCCCGGCATGCCTCGCCTGAACATGCGTCGCGCACAGCCGATCATCAGGCAGTTCTGCCAGGAGCATGGAATCGCCTACTACGAGACATCGTTTCTCGACTCTTACCGGGAAATGCTCGGCTTCTTGAACGAAATCGGCGCGCCGCTTCGCGCCGAACGAATCAGGGTATAGATTCCCAAAGCAGCCACCAGGAGCTTCGACGCCCGACCGAGCCGTCCCCTCCGTATAGTGCCTGCTGCCATCCAATGACTTTGACGAATCTTCGGCATGACATCCGCAACGTGGCGATCATCGCCCACGTCGATCACGGGAAGACGACCCTGGTCGACGCCCTCCTGAAGCAGAGCCACACGTTCCGCGATAACCAGGACGTCGGCACGCTGATCATGGACACGAACGACCTCGAACGCGAAAAGGGAATCACCATCCTCGCCAAGAACACATCCATCCGCCACGGTGACGTGACCATCAACATCATCGATACGCCCGGGCACGCCGACTTCGGCGGCGAGGTCGAGCGCGTCCTGAACATGGCCGACGGCTGCCTGCTGCTCGTGGACGCCGCCGAAGGACCCATGCCGCAGACGCGTTTCGTCCTGCGGAAGGCGTTCGAGGTCGGGCTGCGGATCATCGTCGTGATCAACAAGGTCGATCGCAAGAACGCCGACCCGAAGGCTGCGCTCAGCAAGGTCCACGACCTGTTCCTCGAGCTCGCCGAGGACGCAGACCAGCTCGAGGCGCCCGTGATCTACGCGGTCGCCAAGGAAGGCCGGGCCGGCGCGAGCGCCGACGAGCTGGCGCCCGATCTGGAGCCGTTGT
>Ga0207646_10003271_pt1 | contig 18455 bp, 18 predicted proteins | sample KBSK5502metaG_FD_184343 | JGI IMG/M metagenome (GOLD analysis project Ga0207646, IMG submission 184343) | Corn, switchgrass and miscanthus rhizosphere microbial communities from Kellogg Biological Station, Michigan, USA - KBS K5-50-2 metaG... | ecosystem: Host-associated > Plants > Roots >...
CAACCGCGACGCCTACAGCCACACCGACGCCGACCCCGACCTCCACGCGAACCGCGACAGCTACAGCCACTCCAGCGCCGACCCCATCAGCAGTCCCCCCTCACCTGCCCGGCACAGGGGAGCCACCCTACGGGCTGTTCGTCGGCCTGCTCATGATGGCGCTCGGTGCGCTCGTAGCGATGGGGCGCCGTCTTTCGGTCCGGAACTAGGACAAGTTCTTCCTTGGACCCGGCGCAAGCACAAAGAGTTCTGATCGGCAGGACTCTTTCGCGTTCGCAGAAAACTAGAATGAGATTCCCCAATATCGGTAATGGAAATAGGTAGCCGCAATCTCCGCCCGCCTACTTTCCCGAGTACGATTCACTGCTGCAATCAGAGTTGCCCGATGAGGAGGTCACGGGAGACCGGCATTCCGATGTTTCCATAGCGCAGTGCGAAGCCCCCATTGTCGAACGTCCGGCTACATCCATGGCTCGTCGATCGGCGTCGGGGAACTCCACACCATCGACGTCGAGATGGACCGGCTTTATCGCCGGCTCGAAGAGTTTCAGGTGTCGTCGCCAAAGGTCTATTTGATGCTGCGCGATCTGCTCAAGCGGATCACGACGAAAGCCGCGTGGATCCCACCGGAGGCGGCGGTCCCCTCGCACGGCGAGAATTTCGGCCTGATCGATGTCGAGTATTTCGTCCAAGCGGAGCCGAGCTTCGACCTAAGTAAATATTGCGGATAACCTGGCACCGTCGATGTCCGAACGCTGGTCACATAGCCCCAGCCAGCGAGGGCGCCGGATCTTCCTTGATGCCTATTGCCAAGGTGCGTCCAGACGATAGGGGCAGCCCCGTATGAAGCGCTATCGGTGGTTACGCTTGCCCTCGCCGTCACGTGATCATAGGAAAGGAACTGGGACTACTGGGCGCAGACGGCGATCGTTCTGTCCTACGAACGGCTGAAGGCCCGCTCGGGCGAGTAGGATCCCATCGCTTCGCGGCGGATGGCTTGCTAGCATGAACGCTGACCGAGCCCCCATCGTCTAGCGGCTAGGACACGGCCCTTTCAAGGCCGGAACGGCGGTTCGATTCCGCCTGGGGGTACCAGTCCCGGCAACTCCGGTCCGGAAAATCGCTCTCACTAAGATGGGCTGAGTCATGCCGGTCGAGTACCTGGATCTGCCACGCAGTGCCGATGAACGGACGACGTTGATCGCGTTCCTCGAGTGGCAGCGAGCAACACTCGCCCGGAAGTGCGCCGGTCTGACGGCGGAGCAGTTGCGCGAACGTTGCGCGGCGCCATCGACGCTCTCGCTACTGGGCTTGGTCCGCCACCTGGCTGAGGTCGAGCGAGGCTGGTTCCGGCGGACGCTGGCCCTGCAGGACGTGGAACACATCTACTCGTCGGAGGCCGACCCCGACGGTGACTTCAACAATGTCGACGTGGCTGATGTGGAGGAGGCTTTTACCAGCTGGCACGCCGAGTGCGAACAGGCGCGCCAGATCGTCGCGACGCGCGGTCTCGATGACACCGGTCGGCAGCGGACTGGCCAGATCGTATCCCTTCGCTGGATCCTCGTCCACATGATTGAGGAGTACTCGCGCCACAACGGACACGCGGATCTCCTACGCGAGCGTATTGACGGAGCGGTCGGTTACTAACGCACGCGCATTTTTCGATGCTATCCATAAATCTTGGGTCATGACTAGATCCGACCGCCCTAAGAAATGGCTGAAAACGCTTCGACTTCCCTCGGTGGACGGCGGAATAAGAGCATCGGTTTCCGACCTTGTGCAAGGCTGGGGTGTAGCAAATCGACGCAGGCTACTGTCAGCTCGACGAGATGCTGGATCAGTTGGGACCGCGTAGAAGGGATCTCCGCGAATCCGCCGCCCGGGGGCTTCCCGGCGGATGCCAAGAAATAATTAGAGGGGTGAAGAGACGGCAGCTTCAGGCCGCCGTCTCGGTCGACCGCCGGTTAACGCTTCTGCGCGACCACACGAACCGCGAAGCCGTGCTTGGTCAGGCCGTTCACCGTCGCTGTGGCGTCGCTATTGGCGACCGCGCTCACCGTCGCCCCGTGGTTGGCGGGGTGCTTGTGGGTGCCGCCCTGCATCATCGCCAGGGCACTGATCGCGTCGCCCTTGGCCTCGCCCACCAGCGTGGTCATTCGCGCCAGCTTACTCACAGCATCGCCGTGCGAATCACCTGCCGCAACCGCGACCGCCCCTAATCCAAACACGGTCGCGAGACCGAGCGCAATCGACTTCGTCACTAACCGCATCAGTAATGCGCCTCCTTGTAACGAGTTTCTGTTCCTAGAAACGCACGGCGCTGAGGGAAACATACGCTAGCCACTATCAGGTTATCGGTACAGCGGGGTGTACTCGAGTGCTCGATCCAGCCCCCTAGCGCCCGACCACGGGATTTGTCGAGGCGGCCGGATCTGCGGCCAACCGCCTTCGCCGCGCCAATAGCCGAGGCCGGTCCCCGGCGCCGGCCCAGTAGCGCGCCGTGGACGTAGGATGGCTATCAGGCAGGCGGCATCGATGTGGGTTCACAGGAGGTGTGCGGATGTACGGGACGATCATGCGGGCGAAGATCAAGCCGGGTCAGCAAGACGCGTTTCGCAGATTTGCCCAGGAACAGGGAAGCCCGAATGACGCCGCCGGATGGGTCTCGAGCGAGTTCGCGGTCGAGGACAAGGACGCCAACCGCATCGTCGGGATCATCCGGTTCAAGGACAAGGACAGTTACGTCAAGAACGCGAATGCTCCGCAGACCAACGACAACTACAACCAGATGCTGACGTTCTTGGAAGCGCCTCCCGAATGGATCGACGTCCACTACGTGGCCTTCCAGGGCGAGCCCCTCGAGGAATATATGACGGCCGGAGCTATGCCGACCAGCTGACGCGTGACTCGGACCGGCCTCCCGGATCCTAGTCGTTGGTCACCTGGTCCACAGCCCGAGTCTGATTCGGGGTCCGGAACAAGAAACCGGTTCGACTCATTTACCGATGGCTCAAAGAAGCAGAGGGCCCCTGAGCCTTCCGCCTTCAGGCATCCTCGGCAGCGGCTGCGTTGGCTTGCTTTGGTCGCCTACCTATCGGTCGTCTTTTTCCTGACCGCCGGCTGGCTCAACTGATCCTCGGGATCGATCGGTTTAGGTTTGCGCTAAAGGTGGTACACTTCCTCGCGACCTCCCATATCCGGGGTCACCCGCTCTCGGTTCTCCTCCCCGTCACAGTACGGTGTCCTGTAGACCGCGGTCATTAAAAGAAAGGTAGAGGGGACCGAGGAGTACCCTTCTTGACCACGACGTTTGCCGACCTGGGCGTGAATGCCCGCCTGCTGAGCGCGCTTGCGCGCAACTCGATTGACAGCCCCGTGCCCGTACAAGTTGAGGCCATCCCGCCGATGCTGGCCGCCCGCGATGTCGTCATCCAGGCTCCCACTGGCTCCGGTAAGACGCTTGCCTTCATGCTGCCGCTCGTCGAGCGGCTTTTCGCCGTCAGCGGACCCGGGCCGCGCGCCCTGGTCGTCACTCCGACCCGAGAGCTCGCCATCCAGGTGGACGGCGTCTTCCAGTCGCTCAAAACCGGCCTCAAGTCGGCCCTGGTCTACGGCGGCGTCGGCTACGTCACCCAGGAGGCTGCCCTGCGCAACGGCGCTGACCTCGTGATCGGCACCCCCGGCCGCCTTCTCGACATGGTCTCCCGGCGCCGCCTTGCGCTGAGTCGGGTTCAGCTGCTCATCCTCGACGAAGGTGACGAGATGCTTGATGCCGGCTTCGCGCCAGACGTCGAGCGCATCATCGAGTTGACCTACCAACCACAGATCGTCCTGGCCTCAGCCACGATGCCAGACTGGGTGAGCCGGATGATCGAGCGTCACCTGGACGATCCTGTCCGGATCGAAGTGGCCGCCGCCACCGAAGACGCCCTGGAGCACGGCCTGCTACGGGTGAGCCGGCCCGAGAAGCTCCGCACCCTGAGCCGGCTGCTTCGCCATCACAAAGGTTCCGCGATCGTCTTCGGCCGCACCAAGCACGGTGTTCGCAAACTGAGCCGGGACCTTCGCAACCTGGGCCATGACAGCGCCGACCTGCAGGGCAACCTCTCGCAGAATGTGCGTGATCGCACGATGGACGCCTTTCGCGGACTACGAACCAACGTCCTGGTGGCGACCAACGTCGCTGCCCGCGGACTGGACATCAGCCACGTCGACCTCGTGATCAACTACGACCTGCCTGACTCACCGCAATGGCTGACCCACCGGGTTGGGCGCACCGCCAGGATGGGCGTGAAGGGCCGAGCGCTGACCTTCCTGACACCGGAGGATGAGCCGGCCTGGCGCACGCTTCGCCGTCAGGGCGCACCCTCCCTCCCCGAGGTCGACGTCGCCCATCTGTTGACCGAGGGTGACTGGCGCTATGTCGCCGCCTCACTGGTGGAGCCAATGGCCTCGACCCCTGGGGGTCCGCGTACGGCCCGTCCCGGACAGACGCCCTGGAATCGCCGGCGGCGGCGCCCACGCGGGCCGTACCGATCCGATCAGCGGCGGGCCACAGCTGGCGGCTAATCTAGGTGGGGGGCATCGAGACTGCAACGGGGTGAGTTGATGGCCAAAAGCTCGGTCACAGAGGTCCAAACGACCCAGGCATTTGATTTCATCCGCGAGCTCGGCCAGCAGCTACGAGTCGACAGCATCCGGTCGAGCACCACCGCCGGTTCCGGTCACCCCACCTCCTCGATGTCGGCCGCCGACCTGATGGCCGTCTTGATCACCAAGTATTTCCTCTACGACTGGAACGATCCGAAAGCGCCTTCCAATGACCATCTGATTTTCTCCAAGGGCCATGCGTCGCCCCTGCTCTACGCCATCTTCAAGGCGGTCGGCGTGATCAGCGACGATGAGCTGCTCACCTTCCGCAAGTTCGGATCGCGGCTCCAGGGCCACCCCACGCCCATCCTTCCCTGGGTCGACGTCGCGACTGGCTCGCTCGGTCAGGGACTGCCGATCGCCGTCGGCGTGGCACTCGCCGGCCGCAAACTGGATCGATTGCCCTATCACGTCTGGACCCTGACCGGCGACAGCGAGCTAGCCGAAGGCTCGATCTGGGAGGGGCTTGACAAGGCCGCTTACTACGGGCTCTCGAACTTCACCGCCATTTTCGACATCAACCGCCTCGGCCAGCGGGGACCGACCGAATACGAATGGGAGACCGATGTCTACCGTGATCGGGTCCAGGCCTTTGGTTGCCGGGCGATCGTGATCGACGGCCATGACCTGGAGCAAATCGACCAGGCCTTGCAGCAAGCCCGCGAGGCGACCGGCAAGCCGACCGTCGTGATCGCGCGCACCGTCAAGGGCAAGGGGTTCAGCGAGATCGAGAACAAGGAAGGCTGGCACGGCAAGGCGCTCCCGCCGGACATGGCGGAACGCGCCATCCAGGAGCTGGGTGGCATTCGGCACCTGCGCGTCGATGGCAAGAAGCCGGAGCCCGGCGAGCCCGCGATCAAGGACGCCCGGGTGGAAATTACCCTCCCGACGTATAAGAAGGGCGACAAGGTTGCCACCCGCAAGGCCTACGGCGATGCGCTCAAGGCGCTGGGGGTTCGACCGATCGTGGTCGCGCTGGACGGCGAGGTGAGCAACTCCACGTTTGCCGAAGAGTTCGCCAAGGCCTATCCCGAGCGCTATTTCGAGATGTTCATCGCGGAACAGCAGATGGTCGCCGCCGCCGTCGGGATGAGTGTGCGCCACTACATCCCATTCGCGTCAACCTTTGCCGCCTTCTCCAGCCGCGCCTACGACTTCATCCGGATGGCCGCGATCTCGCAGGCGAACATCCGCCTTTCCGGGTCGCACGCCGGCGTCGAGATCGGCGAGGACGGCCCGTCGCAGATGGCGCTCGAGGACCTGGCCGCGATGCGGGCGGTACACGGCTCGACGGTGCTCTACCCGTCGGATGCAACGTCGACCGCGCAGCTGGTCAGGGCGATGGCCGACCAGGCCGGTATCAGCTACATCCGCACCACGCGAGGCGCCTACCCTGTGCTCTACGATGACGGCGCGCAGTTTCCGATCGGCGGCTCGAAGCTCGTCCGCAGCGATCCCACCGACCGCGTGACCTTGATCGGCGCCGGAGTGACCCTCCACAATTGCCTGGCGGCGGCCGACGAACTCGAACGAGAGGGCATCAAGACGCGCGTCATCGACCTCTACAGCGTCAAGCCGGTCGACAAGGTAACGCTGCAGGAGGCGGCGGCCCTGACGCGGGGCCGGCTGGTGGTCGTGGAGGACCACTACCCGGAGGGCGGCCTCGGCGCCGCGGTGATGGAGGCCCTGGCCGCTGATATGGATCCGCCCCGGATCGTGCACCTCGCGGTGCGAGGACTGCCGGGCTCCGGCAAGCCGGCGGAACTGATGGACAAGGCGGAGATCTCCGCGCGCCACATCGTGGCCGCCGCCAAGCGACTCTACGGGTTATAGGAGGTAAGGGATGGCCGTTCTGAAGATCCTGGAGCTGGTGGGGACCTCGAAGGAGAGCTGGAGTGATGCGGCCCGCGAGGCGGTCAACGAGGCGGCGAAGACGGTCCGCGGTATCGAGACGGTCGAGGTCGTGCACTCGAGGGCCGTCGTCCAGAACAACCGTCTGACGGAGTACCAGGTGCAGGTCCGGATCGGCTTCCGCATCGAGCGCGCGGCCGGCACCGGCTTGAAGAAAAAGGCGTAGGCAGGACGACCCACATGCTACGAAGCCTCTTCGGCTCCAAGGTACAGGCGCGCGTCTTTATGCCTCCCGGGTTAACGCTCGCGACGAGCGTCGTCCAGGCTCACCGGCAGCGGCATCCTGCAACCCTGGGGCAGGCCAAGGCCGGGCAGACGCAAAATTTCATCGTCTTTTCGGATGGAACGGCGGCAGGCGATGCCGCGGCACAGGCGATGCTCGACAGCGCCGAGGCCGACTATGCGGCGACGCAGGTCTGGTTCGGCGGGTTGACGCCACCCGACTTGCCTTTTTACGTCTATGCGGATCCCAACGCCGGCGGCGCGTATCACATGACCTGTTCCGGCACGGACGTGCATGTGTTGCCCGACTCGGTCCGGGCACCGGGCTTCCTGACGGCGGAGATCGTCGAGGTTTTCGAGGCCGCCATCGACAACGGCTGGGACTGCGGCGTGACCAACGGCGAATCGCTCTCCCGCGTGCTGGCCTTTGAGCGCCATCCGGAGATCGCTGGAGAGTTCAACGAGACCGAGCAGGATTGGTGGGCGCAGGGACATCAGGACTACGTCAACGACAATTCCGCCGGCGATACCGACCAGATCGCGGCGGGCTGTGGCGACCTCTTCCTCTACTACCTTCACACCCAGCTGACGTTCGACTGGACCTCCGTCTGCGGAGCCGGCGGTCAGACCCTGGGCGCGACGTACCAGTCGTTGGCCGGCTATGACCCGGTGCAGGGCTTCGACGATTTCATCGCGGCGCTGACGACGATCGACCAGGGCGGAATGCTCGCGCTGCCGCCGTCAGGCAACCCGTTCCCTATCAAGATCTAACGCGACGATGCGCCGTCCAGCCGCCCGCGGCGCACTCGCGCTCAAGAACGTGCGCTCTCTATGAAAGGGGCCGTCATTGTCAAGGTGCTTGGTCATGGCGGTAACCCGGCGGGGAACCCTGGAGCAGTGCTCATCTCTCTATGGCAACCTCATGGGTTGACCAGGTGGGATGGGAGCGTGGCTCCGGTGACGCAACTCGTGTGAGGACCGTCTATGCGGCCAGAACGCACTTGGCGCCTCCCGGAGCGAAGGGTTGATTGCGGCGGAGCATATACCAGATCGCTTCAGCCTGATGCCGAGCCAGGTCGACCAGCGCCACCTTGCCGCCACGCTGTGGACCAAGGCGACGCTTGAGCCGCTGGTATCGATCGTGATAGTGGGGCAGGCGGGCCGCTACCAGCGCCGTCTCGATCAGCGCCCAGCGAAGGTATTTCGGTCCGTTCTTGGCCAGCGGTCCGCGCTGATCCCTCCCGCCCGATTGCCGGACGATGGGACACAGGCCGGTGTACGCCACCAGTTTGGTCGGCGACGCGAAGCGGGCAATATCACCGATCTCAGAGGCAATGGTGTAGGCCAACACCCAGCTGATGCCGGGTGCGGTGACCAGCAACGGCACGTACGGATGATCGGCGCCCAGGTCCCGCAGATCTTGGGCGCACTGATCGATTTGCCGGTCCAGGTCATCGATGAGGCGCAAGCTGGCCGTCACTGTTCCCCGCCAGGGTTCCGGCAGCTCGAGGTGATCGAGCAACGCGCGGCCCTGAGTGCCGAACAGGTCGGCCACGGGACAGGCATGACCGAAGCTAATGAGCGTCTGGTGGATGCGGTTCTTGAGGGCGGTCCGATGGTGAACCAGATGCAGACGCCAGCGGGCGCGCTCCCGCTCGGCTCGAATCGCCGGCTCGGGCAACCAGATTTCCGGCACGAGGTCGCGACGCGACAGCTCAGCCAACACCCAGGCGTCGATGCGATCGGTTTTGCAGGCCAGCGGTGCCAGTCCTTTGACCTTCACCGCATCGGCGATCGCCACTTCCCAGCCAGCCAGTTCCAGCTGGTCATGGATGAACCGAGCGCCGTTCATCGATTCAATCGCCGCCCGGACCGGCTGGCCAATGCGGCCTACCTGTCGAGCCAGGCTGCGCAAGCCATCGCGATCTGGCATGACGCCCAGGTGGCCGAGCCGCGTTCCCTGGTCGTCCATCAATTCGACGTCGAGCCGCTTGCGACTGAGGTCGAGTCCAGCGTGCATCATATGGGTTGGGCCTCCTTTTCGACTTGGCTTGACACCAAGAGTGTCCACTACGGATGCCTCGGAGGGAGGCCCCTTTCATCACATTCGTGTGCTCGCACGGGCGGCATGCGGCGCCGTCGCTTACGCGCGAAAGCGCGGCGGCCCGAGGGCCGCTAAAAGCGGCTCGGCCTGCGGCCTCGCTGGACAACGCACCCGCCCGGTTCAGTAAGGCAGTTCATCTTCGGCCATGCCGAAGTGGTGGCCGACCTCGTGGCGCATCGTCTCCCGCACCTCTTCGGCCAGTTCCAGCTCGTCGGCCACGACGTTCTCGTGGTTGCGCTGGTAGAGGACGATCCGCTCCGGTAAGCCGTGCTCGAGCACGGTGGCACCCTCATAGAGCCCGAGCAAGTCCGGATCTTCGCCCTCTCGGACGGCATCCAGATCAGGCAGGTCGTCGACCACGATCATGGTGTTGGTGAGCTGCGCCTGGAATGTCTCCGGGATCGCGGCGAGCGCCACCTCGGCCATGCGGGTGAAGCGGTCGCGCTTGACCCGGTAAGGGACGAGGAAGCCGTTCGGCCGCAGCTCGGCGGCCCGCCGGAATGCGGCAACCGCATCCTTACGGTCCAGCCAGACGCCCAGCCGGCCGAGGAGATTCCAGGTTCCGGCGTCCTCTTCGCGCGCCAGCGCCTGCTGCGCGAAATCCGCCGCGGTGGACATCTCGGCGGCGCGGTAGGCGAGCCGCGCGGCCAGCCGGAGCCATCCCGGGTCCACCTGCTCCCGCAATGACCGCAGCTCCGCCAGGGCTTCTGGAAACCTTTCGGCAATCGTGTCGATCGCGCCGTCCACGTCACCGTCGCGAGCCTGTTGTAAACCCTTGACGAGCCGGTCTCTAAACCCGAACTGGCCGCCGCCAAACCACCGGCTACGCGGCATGCCAGCGCCAGCCGGCAGCGTGCAAGCCTGCCTTCGGGAGCTCGTTACACCAGCAATGGGCCAGCAGACGACGATGAATGCCCACGACTTCCAGAACCACGTGTTGAAGCGCTTGACCGCGCTTCGTCCGGGGTGGACAGTCAACAAGGGGCCGGAGCCGTTTCAGCTGATCATCCGCCGGGTCCGCGAAAGCGACCTGCGGTTCAACCTGGACAGCTTCTACCAGCAATACCGCGAACAACCGTCGGCGCTCGACCGGCTCTTTGCGGCGCGGTTGCGCCGGCTCGACCAGGAGTGCGACAGCGAGGCGCTCTTCGGGGCGCCCCTGATCCTCCCGGTGCTGCGGCCAGCGAGTTTCCTCGAGTCGGCAGGCGGCCCGGTCGTCTACCGCCGCATGCTGACCGACATGGTCGTAACCTACGCCGCCCATTACGCGCAGGGCATGCGCTACCTGCTGCCCCAGGACCTGGCAGCGTGGAACGTCGGCCGCGATCATGTCGAGGTGATCGCGCTCACGAACCTGGCGCTGATGTTCCGCAATGGGACGAAGTCCACCGGCCTGGAAACCGACAAGAACGACCGCCCGCAGATGCTGATGCTGAGCTACGTCGATCCCCGACCGTATGGGGCGGCGCTGATGCTGCTGCCCGAGGTCTGGGCCTGGCTCGAAGAGATGCTCGAGGATGTGCCGGTGATCGGCGTGCCCGAGCGCGGATCGCTGATCGCGGCCGGCGAGCGGGCGCAGTTGATGGGCCGGCTCCGCCATGATGTCCAGGAACGTCACCGTGAGGCCTCCTTCCCAGTATCCGACCACCTCTTTTGCGTCGAGGACGGCCGCATCCGGCAGTACGCCCGCTAGACGGACCAGCCGCACCGGCCCAGCGTCACAGATGTCCTTCGTAGCCCGGTTGCGGCCCCCGGTGCTCCCGCGGACGGAGCAGGATGGCGAGGATCAGCCCGGTAGCGAATCCGCCAACGTGGGCGAAGAAGGCGACCCCGCCGCCGATGACCCCGAGGTTCAAGAAGGCGTTGAGCACCTGTAGTGCGATCCAGTAACCGATGAAGACGTAGGCAGATAGGGTGAAAACGAAAAACGGCACGATAAAGGTCAGCACGCGCGCCCGCGGGAAGTAGAGGAGGTACGCCGCCAGGATGCCGGAGATAGCGCCGCTCGCCCCCAACATCGGCAGGGTGGAGTCCGGCGTGATGAAGACCTGGAGCAGGCTGCCGGCGATCCCGGAGGCGAAATAGACGACCAGGTATTTCAGCTCCCCCAGATTGTCTTCCACGTTGTTGCCAAAGATCCAGAGAAAGAGCATGTTGCCCGCCACGTGCAGCAGGTTGGCGTGCAGGAACATCGACGTGATCAACGTGCCCAGGTGCCGCCCGGCGGTAATGTCGGCCGGGATGACCGCATAGCGCGCGATGGCGTTCTCGTCCATCACCGGGTTCTGGGCGAGATAGAAGTAGACGCCGAAGTTGATCAGGATCAGGCCCCAGGTGAGCAGGGACGGGCGGCGGGTTGGGTTGTAGTCGCGGATCGGGATCATGCGGTAAGCCGATTGTATGGAGTGCACGCGCCCTCGCGTAAACTGCGAATCGGGTCCTCGCGATGTCCTCCAAGCCGCCGCCGTGGCTCGATCCCCAGCCCGCGAATGCCCGCAGCCTGGTGCGGGGCCTGTTGGGGCTGGGCGCTGTGTTCGTGGTCGCTTTCGCGCTCACGCGAGGCAATCCTAACGCCGGGATCTTCCTCCTGCTGGCGGTGGTCGTCCTGGGCTTCGCCCTGGTGTCGCTGTTTGCTGAAGGCGTGCAGCGCTTCGGCGGGACGATCCTCACTCGCACCGGTCGCTCCGAACGCGAGCTCCTCATCGGGGGTCTGCTCCTGACCGCGCTGCTCACCCCCTGGTCGACCGCGATCCCGCCAGTGCACTGGCCGCTGCGGTTTGGCTGGCAGACCCCGCTGGCCCTGGTGGTCATCGCCGCGCTGGTCATCGCCCGGCTTGCGCGATTCCGGCGCATCAGTGCGCTCGCGGTCGTGATCGCGGGTCTCAGCCTTGTGGCCTGGATCGCCTGGGTCAGTGCGCAGCTGGTCACGCCGGGGTTTCGCAGCACGGGGTTCCCATTTCTGCCGATCGACCTGCTTGGCGAGGGGTGGTCGATCGGGCTGCTCGCCTTCCTCATCAGCGTGGACGGATTGGCCACGCAAGCCTCGAGTGACGACCAGCCGGTCCGCCCCAAGGAGGTCTGGTCATTCGCAGTCACCCCGGGGATGGGCCTGGTCCGCCTGCATTACCCTGGGCGCGGTCGGCTCTGGCTGGCGGCGGTGGCCTTCTTCTTCTTCCTCGTGCAAGCTAATGCCATCGGCTGGGCCGAGTTCCAGTACTATGGCTCGCTCGGCAGCTTGCCCGAAGCGCGTCCGCGAGGCGCGACGCTGATCCCGTTGGTGCTCGGCTTGTTGCTGTGGCTGGGTTCGCTCTGGGACACTCGCCTGAAGCTCCATCTCGAGCGAACCGCCGACGAGTCGTTCGACCGCCCGTACGAGAGGCACGACCCCACGGTGGTATAACCCTTGTTACTCTGCCGTGACGGCATTGTGGCCACGCGCCAACGCGAACCGATGGGCCCGTTAACAAACCGCTGATAGCCTCTCAGCGACGTGCCCGACACGGCTTCAGTCTTGTCGCGCCGGTACAATCGGCGCTCCTTCCTCGACCGCAGCGTGCGCCTTGGCATGGGCCTTGGCGGCGCCGCCGCGCTGGGCTCGCTGCTCGATGCCTGCGCGACCGGAACCAGCGGTACCGCCCCGACGCCCCCAGCGGGAGCGACCATCATCCGGGCGCTGCTCTTCGACCAGGTCGGCTACGACCCGACCGTCTTGCAGACCTTGGCCAACAAGTTCCGCAGCCTGCACGACAACACGGTATTCGTCTCGATCGAGACGGCGCATTACCGCGAGTTGTACGAGAGCATCCTGGCGGCCGGGCTCTCAAAGCCCTCGCCCTATGATGTCGTTGCCCTCGACCAGGTCTGGGTACCGGAGTTCGCCAGCCGCAAACAACTGCTCAGTCTGAAAGACCAGATCCCCGACGATGCGCGTTCCGACCTGATGCCGAGCCTGCTCGACGCCTTCTCCTACAACGGCACGACCTGGGCGATGCCCCACGTGCTGAACGTTCAGAGCCTCTACTACAACAAGAGCCAGCTGCGCGCCGCGGGCTTCCAGGACCCCCCCAAAACCCTGGAGGACTGGTACCTCCAGATGACGACGCTGCGCCCGCGCGTCACCCCCTTCACCGATTCGTGGGCGCAGGATGAGGGCCTCGTCTCGGACTTCGTCCGGACCACGGCACAGTTTGGTGGCGATCTCTTCGACGCCGGCGGAAAGCCGCAGCTCCTGCAGCAGCCGGCGCAACGCGCCGCGGCCTTCATGCGGCAGTTGATCGACGAGCACCTGGTGCGAGCGGAGATTGCGGCGAGCACCGAACCGGATGCGATGCGCGCCTTCCTCTCCGGCGGTGTCTCCTTTACGACCAACTGGAATTTCGTCTGGGGCGCGATGAAGGACCCGGTCTACTCCCAGATCGTCGGCCAGGGCGGGGTCGCCGCGATCCCAGCCGCCGCCTCGACCGGCAAAGCCGCGGCCTCGGTGAGCGGCTTCCTCGGCCTCGGCGTGCTGGCCAACAGCGCCCACGCGGACCTGGCGGTCGCCTGGCTTCGCTACCTGACGAGCCCCGAAGTCCAGGCGCAGCAGACAGGTGAGCTGCCGATCTGGACGTCGCTCCAGAATTCGGCCGACCTGCGGCAGGCGAATCCGCAAATCGACGTCTTTTCGACCAACCTGGCGAATGCGCGGCCGCGCCCGAAGCTGGTGCATTATGTGGAGGCCTCGTCGGTGCTGCAGCGGCATCTGCATGACCTGGTGTTGGGCACCGTCAGCCCGACGCTGGCGATGGTCCATGCACAGGCGGAGCTCCTCGCCCTGCAGGCCCGCTTCTCCAGCTGAGCCGTTCCGATCGGGCTAGGATGGGATGGCATGCCGCAGGACGCCGCCGCCTTCTACCGGATCGGGCTGATCGAGACCATCATCCTGCTCCTGTTGCTCCTCCTCGCCTTCGGCGCGATCACGGTGATGGCACGGGACCGATGGCTGGCGCTCGGCGTGACGGAATCCCTGCTGGCACGACTGGCGGGAGCCACGCTGCTGGCCTCAATCGCGGTTGGCGGGCTGAGCGGCGTTGTCCTCAACCTGGTGCAGGAGAGTGCCTTCTCCGACACGACGCTCTCCGCCCCAGCCGCGCGCGGCCAGGCGGCGCTGGGCATCGTCCTCGCGCTGGCGGTGACCATCGTCGGCATCATCCGCATCGAGACCTATCACCGACGGATCGTCGGTCCGGCTGCTCCAGAAGAGGACTCGGACTGGAAGGTCGAGCCGCCCGAGATCGCCGGCCGTCGCTAGAAGTGCGTTTGCCAGCTGGGCGGAAAGAGGGCGTCGAGGTCCTCGAGCAGCCGCGGGTTTGACCAGGCCCCGCTGCCCCGGTATTCGCCGGCGATGACGACCTGCTCGCATCCCGTCTGCCGCGCGATGAGCGTCGTCCGCCCACCGTTGCGATAGGAAAACACCACCTCGTACCGCGAGCCGTTGTCGGGCGGGCACAAAAAGGATGGATTTCGGGCAGGCAGAAGCCGATCGACGTCGTTAGCCAGGCGCGTGATCGCGTTGCGTTCGTGAATGGTCTGGGTCAGGCGAGCCCCGGCTGCGTTGTAGGTGGTCACCGCCACGGCCACCGGCACCGCCGGCTGCCCGGGCGCCGTCGGGCCCAACCGGGTCGCGGCCGTAAAGACAGCGCCGGCGACGAGCGCCGCGATCACGGTCAGTTTCATCTGGTCAGGACGTCGGGCTGGGGTTGACGACGATCTGCGCTGCCGGAATCTCGCCGTCCAGCAGATTCCACGCGCTGAGGATCTGCCGATACGTGCCATCTTTGTAGATGGCGATCATCGCCTGCTCGATCGCCCTGAGCAATTCGCCGTTCTTCGGATCGATGGCGATTCCCTCCGGGTTGGTGTTGAACGGAGCGCCCGCCAGCTCGAGCTGATCCGGCGTTTGTTTTACGAAGTAGGCGGCGACCGGTGAGTCATCGATGGCGGCGTCGACTCCGTGTTGCTCGAGGCTGAGCACCGCTGGTGGGTCGGTCGGAAAGACCTCCTTCGTGATGTGGTTGTCCTTGCAGAGCCCGCCGTTCGCTTCGTCGATGGTGTTCTCTTCGGGGCTCTGCACCTGGACCGCGACCTTCTTGCCGCAGAGGTCGATCAGGCCCGTGATGCCGGATTGGTTGCCCTTGCGCACCAGGATCGCCTGCCCGGCTTGGAAGTAGGCGACGAGGGCGACCTGCCGCTCCAGGTCGGGGGTGATCTGCAGTGCCGAGATGATGGCATCGCCCTTCTTCGCCAGCAGCGCGCCGACGATCTGCGGCGAGTCGGTCTTGAGGATCGTCGCGGTCAGCCCCATCTTGGCCGCGATGGCCTTGGCGACGTCGATATCGAACCCCACGGCTTGCTGGCTGGAGGGATCGATCGACTCCTGTGGGGGATAGGTGGTGTCCGACAGGAAGGTGAGGGTGCCCGGCCGGACCAGGTTGGTGGGCGGTGTGATATTCGGGGGCGTTGGGCTGGTGACGGCAAGCGGCGCGGTCGACGGCGACGCGGTGACCATCCCCGGGGCCGGGAGCGCGCAGGCACCGAGCGTCAAAGCGATCAGGGCACTCAGCGTAAGGCGCACAGACGCCAGCATCATCTCCCCGCTCCTCGCCCCCGCCGGGGTTATGGTCTTGGCCAAAACCCGCGACCCAATTGTACCGAGGCCGCAGGCCGAGCCGCCAGACGGCGAAATCGCCCCGCCAGTCTCTGTGCCATCATGGGCTGAGCTTTGTCAGTCACGCTCGACGGCCAGTCGCTGCGCTCCGCCGATGTGGCGGCCGTGGCGCGCGACGGCGAGCGTGTCACGCTGGGTCCCGCCGCCAAAACCCGGCTGATCGCGGCCCGCGACTTCGTCGATCGGCTGGTGCGCGAGGACCGGGTCGTCTACGGTCTGACGACTGGGGTCGGGGCGTTGAAGAACGTGCGCATCCCGCCGGCGGACTCCCGCCAGCTGCAGCGCAACCTGCTGATGAGCCATGCCGTCGGCGTCGGGCCGCCGCTGCAAAAAGAGCTGGTCCGTGCCGGGATCCTGGTCCGTGTCAACCAGTTCTGCCAGGGCACCTCCGGCGTCAGCCCGCGGATCGCCGAGCATCTGATCGACCTGCTGAACGCAGACATCTGTCCCTGGGTGCCGGAGAAAGGGTCGCTCGGCGCCAGCGGCGACCTGGCGCCGTCGGCGCACGTCGGCCTGCTGCTGATCGGGGAGGGCGACGTGCTGTGGAAGGGCGAGCGGAAGAGCGGCGCGGAGGCGCTCCGCGCCGCCGGGATCCAACCGATAGAACTGCAGGCGAAAGATGCGCTCAGCATTCTCAACGGGACGCATTTCATGGCCGGGGCGGCCGGCTTACTGCTGCACGATGCCCGGCGGCTGCTGCTGACCGCCGACGTGGTGGCGGCGCTCAGCGTCGAGGCGCTGCGCGGTTCGCGCACCGCCTTCGATCCGCGGATCCACGCGGTCCGGCCGCATCCGGGCCAGATGGCATCGGCGGCCCGCATCTTCGCGCTGACGGAGGGGAGCGGGATCGCCGAATCGCACGTGCTCTGTGACCGCGTCCAGGACGCCTACTCGCTCCGCTGCGCGGCCCAGGTGCACGGCGCCTGCGCCGACGCGATCGACTACCTCCGCCGGGTGGTGGAGGTTGAGCTCAATGCGGGGACCGACAATCCGCTCGTGTTCGCCGACGATCAGGCGGTGCTCTCGGGGGGGAACTTCCACGGTGAGCCGCTGGCGCTCGCGCTCGATACCGCGAGCATGGCGCTCAGCGAGCTCGGCAGCATCTCCGAACGGCGCCTTTTCCGCATGCTGACCGGCTTCCTCTCGGAGCTGCCGCCATTCCTCACTCGCCACTCCGGCCTCGACTCCGGCTACATGCTCTTGCAGTACACGGCGGCCGCGCTGGTTACCGACAACCAGCTGCTCTCGGTGCCCGCCAGCGTTCACTCGTTACCGACCTCGGCCGATCAGGAAGATCACAACAGCATGGGCTGGCACAGCGCCCAGCGCGCACGCCAGGTTGCCGTCAACGTCGAAACCATCCTTGCCGTCGAGGCGCTCGGGGCCGCCCAGGGCATCGACCTACTCGCGCCGCTGAAGCCCGGTCGCCTGACCGCGCAGGCGCATGCCACGATCCGCGAAAAGGTGCCAACGCTCGACCATGACCGTGTGCTGGAGCCGGAGATCCAGACGGCGATTGGGCTGATTCATAGCGGCAAGCTGGCGAAGATGGGTGCGAACGCAATCCCGCAGCCCGCATGACCACCTCCACCCCGATTCGTGCCGCCCGCGGCACCCAGCTCAGCTGCCTCGGCTGGCAGCAGGAGGCGGCCCTGCGGATGCTCTGTAACAACCTCGATCCTGAGGTCGCCGAACGCCCAGAAGACCTCGTCGTCTACGGCGGCACCGGGAAGGCGGCGCGCGACTGGCCTTCCTTCCATGGGATCGTCGCCGCGCTGCAGCGGCTCAAGGACGACGAAACCTTGCTGATCCAGTCCGGGAAACCGGTGGCGATCTTCCGGACGCACGAGTACGCCCCACGGGTGCTGCTGGCGAACAGCCTGCTGGTCCCACGTTGGGCCACCTGGGAACACTTCCGGGAGCTGGAGCGGCTCGGCCTGATCATGTACGGACAGATGACCGCCGGCAGTTGGATCTACATCGGCAGCCAGGGGATCCTCCAGGGTACCTACGAAACCTTCGGCGCGCTCGCCGCCAAGCGATTCGACGCCACCTTGCGCGGCCGGATCGTTCTCACCAGCGGGCTCGGCGGCATGGGCGGCGCCCAGCCGCTGGCGGTGACCATGCAGGAGGGAGTGGCGCTCTGCGTCGAGGTAGACGCGGCTCGGATCGAGCGCCGGCTGAAGACGCGCTACCTCGACAGGGCAACCGCAAAGCTCGATGAGGCCGTCGCCTGGGCGGAAGAGGCCCGCCAGGCAAAGTCATCGGTATCGATCGGGGTGGTGGGCAATGCCGCCGAAGTCTATGCCGAGCTTCTGCGTCGCGGCTTCGAGCCCGATGTCGTGACCGACCAGACGTCGGCCCACGACCCGTTGCGCGGCTATATCCCGGCGCCGCTTACCGTCGACGAGGCGGCCGACCTGCGGGCGCGCGATCCCCAGGAATACCTGGAGATGGTGAAGCACTCCGTCCGCGAGCATGTCGGGGCCATGCTCGGCTTCCAGCGGAAGGGCATCGAAACCTTCGATTACGGCAACAACCTGCGGGGTCTCGCGCTCGAGGCGGGCGTTGCGAACGCCTTTGACATCCCGGGCTTCGTGCCCGCCTACATCCGCCCGCTCTTCTGCGAGGGCAAGGGCCCCTTCCGCTGGGTCGCGTTGAGCGGCGATGCAGACGACATTTATCGGACCGACCGCGCCGTGATGGACACCCTGCCCGACAACGAGCACCTGCACCGCTGGCTGCGACTGGCGCGGGACCGCGTCCAGTTCCAGGGCTTGCCGGCCCGCATCTGCTGGCTTGGCTACGGCGAGCGCGCCAAGGTCGGCCTGCGCTTCAACGAGATGGTGAAATCCGGCG
>Ga0207646_10003272_pt1 | contig 18451 bp, 14 predicted proteins | sample KBSK5502metaG_FD_184343 | JGI IMG/M metagenome (GOLD analysis project Ga0207646, IMG submission 184343) | Corn, switchgrass and miscanthus rhizosphere microbial communities from Kellogg Biological Station, Michigan, USA - KBS K5-50-2 metaG... | ecosystem: Host-associated > Plants > Roots >...
CGGCCGGCGGCGTCCCCCAGCTCCCGGCCGGCCGGTAGACGAATGACCCGCCATGGCGCTGGCACTCCTGGACCTGATACGGGCCGATCGGCGGAGCCTCCGGTTCCGGATCGACACCGGCACCAATCGCTACTACCAGCTGAAGTTCGGCCGCGGCGTCCAGCGCCGCCACGACATCGATTGGCTTGACGATGTCGTCCACGCAACCCCGATCGCGGCCAGTCGCGCCGGCGGCAGCCTCTTCGCCAGCACCACCGAGGTGGCCGTCCCGGCGCCCAGGGTCGACGGCAACCGGCTCTACGTCCAGCTCTTCACGTACAAGACGCGCGACGGCGTGGCTCCCGCCTTCTCGTCCGTCGTCACGATCCCGATGGGCCGGGACGGGCCCATCGCAGACCTCATGGATCTCCCGTCACTGGGGATGCAGATGATGATCGAGCCCACCCTCGCCCAGCCGGCCTGGTTCGAGTCGCCGCGTCGCGTCGAGTGCCGGACCTACGCCGATGCGTTCTCTGCGCCGCCGGTAATCGGAGACCTCCTCAGCCAGGTCGTCCAGCTCGCGACGCCGGTCGTCCTCGACCTGCTCCGCGGGGCGGGGGGCGGCGTCACGCCGCCGGCCACCGGCGGCTCGACGACGACCGGCGCGCTCGGGACCGCGGGCGCTGGCCGTCCGCCCGAAGCCGATGCCATCGCCGGGCTCGTTGCCACGATCCTCGGGGCCATTCCCGGCCTTGCCGGCTCCACGCTGAGCGGCCAGCAGTCCATGGACGAGCGGGCCAATGCCGGCATCCGCTTCGGCGCGCCGGCGAACCAGGGCCTGTCCCGTCCGTTCATCTTCGGCATCGACGACGCCCTCATCGGGGCGGCCATTGGCCAGGTCATCCAGGTCCTTCCGGCCCTCGCCAACGCGGTGAACCAGAAGCGCATCGCAATCAAGCAGGCCGACAACAAGCTCATGGGCGACGCCCTGGCCGGCATCAACCAGCGCCTGATGCTCGACCAGGTCCTCGCTGCCCAGCGCCAGGCCGCTCCGGGCAGCCAGACCGCCACCGACCTCAACCAGCTCCTCCAACTGCTCCAGTCGGCCCAGGCAGCGACCCCCGCAGCCCCGGCACCGGCAACACAAAGCCTGTCGTTGGACTGGGCTTCGACCGAGCAGGCGGCGACCGAGCAGGCGTCGACGAGCGCCCCCAGCTCGAAAGCCGTGCTGGCATTTGTCACCGCCGATCCGGTTCCGTGGAACGGCGCCCCGCGGATCCTCTTCAGCCGGCACGCACCGATGCAGCTCCGGATCCGCCTCGTGGTCGCCGAGCCAAGCCCGAAGAATCCGTTGCCCAAGGCAATCCTGAAGGTCGTCTTCAAGGACACGGCCGGCGAGAAGGTCCTTGTGGAGAAGTCGGTCAAGCTCAAGGATGTGGCGGCCGGCGCCATCGTTGCGGTCCCGTTCTCGGCCGAGGACCTGGCCGCGTTGCCCGCCGACACCCAGATCCACGTGCTCGCCGAGCTCCGCTGGCCCAGCTCCGGCGGCGGCCGGACCTACGCGGCGCTCGGCTCGACCGACATCACCCTGGTTGAGAAGTACTTCGTCAAGGAGCGCGGAACAGCCCTCGGCCCGGAGCGCGAGCTCACCGAGATGGAGCGCTACCGCCCGTTCTGGAACAAGGTCTGGGAGGCGCCGGCGCTTGATGCCGCGGCGGCGACCAGGGGCGATCGGAAAAAGCTCCTGTGGGAGCTGAACGTCACCGGCAAGTACACCGTCCTGCTGTCGCCCGAGCACGAAGCCAATGGCCTTATGGCGACGAAGGTCCTTGCCGCCGGGAAGGATCGCGACAGCGTCAGCGAGCGAACGGACGGCCGGCTCAAGGCCGGCATCGAGCTGAGCATCACCGAGCTCAACAAGCTGACGCCACTGTGGGACGGCCGCAACCCACTCGATCCCCAGAAGGTGGCCGCGTTCCGAACGAAGGAGTTCGCCAGGACGCACGGCAGCGAGCTCATCCACACCCTCAAGCTCAAGGGCAAGGCCGGTGAGCGGGGCATGGTCTGGGTCATCCCGACCTTCAAGCTCTACGAGTTCACCCTCGGCGCCGCGGAACGCGCGGACGACAGCGGCCAGATCGTTGGCCTCGCCGAGGAGAAGGTGGCGTTCCCGCTGCCGGTCGCGGCGCGGGTGATCGGCCTCAAGGCGAAGTAGGAGGAGCGATGCTCAGCATGCCGTTCGCCGACGAGACGTCGTCCACCGTCGCCGCGAAGAAGCGCGCCGCGGTTGACTTCGACGACAGCGCGGACGACGACGTCCACGCGGCCGGCTCGCCGGAAGCCGCCTATAGCTTCGAGGGCTACCAGATCGAATCCTCCGAGCGGATCATGCTCACGCCGATGGGCGTCCCGGCCACCGCGGCCCGACCGCGATCGTGACGCGCCGCGATGGACGAAGCGTTCGAGTCCCTCAACGAGATCATCGTCGGGATGCTCCACTTCCCCGAGCTGGTGGACGACGAGGCGGGGGTCCGCACGTACGTCCAGCGCTGCCGGATCGAGTCGCCGGTCGAGCTGAGCATCAGCGTGGAACCCGGAGGAGCCATACGGATCGGGTCCACTCCGCCGCTCTACTACGTCGATACCTCCTTCCGGCCGTCCTACCACCATCTGTCGTTCGCGGCGGAGCTCATCGACGGAGGCGAGCTGCCGGACCCGCTCTACGAGCCACCGGCTTCGGAAGTGTCCCGTGGCAGCTGAAGACGCGGCGGTTCAGCACGCGCCGATTGAGAACACGCCCTGGCACCTGGAGGAGATCGCCGATTCGCTCGTCGTCGAGCTGGACAAGACCCGGGAGACCCTTGCCGTGAGGGCCTACAACAAGCCGCTGACGTACACGGTCAAGGAGGTGGCCCTGGACCTGAATGTCTTCCCGTCATACGACGGAGACCAGGTCCGCTTCGTCACTGCCCAGCCCGGTCAGCAGGGCGCGTCGAAGGTGTCCATCCAGCTCAGCTCGATCACTGACCAGCAGGTCCGGGCCACGTCGAAGACGCCCGGGATCAAGGACGACGTCAACCTCGAACAGGTCGACGTCGACAACACGACCAGGAAGAAGCTCCGCAAGCTTGGCATCAGCTCGGTTGACGACCTCAAGCAGCTCGAGCGCAAGAACGTCGACCTCGGGAAGGTCCCGGGTGGCGATTCGATCGACTACCGCAAGCTCGCCAACCAGATCTCGAAGACGCGGCGCGCCGAGAACCCGCCTCGCATCACCGGGATGAGCCTCGTGGCGGATGAGGACCACCAGCCGGTGCTCGCGATCCGCGGACGGAACCTGGCGGTCGACCCCGCTTTCCTTCCGGTTGCCGTCGTCAACAAGCAGTTGGCTGAGGTCATGTCGAGCAGCGACACCGAGCTCCGCGTGCGCATCACCCCGAACCATCGCCTGGCCGATCAGAACGAGGTGATCCTGACCTTCGATCCTTTCGCCCTCGTCCGAGTGAACGTGAAGGCGTGACCATGATCCGTACACCAGACCTTGCGACCACGTTCGACGAGCTCATCAAGGGCTACTACGGAGGGAAGGGCCGGAAGCCCATCCTGACGGTGGAGCAGGTCGTCGCCGGCTACTACGGCCGGCCGTACGCGGGCCCCTGGACTCCGCCCGAGCAGCCGAAGCCGGTCGGCCCTATGGCGCTCAGCCTCGGGCACGACCAGGGAGAGGTACTCCCGCAACGATTTTGGCGTGATGCGGGCGGGTACGCCGTCCAGTCCTCCGTCGCGGCGACCGACTGCGATGAGTATGTCGTCGGCGGCTGCGCCCCGGACGCCCCGGCCGGTCCGGCCGCCCAGCTGCTCGCACCCGCGAGGGTCCCTGCCGCGCCGCCCGTGGCGCAAGAGCCTACGGCTTCGTCCGCCCCGCCCAGCGCCCCGGCGAAGGCGCCTGTCTCGTCGCCCGCCGGCGCCCCTGTGCCCAAGCCCCAGCCGAGCGCGCCGGGGCCCGCGAAGGCGGTCGCGCCTGGCCTGTCGAGGGACCGCAGCGTGGAGGACGAATATCGCCTCGACGTCCTGGATCCACTCGCCGGGCCCGCGGCGAGCCAAGCGCCGACCGCGGCGCCATCCGAATCCGCATCTCCCACGTTCTCCGGACAGCCGGCGCCGAGGGGGGTCTCGAGCACGGCCACCCTGGAGGAGGACCAGCTCGCGGCCGATATGGAGGCCATCCTCTCGGGCCAGAAGATCTTCGACGCCGCCTCCGGCGAGATGCGCGATCGGAACGAGCTGGCGGCAGCCCAGTCGCAGCGGTCGCGCGAGCAGAGCGAGTCCGACGGCTCGGTGGTGGAATTCCCCGAGCGGCCGATGCGAGATGCGCCCAACGAGCAGGCGATCTTCGACCGGATCGCCCAGAGCATGGAGTACGCGACCTCGTTCGATCTCGGGACCGTCGAGCTCGACAACCGCTTTGCCAACTTCGACCAGGTCGCCGAGGCGCGGGACCGGGCCAACGAAGCCAAGGTCGCCGGCAAAGCCAAGATCGATGAGGCGCGCTCGCAGGCACCGGGGACCGTCGGCACCTCTGAGTTCATCCAGGATCTCGATGCCATCCGTCAGCAGCGCGAGGCCGAGACCGAGCTGCACTCGATGCCGACCTCCTACTCGTCGTCGGTCGCCGACTGGACCCAGGACCCGGACCGCGACGCGGCCTGCGCCTCGTCAGCCCTGAAGCTCGCCCTCTCGGAGAGCATCGAGGACTACAGCCAGCCCTTCTACGACACCGGCGAGCATGTCTTGGCCGGCGGGGACCTCTATCCGAACCGTCTCCGGGTCGGCCGGCAACCAGGCGTCGCCTTCTCCTACGGCGAGCTGATCGCGATGGCCGACCTCTACGAGTCAATTGACCAGATGCTCCAGGCCGATCCGGCCGAGCTGAACCGGGTCAAGACGCTCGTCGACCGGAGCACCCAGTTCTACAAGACCAACAAGTCGACGCCGTCGCTCGACGTCTCGAACACCGAGTGGGACACGGCGACTGGCGGCCGCTATCTCCGCTTGGCCGAAGACAACTACGACCACTTCTCGCCGAACACGGTCCTGAAGGACGCCCTGGCCGCGGCCGCCAACCACCGCGGTACCAACCAGGCAAGTTGGCGGGCAGCCCACATGCGGGCGATCGGGGAGGCCCAGCGCTTCTTCGCCGGCCACGCCGACGCGGCCGCCGTGCCGGAATTCGCCCTGACGATCAACGCCTTCGGCGACCACTTCATGACCGACGCGTTCGCTTCGGGCCACCTGATCAACAAGGAAGTCATGTTCGCCTACTTCAAGGCCAACTTCTACGACGGCGCATCGCTCAAGCCGGCGGCCAAGGACTTCTTCAAGCGCGTCGCCGACAAGGCGTTCGTGGGCGACGTCGCCAAGAAGTTCAGCTCCCTCGAGACGACGGACTATCCCGTCTGCGCCTGGGGCCTGTGCCTCAAGTGGCATCCCAACATCAACTCCGCGAGCCGCTTCCAGAGCCTCCTCGTCGCGGCGGCCGAACAACAGCCGGACAAGGTCGCCAACTTTGCCGTAAAGGCCCTCCACGACAAGCTCAACAAGGACGGAATCGAGGTCACCAACGATGCCGGCGACGGCACGTGGACCCTCACTGGCGATGGCTACCTGAACCCGAAGACGCTCGGGATCATGAAGAAGGCCGTCCAGGCGTCGATGGACAACGTCCTCGATCGCAAGGTCCCGGCCGGCATCCACGACTTCACGCCCTACTTCGACAAGGTCTGGAAGTACGTCCCGAAGATGACGCCCGCCTCGCAGACGAAGTTCACCGGCCTCGTCCATGAGTACACGAACCCGACCTCGACGGTCTTGAGCGCCGCCGCCGCCGAGATCATCCGCAAGCAGGTCGATTCCCTGATCAGTGTCCTTCTTAGCCAGGGGAAGCTGAAGCCGGCCTGAACCGGCCGGTCGCCAGCGAAAGGTGCACGAGCCATGACCAACCGATTCCTCGAGATGAACGACGAGCTGCAGGCCCTGAGCGCGCCGACGTCGTACGGGCAGTGGGTCGTCAACAACGCCCCGCGATACGGCGGTTGGTCGGGCGCGCACTCCGCCTGGTCGACGCCGTTTGCGGCGGCTGACCGGGTGCTGGTCATCCTCATCGAGAATAAGGGCGTGGATCTGGGGATCCCGGACCTCGTCAAGAACGTCATGGAGGTCCTGCCGGGATCCAGCGTGATCCCGGATTCCGTCAAGAGGCAGATGGAGGACTCGCTCCGCGACACCATCAAGAAAGCGACCGACAGCCTCCTCGAAGGGTTCGAGCTGTCGGTCAACCGCTACGCGTCGGCCAAGCCGGGCCTCTTCGGCGATGTGATCGTGCTCCGAGACTCATCGGCGACGTACGCCGACCTGAAGCGCCAGCTCGTCGCCCTGTCCAAGGCAGGCAAGATCATCGACGTCATTGTCCTGACCCACGGCAACGCAGGTCACATTTCCGCCCAGGACGACATCGACGCCCAGAAGATCAAGGACATCAAGGCCGAGAACGGCGCGCCCCTGACCATCCGCAGCGTCTACATGATGAATTGCGTCGGGTCGTCGCTGAACAAGGCCTGGCTCGACGCCGGCGCCAAGGTCTCCTCCGGCTCCATCGGCAACAACTACCTGCCCGAGCCGACGATGTTCTTCTTCTGGAAGGCCTGGAAGGAGGGCACGCCGTTCGGCACCGCCGCCACGGGCGCCTACCAGAAGACGGTCGACCTCATGAACGGAGCGATCCGGGGCTTCATCAACGGGCTCCCGATTCCGGGCACGTCTGCCCTGGCCTCCAAGATCGACGTCAAGACCTGGGACTTCGTCAAGCAGAGCGCGCCGCGGGTCGAGGGCGACGGCAGCGTGACGATCTCGAGCGACGCCCTGTCCTTCAGCAAGAGCCTGTCCGACGGCATGGCAGTCACGGTCGTGCCGGTGTCGGTCCTGGAGTCACTCGCGGCCACCCCGGCCGGTGTCGCCGGGCCGCCGCCGAGGAGGACCGTGTCGGCCTTCGGCATCGAGCTCCTGAAGGGTTGGGACTCGTTCCACCAGTCGCTGTACGCCGACGCGTCGGGCCGCTGCGCCATCGGCTATGGCTCGGTCCTCCACATGGACGCCTGCGACGGTCGGCCCATCGAGGAGCCGTACGCGAAGGGCGTAACCACCGACAAGGCCACCGAGCTCTTGACGCGCGAGGCCGATGACGCCCAGCAGGTCATCCACGCCACGGTCAGCGTGCCGCTCTCGCAGACTCAGCACGATGCCCTGGTTAGCTTCGTGTCGGACGTCGGCGGCCGGGGGTTCAAGGATTCGACGCTCCTGCGGCTGCTGAACGAGGGCCATTACGAGGGGGTTCCGGCCGAGATCCGGAAGTGGACCAAGGCCCGCCGGAACGGCGAGGTGGTCGAGCTGCCCGAGCTGGCCAGGCGCCGAAACGCGGAGGCGAACATGTTCGCGGGCGCTGCGGCCCCTGCCGTTTCGACGACGAGCTCTCTCGAGGACTCGTTCGGGTTCGGCATGGAAGCCCTGGACGTGAACATCAAGGGCACGTTCTATCCGATCAAGCAGCCGTCGCCGGCGACGTCCTGGGCGGCCGCCATCGCGATGATGTACACGTGGTGGAAGGACGCCCATGGTCCCATCTCGATCCCTGAAGCCCTGGCGGTCCCTGGCCAGGAATACGTCGACTGGTTCGTGCGGGGCGAGGCCATTGATGGGACGACGGCCTCGGCGCTCTACAGCGCAGTGGGGTTGAAGGAAGAGACGCCGTTCAACCCGACGCTCCAGCACTGGGCAGACCTGATCCGGACCTACGGACCGCTCTACGTGGATGTCGGTGCCGGCGCGTCGGGGACGATCCGGCCGATCATTGTCGTCGGGCTGCTCAAGGTCGGCGGCCCGGCAGGTGAGGGGGCAGCGAGCATTCGCTTCGCCGACCCATCAGAGGGGCAGTTCGTCGACAAGCCGTTCCAGGACTTCCTCCGCATCTACGCCCCGGGCGGGCAGTGGCCGCACCGCATCGTCCGCTGGGGGCCCAAGACGGGCGCCGCACCGGGCGTGCCCATCGGGCGATCCAGCTCGTACAGCAGCCCGAGCAGCGTCACGATGTCGCCGTCCGACTACTCGGTCCAGCAGAACCCCGCCGTCCTCATCGCCGGCCTGGAGGTCGCCGACGCCGCGGCGCTCGGGCTCGCGGCGATCGGGCTGGTCCAGGCCCAGGTGTCGGCGTCGCAGGGCTCGTTCAGCCTGTCATATGACAAGGCGGCGCGAATGCTCACGACGGAGGCCCGGGCCCAGATGCCCGGCGCCCAGAGCACCAAGAAGAAGTACACGCACCACCTCTTCTACTTGCAGATCGCCCGATGGAACACGGCCAAGGCGGACGTGATCATCGAGTGGGAGGGCAACCCGTACGGCGAGATCGGGACTCCGATCATCCGGCGCGAGCTCGCGACCTCGACCGAGTGGTCGAAGTCGTCGGCGAACACAACGATTACCAAGGTGGACCGGATCCCGCTGCCGGGCACCGATCCGCGGACGTGGCCGATCAGCTACTCGTACGAGGGCACGTTCGATCCGATGGGTAACGGCTACTTCGAGTTCAGCGGAGAGTTCGAGATCAACGCTTTCGGTGGCCTGAAGTTCACCCGCCACGAGGTCGTCTCGCGGTCACTCGCGGACTTTGCGTTGGGCGGCACGCCAGAGGGCAAGGTCCAGCGCGGCGCGGATTCGATCGTCCCGGTGCCGGCCATCCCCCAGGAGCAGATCGCCTATCTCCGGACGCGGCTGCCATAGCCCGCCGGTCATCGCCCAAGCGATTGCGGCGGCGGCATCACCGTCGTGAACCGTCCCAGCAAGCGAGTGCCCGGCGGAAGCCGGGCACTCGAAGTGCTACGCCGCCTCGCGGCCGGCCTGTCGTCAGCCGGGTTCGACCGATGCGCAGCCGAAGGAGCGCCGGTTGTGATCAAACGCTCGAGCACGCCCTGACGGCCGAGGCTGGAAAGGTCGCCAGCGAGGGAGTCAGCCTTGGACGTTGACTACCGTCATGGCAGCGGGCGGGAGACCAGGCTGCCCCCTGCGCGGGTCGAGAACGATGAAGGCGTACTTCCCGGCCGCGAGCGTCTCGTGGAAGACGTTGCCGCAGCAGCTGACGTCCATCACCTCGGAGGCGAGGCCCCCGGCGTCGACGTTCCGCGCCAGCCGGGAGAGATCCGCATCTGTGAGTGCGCCGCCTGTGGCGCTGCGAACGAACACCAGGCTCTGGCCGTTCGGCAGCTCCAGGATGAAGTCGACCTGGCCCGGGTGGACCGTCGAGGGGTTCACGCTCACCGTCGCCGCGGTCGCCACGACCTGAACGCGCTGATTGCCAGGCGTCAGGCTCGACGCCGGCTCACATCCGACCGCGACGACGAGACCAAGGACGAGACCGAAGAGCAACGTCGAGCGAGCCATGGCAATCGACCTTCCCGCGAACTCCGCGGCTTGAAGACCATTCACGCGCGCTCACGTACAAAGCGTCGCACGCGTCGGCGATTAAGGTCGTCAGGCGCCCGTCGAGGCGCGCGACAGCGCCGGCCGAACGACGGGCCGTCCCTCGGGAACGCTGACCCTCGGCTGGACGGGCGACCGACGCCCGCGCGATCGAACGAGTTGGAGCGACGTCCGCGCGAACCCGGGGTGCCGGACGGGCGCCGGTTCAGCCTTCCCCAGCCAGGAATGCCGTCGTGTTCCGACCCAGCTCCGAGACGAGATAGCCGCCCTCCAGGAGGACGACCATCGGGGCGACGTCCCGCAGGCGCCGGCCCGCCTCGGCGAAGCCGGACCGCGTCACTTGAAACCGCTCATCGCCCGCTTCGGCGTCCAGGCCGAGCGAGACAACGATGTAGGTCGGCGTCGGGATCGACCGCAGCCCGTCCTCGAGGGCCGAGACCCATTCGTCGTCGCCACTGCCGAGCGGTAGCGGGTAATTTAGGGTGAGGCCTTCGCCGTCGCCCGCTCCGCGCTCGCCCTTCCGGCCGGTGAAGTACGGGTAGTCGTGGTCGGGGTCGGCGTGGATGGAGACGTACGTAACGTCGCTCCGGTCCCAGAACAGATCCTGGCTGCCGTTGCCGTGGTGGTAGTCGAGATCGATGATCGCGACACCGCCCCGTGAGCGCGTCCGCGAGGCAAGCAGGTCGGCTGCCAACGCCGCGTTGTTGATGTAGCAGTAGCCCCCGCCGTAGTCCCGCCCGGCGTGGTGTCCCGGCGGCCGGCACAGGCCGTAGGCGAGGTCGGCGCCGTCGAGGACGGCGTTGGCGGCGTCGATGGCGCAACCCGCCGCGCCGAGGCTCGCCTCCCAGGTGCCCTCGATCACCGGGGAGCCGAGTCCGAATGAGTAATAGCCTGACCGGCCGAGGATCGACTTCCCGGGGGCGACCGGAACGCCGCGGGGCGCATAGCTGCCCGACGCTGCAGGGAGGGTGTACCCGGCATCCAGCCACTCTTGGGCGGCGTGAGCCAGGTAGTCCAGGTAGTCGGCTGAGTGGATGCGCTCCAGCGCGGGGAGCGTCGCCGGCGCGGCTTCTTCAAATAGGGCGCCGGCGGTCTCCAGTGCCGCCTCGATCACCTTCGCGCGATCGGGCGTTTCCGCGCAGACGATCAGGCCCGAGCCGCCCCATTCGGTCGTCGGCGCGTGGAGCTCGTGGCTCCGACTGCCAAAGAAGCGAGCCCGGCTGCGCCCGAACAACGGCGCAGCCGGGCTCGACTGGCTGGTCAGTGGGCCTTCACCTCCTGCCACAGGGAGTTCCAGGCGTCCATGTCCGAGGGCAGCGCGAACGTCGCGGCGTTGCGATAGGTCTCGACGTTCGCCTGTCCGGACTTGGCGAGCACGTCCGGCGCCAGGGATGCCGCGGTCTGCTGGTTCGAGACGAGGTAGCTGTAGGTCGTCGCCTGGATGCCCTGGATGGTGGGCGTCGCGTAGTGGTTCAGGAGCGCATAGACGGCGTCGAGGTTCTGGGCCTTGGCGCCGATCGAGTATCCGCACGTCCAGGCCAGCGGCGGATCCATCGGTGCGAACGCGGCGTCGCCGCCCTTGTCCGCGACGAGGTTGACCGTGGTGATGTCCGTCGGCGTGATGTCGACTTCCTTACCACTCCAGAGGTCGGTCAGCTGAGCGCCCTGGTAGTAGGTGACGACGTGGGCCTTCTGGGTGAAGAGGGCCTGCTTCACCTGAGTCAGCTGGTCGGCGGTCATGTCCTGGGGCGGATAGAAGCCCAGGCCGAGCCCGGCGGTGATGATCGCCGTCAGCGGATCGTCAGGCAGCGTGATCCGCTTGTCGGTGGTGAGGAGGTCTTTCCACGTCGTCGGCGGGGTCGTGAACACCGACGGTCGGTACACGAGGCCGTAGGCGCCGCCGACCATCGGGATCATGTAGACCTTCCCGTCGACGGTGACGCCCTTGATGTCCTTGAAGAACGGATAGATCGTGTTCCAGGCGTCGATCTTGGTGGTGTCGATCGGTTGCAGGCTGCCGTTCGCGATCTCCTGGTCGATCGGACCGACGCAGGTGTTGACCATGTCGGCCTGGAAGCCGCCCTTGAGCTTGGCGACCGCCTCCGTGTCGGACGCGATCGCGGACGTCTCGACCTTGAGGTTCGGGTGTGCCTTCTCGAACGGCCCGAGCAGCGTCGGGTCGAAGGCGTCCGTGTAGCCGAAGAAGCGGAGCGTGCCCGAGAGCTCCGGCGGGGCGGTCGGGCTGGGTGACGGCGCGACGGATGGCGCCGTCGACGGTTGAGTGGTCGGCGCCGTCGATGGCGTGGATGGCACCGGGGTAGCGGCGCTGCCACAGCCGGCGAGGACGAGCATCGCCGCCATTCCGATGGTGAACGGGCCGTGCCGTGCGGGTCGACTGAACATCTCCTCCTCCACAACAGATCCGTGGGTACTCGGTCTGCGCGGTATCAACAAGAGGCCTGGACTCGCTGGGAGCCTTCCTTTCCCGGCCAGGGGCCGAACTATTGGCCGTAGATGCGCTTGGAGAGTCGTTGGGCCATCACGATCAGTCCGATTGAGAGGAGCAACAAGAGCGTCGCTGCGGCCGAACCGACCGGCCAGTTGCCGAGCAGCAGGATCTGGTCGCTCACGAGGTTGCCGAGCATCAGCGATCGAGGCCCGCCGACCATCTGTGGGGTGGCGAACTCGGTCAGGAGTGGCACGAACACGATGACGAAGGCGCCCAGGATGCCCGGGAACGACAACGGCAGGATGACGTGCCGGATGACCTGCAGAGGCTTGCCGTATAGGTCCTGGGCGACCTCGACCGTGCTCCGGTCGATCGTCCGCATCGCGGCATAGATCGGGATGACCACGTATGGCAACCATCCCGCCGACAGCACGACCATCACGGCGAACGGGCTGAACAGCAGGAAGGCCAGCGGCTCGCGGATGACGCCCGCCTGGATGAGGGCCGAATTGATGATGCCGGTCGAGCCGAGGATGGTCCGCCAGGCGAAGATCCGGACGATGTCGCTGACGCTCCCCGACAGGACCAGCAGGAGCAGGATCAGCAGCCTGCCTCTGTTCACTCGGAACGCGATGAGGTAAGCGAGCGGGTACCCGATCGCCAGCATGATCAGGAAGGCCGTCCCGGCGATGTAGAACGAGTTGCCGACGACGCTCAGGAACGACGGCTCGCCGATGAGCTTCAGGTACGACGACAAGGCGAACGCGTCTGCGGGCCGGGTGCTGGCCGGACCGAGGCTCTGAACGAGCAGCCCCGAGAGAGGGCCGTAGAAGAACACGGCCAGCGGGATCAGTGCGATCGGGAGCAGGCCGGCCGCGCCCCGTTGCGTCGTGTTCAGGCGGCTGGCGATGAACGGCCGGCGGCCACCCGCGGCGATCACAGCCACCCGAGGCTCTCCGGGTCTCGTCGGGCAACGAGCCAGACGCCGAGGATCGCGACGACGTTGACGCCGAACAGGATCGTCGACGCCGCGTTCACCGTCGGCAAGTTCTCCGCGTGGCGGAGCTCGCTGTACGCCCACGTCGGCACGGTCAGCTCATAGCCGATCGAGAAGAAGGTGACGACGAAGTTGCCGAGCGACGAGATGAAGGCAAACAGCGTGCTCAGCACCAGTGGAGCCAGCAGCTGGGGGATGATCACGAGTCGCAACACACCGAGCCTCGTGGCCCCGAGGTCCAGGCCTGCCTCCTCGATGTTCGCGTCCATCCCGATGAGGCGGCCGTAGAGGATCACCGTCACGAGCGGGAACGTCACGACCGTTTGCATGAAGACGACGGTCAGCAACGAAACTCCGATGCCGAGGGACACGAAGAAGATCAGGGCCGCGATCCCGATCACCAGCCACGGGACGACGAGCGGGAGGCTGAACAGCCCCAGGCTGACGCCCCGCCATCCCGGCGGCAGCCGGGCGATCGCGTAGGCACTGACGAGCCCGAGCGTCACGCACAGCGGCGTGACGATCGCAGCAACGATCAGGGAGTTCGTGAATGCCTCGCGCGCCTGGGGGTTGGCCAGGACTTCCTCGTACCAGCGCGAGCTGAAGCCCTTGAACGGCATGGTGAGCGACGTGCCGGCGTTGAACGAGAACAGTACGAGGACGGCAATGGGGGCGAACAGGACGACCAGGCAGGCCGCGATGTAGATGCGATTGAGGGGAATGGGCGTCCGCCGCCTCGGGCGACGGTCGATTGCGCGGCGACCCTCTGGCTCCGTCGTCCGTCCCCCGGCGAGGCCCAGGGCGCTCACGTGCGGACCGGTGACTCGCGGGGCGGGTTGGCTGCGACGGCCTCGATCGCCTCGGCGACGCGGTCGCACGACCATTCGAAGAGCTGGGTCGGCATGTTTAGGGGCGGTTGCAGCCGATAGACCCACTTGCCGTGCTGGGTGATCCCCAGCACGCCCCGACGCAACGCCTCCTCGTGGACGGCGGTCTGGAAGGCGGGCGCGGGCCGGATCGTGGTCTTGGACTCGACGAACTCGATCCCCATCAGAGCTCCGGCGACGCGGACGTCTCCGACCTGCTCGATCCTGTCGATCAGGGGCGTGAGGCGGTCCTCTGCGATCCGCGCCAGCTCTTGAACGTGATCGAGGATGCCGTCCCGGAGGATCGCATCGATGTTCGCGAGCGCACCCGCGCACGCCGGCGGGACCCAGGCGAACGTGCCACTGCCAAGCGTCTCGGAGTGCGCCATGACGGCGTCGGTGCCGAGGATCGCGGCGATCGGGAGCCCGCCGCCGGCGAACCCCTTCGCCAGCAGCACCAGGTTAGGCTCGAGGCCCCAGAGCTCCGAGGCGAACATCGTCCCGCAGCGGCCGATGCCGGTCTGGACCTCGTCGAGGATGACCTTGATCCCGTTCGCGCGCGCGAACGCGAAGAGCCGCTCCCAGAACGCCGCGGATGGGATGAGGACGCCGCCTTCGCCGGCGACCGGCTCGATGAGGATCGCGGCCAGCTGCTCCGGCTCGACCTGATGGACCGCGATCCAGTCCTCGATGAAGTCGACGTACAGCGTGTCGTCGAAGGGGCCGGGACCACGATGGAACGGCGCCCGGAACCGGTTCGGGTAGGGCGTGTAGACGACCCCTGACACGTACTGGGCGTTGTTGGAGGTGACCTCCGCGAGGTCCGTGCCGAGGGCCGCGGTGAGGTACGTCGACTCACCGTGGTACTGGCCCAGGAAGGTCATGATCATCGGCCGGCCGGTCGCCTCACGGGCGAGCTTCACGCTCTGCTCGACGACTTCCGTTCCGCTGATGCCCGGCGCGACGCGGGTGATGCCCGGCGGGGCGATCTCGATGAGTCGTTGGGCAAGCGCGAGCGCCGGCAGGTTCGGGACGTAGTCCGTGATCTCGAGGCCATAGCGCTCCATCGCGCGCTGGACGGCTTCGAAAACGTCCGGCGGCTGCGACCCGAGCGGCGTCATTCCCCAGCCGGAAACGTGATCGGCCCACGTATTGCCGTCGGCGTCCTCGAGGAGCCACCGGCTCTTGCTCGACAGCATCATCGGCACGCTGTCGTGGGCGGTCATCGGGCCGTAGAAGACTCGATTCCAGGCGTCGAGGTGGGCTCCGCTCTTCGGCCCCGGGAGAGGCGTTCGCACGCTCGGGAGCACAGCTTCGTCCTGCCGGGTGATGGTCGAATCCATCGGCGCCCTAGGGGCCTCCTCGCCAACTGTCGACAGTCTACTGGCGCGCTCGAACGAGGGTCAAGGAGCGTGCCGGTCAGGCCTGGAGGACTCGTGCCCAGATCTCGGCCCAGGCCTCCGGACGCTCGGGCGGCCGGGGTGGCGGGCCGGCCTCCAGGAGCCTGGGCAGGCCGCCGATCGGGTTGTCCGGGTTGAGTGCGACCGAGCTGGCTGCGTCGATGTTGGAGACCATGAAGTCCATGCTCCTCGCCATCTCGGCCTGGGAATCAGCCTCGAGGACGAAGTTCAGGAAGGCGTAGGCGCCCTCGAAGTTTGCGCAGCTCGCGGCGAGTCCGAAGCCGCACGCGAACAACACCGGGCTCTCTTCCGCAACGGCGAAGGCGACCGGCAATCCCCTGCGCTGGAGATCCCGCGTGTCGCCCGGGAAGCCGGAGCTCGCCACGATCGAGTGGCTGCCGAACAGCCGCAAGAGGTCGTCGCCTGTGCGCCACAGGATCGGGAAACGGCTGCGGGCCTTGAGGTCCAGGAGGAACGCCGCGACGCGATCGAGGTCCGCGCGGTTCATGCCCGGGGGATCCGCGATTCCGATCGCCAGCGCCGCGATGTGGAGGGCGATCACCGGCTTGGCGTCGAGGGCAACGGCACCACCGAGATCGGCTGTCAGGAGGTCGCTGAATGAGCGCGGGTGGCGCGGGTTGGTTGTGTCGAACATCAAGCCGGTCGGTGCCGAGTCGACCGGCGCCATCCAGGTCTGGCCCTCCACGGTGATGCCGGGCAGACCTCGGAACGCGGGAGCGAGGCGATCCCAGCAGGCGAGGCGAGCGGTGTCCAGCGGCTGGAGGTGGCGCCTCGCGACGAGCCACGCGAGCGTCTCCTCGACGCAAGCGGCCAGCACTTCGGCCTCGACGCCGCCCTCCAGGCGCTCCATCGCCTCGCCGTCGGTGTCATAGGAGATGTGCTCGAAGCGCAGCTCCGGGTATCGCTTCAGGAACGGGCCGATGTACGCGTCCGGGAACGAGTCCTCGTACGCGAAGACGCGGAGGGTCCCGGACGGTCGCAGGGGTGCCGCCATGCGGTCGCGCCTTTCGTAGATCGTTGACCGTCGACAATGCGCGATGCTAGCATCCGGCGGTGTCCGGTCCGGCGCTCGAGCGGGCGATCTTCCAGGTCGCGAGCGTGGATTCTGGCCCCTCAACCGGCTGGCGGAACGGTCGCCTGACGATTGACATCCGCGGTCTCCAGGACGAGCTGCGCCGGGCCACGAGGATCCCGTCCGTCGAGGTCGACCTGACCCAGCCAGGTGAGCCGGTTCGCATCGTCGACGTCCTCGACGTCGTGGCGCCGGTCGACAAGCCGGGCGGCAACGCCTTCCCCGGATTGCTGGGACCAGCCGAGTCGGCAGGTCGGGGACGAACCGCCCTGCTGGATGGGATCGCGGTCATATCCACGGCCCGCCTGGGGGATGCCGACGCAGGCGTGCCCTCGATCATCGACCTGGCTGGGCCCGGCGCTGCCCTGACCCCGTGGAGCAATACGTGGAACGTCGTCCTTTCCTTTGGCGACGTGTTGGACGCGCCGATCGGCGAAGTCGAGCCGGCGATCCGGCTGGCCTCGCTCAGGACCGCGCAAACACTCGCGGCAGCTGTGCGGAAGATCGTGCCGGATCGCGTCGAGTCGTTTTCGATCGCTGACGAGACCGGAGGCCTGCCGGGGATCGGCGTCGTCCTGGCGGTCGCGGCCGAGGGACCCGGCCTGGACACGTTCGTCTTCGGACGACCGTTCAATGGGCCGGAGCCGATGGAGATCGATCCGCGCGGGGTCCTCGACGGAGCGGTCGTTTCAGGGGCGTACAACGAGGCGGGCACCCGGCCGACGACCTGGAGCTACCAGCGGATGCGGCTCCTCGAATCGCTCCTCGAGCGACACGGGAAGACCCTACGTCTTGCCGGCGTCGTCTTGACCGCGGCGTATCTCGACGACGCGGCCGCGAAGGAGCGCATGGCCACGGGGGCCGCGGATCTCGTCGTTCGATCCGGCGCGACGGGCGCCATCGTGACGACCTTCGGGGGCGGCAACTCCCACACGGATGCGATGCTCACGGTCCGCGCACTGGAGCGGGCGAACGTCCGGACGACCGTCCTGATCGCCGAGACGAACGGCGGCCTTACTGACCACGTCCCGGAGGCCGACGCGATGATCAGCGTCGGCAACGAGGACGAGCTCGTGGATGCGTGGCGGCCAGATCGGGTCATCGGGAGCGCCCGGTTGCCGGACGGCCGACGAGCGGCCAGTGCGGGCCCGTTGCCGTTCCTGGCCTATGTTGGCTCCGTGAACCAGCTCGGCGATCGCCCGTTTCGGTCGGTTTCTGCGTGAAGGTCGCCCACTACCTCAACCAGTTCTTCGCCGGGTTCGGCGCCGAGGAGCAGGCCTCCATGGGCGCCGTTCGCGTCGAGGGTGCCGTCGGACCGGGTCGTGGTCTCGGCCTGCCGGTGGCCGTGACGTACTCGTGTGGCGACGACTACTTCGGTGAGGCCGAGGACGCGGCGCTGGTCCAGCTGCTCGGTTGGATCGCGAAGGACCGGCCCGACGTGCTGGTCTGCGGGCCGGCGTTCGGTTCCGGCCGGTACGGATACGCGTGCGGCTCCCTTGCACGCGAGGCCGCCCGACGGGGCGTGCCTGCCGTTACGGCAATGGAGCCAGACAATCCGGGCGTCGTCGCCGCGGACGGCTGGGCGTACGTCGTCCCGACGACGCCGACGGTCATCGGAATGCGCCAGGCACTCGCGGGCATGGCGGCGATCGCGAGGCTGCTTGGCATCGGCGGGGAACCAGGTTCCCCGGAGGAGGCCGGGTACCTGCCCCGAAGCATTCGTCGCAACGTCCGGGTCGATCGGCTGGGCGCCGACCGGGCCGTCGACCTCTTGCTCGCGAAGATCTCGGGCGACACGCTCACGGAGATCGCCCCGCCGATCGCTGCGGTCGAGCCGCCGCCTCCGGTGCCCAACATGACGTCCGCGCTCATCGCGCTTGTCACCGAATCCGGCTGCGTCCCGCGCGGCAATCCGGACCACTTGACGTCGCGCCGTTCCTCGCGCTGGCTGCGCTATACGCTCGACGGCGTCGCGACGCTGGACAGCCGCGGGTACGAGACCGTGCATGGCGGCTACGACACGACCTTCGCGAACGGCGAGCCGAATCGGATCGTGCCCTTGGACGCGCTGCGTGCCAGCGAACGAAACGGGAACTACGGTGCCCTCCATCCGTTCCTCTACACCACCTCGGGAGTGGACAC
>Ga0207646_10003273_pt1 | contig 18450 bp, 16 predicted proteins | sample KBSK5502metaG_FD_184343 | JGI IMG/M metagenome (GOLD analysis project Ga0207646, IMG submission 184343) | Corn, switchgrass and miscanthus rhizosphere microbial communities from Kellogg Biological Station, Michigan, USA - KBS K5-50-2 metaG... | ecosystem: Host-associated > Plants > Roots >...
GCGAGGAGAGGCGAGGCGCTTGAGATGCTGAAAAAGGCGATCGCTGCCGGCTACGGCAACTTGAATTGGGCCGCCAGGGACTCTGATCTCGATTGCCTGCATGACGACCCTGAATTCCGTAAGCTTGTCGGCCTCGGCGACGTCGATGCGTCGTAGGCTTTTCGGCCATTGCCCGGCAAAAGTCTATCGATTCGGCGTTCTGAAGTAAGTTCTGATTAACGGCCCGCTTTTCGGAACTTATCCGGTGGGAAAAGCGTTGTCTGGAAACAACGGTGCCCCCGACTAGACTCGCACTTGCAACCCTTCGGCTGGACAACGTGCAGAGAGCGGCTGGAAGTGTGGAGAGTGCATTGGAATTTCGGGCGGATACGGGGTTACGGAGCCGGAACGAATTGTTATGATCCTCAGCGTGTTAAGGTTCGCTAGAGGAAGCTTGGGAAGCTTCTATACTGGCATTGTACGACGCCCGCTCTTTTCTAACTTTTCGATTATACATTAACTGTGGGAGCGCACGTGCCGCCAGCCATTTTGAATGCCTAGCGGTCAGAAACTGCAGTGAGGTCACGCAGCCTACGGACGATACGCGGCGTGATCGCAGCGGCCTCATAGCGCCAGCGCCAATTCCCTTTCGCGCGTCCGGGAATATTCATTCTTGCGTTGCTTCCCAGATCGAGAATATCTTGCATCGGAATCAACGCAACGTCCGCAACCGACGTCATAGCCGCCTGAATGAAGGACCAGGAAATATCTCGCCCATCTGTTTGTAGAAATGACTTGGCGCGGTCCATCTCTGCGCAGGCCGGGGCGCGCGGGTGCTCACGAGCAGCCTGCTTCAGTTCGTCCCACCAGCCGCGGGTAGTGTTGTTGTCGTGGGTGCCCGTGAAGCTGACAAGCTCGCGCACATAATTATTCGGCCGGTGGGTGCCGTCTTCCCCAAAAGCAAATTGCAACACTACCATTCCTGGCAGCGAGAGCTTGCGTCTCAGCTCTTCCACTTCGGGAGTGATATATCCAAGATTTTCAGCGACGAGAGGCAGCGATCCCAATTTCTTTCGCACGACCTTGAAAAGGTCCACGCCGGGACCATTCACCCATCGTCCCTTTCTGGCAGTGGAGTGAGAAGCTGGAACACTCCAGAATTTGACGAATCCTCGAAAATGATCGACCCGAAGTATGTCAACCAACTGAAAAGCCTCGCGAAACCGGTTAACCCACCATTCGTATTTCGTCTTTTTGAGGCGTGCCCAACGATACGTTGGATTGCCCCACAATTGTCCGTCGTTGCTGAAATAGTCCGGCGGAACGCCGCCCACGGTCCGCGACTCTCCGTCTCTTCCGAGATCAAACAGTTGTGGCGAGTGCCAGACGTCCGCGCTGTCGTGCTCAACATAAAACGGCATATCGCCCATGATTAAGACTTGACGTCGAGCGCAGCGAGCCTTTACGGCCGCCCACTGGCGAAAAAACTCAAACTGCAAAAACTTGTGGAAGCGGATGGTCTCTTCACTTGGCTTCAGCCTGGGATCGAATTTTGTCCAGGCGGAGGTCCGATTGATTTCGCAGTGACCCATGAACTCCGCGTATGGCCTTAGCCACCAACCACTGGTCCTTTCAAACTCTCGATACTCCAATTTTTCGGAAAAGCCCTCGAATGCGCGTCGAAACAGTCGCCATTTGTAAGCACGCACTTCTGAAAAATTAACGCGAGTTGCGGAAAACCGCGGAACGTTGCGCAGATCGCGTTTATCCAAATAGCCTTCGTCCAGCAATTTCTCTGGACTGATCAGCAAGGGATTTCCCGCGACTGACGAACTGCTCTGATACGGAGAATTGTCTGGCCCGGTCGGGCCGAGCGGCAGGATATGCCACAGCTTCTGTTTGGCTTCGCTAAGAAAATCCACAAAGCGAAAACATTCGGGCCCCAGATCGCCAATTCCAAAACGCCCCGGCAAAGAGGTCGGGTGCAGCAGGATTCCACTGGACCGGGCGATTTTCATTCAATAGAAAGAATTGCTATGAGCCTTAAGCGCTTGCCCTTTCTTATCCAACTCATTTTATACGACCCATCTACCCAAGTGGATGCGCCTACCTTCTGCGACCCTTCCGAGCTTTCAGGACGCGAGTGTCAATGTGAATACCGCGCCTCGTCATCGACAGTTCCGCTAGCCGATCCTACCGCGTCTTCACAGACTTCGTCTTCTCAGAAAATCGCGGGGTTTCCGCGTTAGGTGCGCTTCACCGTGAGAGTTAGAACGCCGTTCATCAAATAGGCGCTCGCAGTGGCGGGATCAACGTCAATTGGCCATTTCGCTCTCGCAAAGACTGCCTGTTCCAAAACATTGGACGCGCGCCCGGGTTCGCTGGCCGTCACTTCCTGTTTCTCGGCCGCCACAATGGCACGCTGTGCCTCCACGCTAACTCGGACCTCGTGCGCTGCGAACCCCCTTAGCGGAACGTTGATCGTGTACCAGGAGCCTGACTCGCGAATTTCCGGAACGTCCGTCAATATTTCAGATTCGGCCTGCAACCAATGGCGCATGTCACGACCAGGTTGGTTCCCGTCTTGCTGATACAGGTCGTAGGCTCTACGCGCAATGCGTTCTCTAATGCGATCATAAACTTGGTGTATTGCAGAATTCGCTGGAATTGGTGAAGAGGAACCCTTAGAAGCTGTTGCCGCGGATTGACTTGACATGGCGCCTCGTTTTTTTCTGTACTTTCGCGATTCATTCCATACAGCAAAGTCTTTCTAGACGGTCGACCGTTGTCCGGCAATACCGCAGACCTTGTATGAATCACTCGAAGTTACGATGTGCTGAGTGAAACTTGGCACGTGTGCTGCCGTTTTCCTCAGTGACTTTCGGATGACCCAGTCGTTCTGAATTTCAGGACAAGAAACACCAGCGGCACACCCATCAGGACGAACCATCCGAGGGCCGTAAAACAATCCAGAAATCCCAAAAACGTCGCCTGCCGCTCCAGCAAATTGAACGCCTGCGCCTGCGCGTGCACCGCTGCATCCGTATGCGAAAACCCATGCGTGCCAAAATAATTCGTCAAGTTGGCGAGCAGCTGCCGGTACCGCTCATCAAGCGGAGTCGAATGCGCCACCAACACGCTCTGATGGTATTGCATCCGCCGCGCTAGCAGTGTGGTCACAAACGCAATTCCAAAGCTTCCGCCCTGGTTGCGAAATAAATTCGTCAGGCTCGAAGCTTTATTGTTCTTGTGTTTCGGTAAATTGGAATACGCGAGCTGGCTCACTGGCACAAACAGCGTCGCGATTCCAAGACCTTGCAGCGCTCGCGCCAGCGCTTCATGTCGATAATCCGTGCTCAATGTAAAGCTTGCGTAATACCACATCGCCAGCGCAAAGACGAAAAAGCCGAACCCAACCAGACGTTTTATGCCGACCTTCGGAAGAATCCTGACCACCAATGGCGCCAGCATCACAATCACAAACGCTCCCGGCCCCAGAACCAATCCTGCATCCGTCGCTGTATAGCCATAAAGTCGCTGCAGCATCTGCGGAATCAGCACCGTCGACCCGTAAAGCGTAAATCCGAAAATAAAGTAGAAAATATTCGCTAATGCAAAATTGCGGTCGCCAAGCAGCCTGATTTCGACCACCGGATCAGGGTGACGCCATTCCCAGAACATTGCGAACACCAGCGCCGCCATGGCCACCACAAAAAAGAACACGATGAAATTGCTCTCGAACCAGTCTTCTGTCTGTCCACGATCCAGAACTACTTCCAGACACGCAAACGCCATCGCTACCGAAAAGATTCCCCATCCGTCAATCTTAAGTTTTCCGCCTTTGCGGGCCGCTTGCACTTCCCGCGTAAATTCCGGCGGGTCGGACAAGAGCCTGCTGGTCAGGATCAACGACACAATCCCGATCGGGATGTTGATGAAAAATACCCACCGCCAGCTCCAGTGATCCGTAATCCATCCGCCCAGCGGGGGCCCGATCGCCGGCGCCGTCACAATGGCCATGCTGTAAAGCGCAAAGGCCGCCGCCCTTTTGCTGGCCGGAAACGTATCGACCAAGATAGCCTGTTCCACCGGAGCCAGTCCGCCTCCGCCCACTCCCTGCAGCACGCGGAAGAAAATCAGCAACCCCAGGCTTGGCGCGAATCCGCACATCAGCGAACTCACCGTAAACAGAGCCACGCAAATCATGTAGTAGCGCTTTCGTCCGAAAAGCCGGCTCAACCACGCCGAAAGCGGCAGCACCACCGCGTTCGAAACCAGGTAGCTCGTCAGCACCCAGGTACTTTCATCCGCGCTCACAGCGAGTCCGCCGGCAATGTGCGGCAAGGCGACGTTTGCAATCGCGGTGTCCAGCAACTCCATGAACGTAGCCAGCGTCACGGTAATGGCAATGAACCAGGGATTGATGCCGGTTCTGGGTACGGGAAGACTCAGCGCAGTGACTGGCGTTAACGTCTCGCTCATGGCCAGCATGTTGGATGCAGAAGAGACCGTACGGTCGCATTTATTCTATGCTAAAATCAGGAAAAGAGACCAGTCGGTTCCATTAAACCGGCGCGGAAATAGGGAGATGTAATGACCAAGGGAGAACAGACCAGACGGCAAATCGTTCAAAAAGCAGCTCCACTATTCAATCGGAAAGGCTACGAAGGCACTTCCCTCTCCGACCTCATGAACGCCACCGGCCTTCAAAAGGGCGGCATCTACCGTCACTTTTCGAGCAAGGAAGAATTGGCAACCGAGGCTTTCGACTACGCCTGGCAAAAGGCTGTTGGCAGAAGGCTCGAGGGTATCGAATCTTCCGCCGATTCCGTCGACCGCCTAAAAAAAATGATCAGCAACTTCGTCGAATTTCGCTCCGAACTCGTGCCTGGGGGCTGTCCCTTAATGAACACCGCTGTCGAGGCCGACGATGGAAATGCAGTTTTGCGCGCACGCGCCAAAAAGGCTTTGCAAAGCTGGATGGGTCGTCTCTCCAAAATTACCGCAGACGGTATAAGGGAAAACCAGATCGATCGCCGAATGGACCCACGAAAACTATCCCAACTCATTATCGGTGCCCTTGAAGGCGCACTCCTGATCAGCCGCCTTCAAAAAGATCACCAAGCTCTTCACGACGCCCGTCAGCATCTCAATGATTACCTAGAACGAAGTGTCCGCGCAAAAACCAATCGCAAGTAGTCAGCTCTTCACCTCGTGACTTCAACTACCTGCGCAGCCGGAGCCGGCAGGCCCGGGCACTCTCTCTAATCCCTCATGGCTAACCTTTGGTGATAAAGTTTCCTTGCGCGATCGCGCCCTCGATGCACATGAAAGCACTTCTCCTCTCCAGCTATCGAAATCTAGAAATCGCCGATGTACCTGTTCCCACTCCGGCCACCGACGAAGTTCTTGTTCGCGTTGCCGCATGCGGGATCTGCGGCAGTGACGTTCACGGCTACGATGGCTCTTCCGGCCGCCGCATTCCTCCCCTCGTCATGGGTCACGAAGCCTCCGGAGTCGTCGCGGCTGTCGGATCATCGGTAAAGAATTTTGCCGAAGGCGATCGTGTCACTTTCGACTCCACAATCTATTGCGGTGCATGTTCCAACTGCTCACGCGGAAACGTGAACCTCTGCGATAATCGCCAAGTGCTCGGCGTTTCCTGTGGCGATTACCGTCGCGCAGGCGCGTTCGCGGAATTCGTCGCCGTCCCCGAACGCGTTGTTCACAGGCTGCCGGATAGTCTCCCGTATGTCGAAGCCGCCATGCTGGAGGCGATCGCCGTCGCTCTCCACGCCGTTTCCCTGGCGCAAATTTCCGGCAATGCCACCGCCCTTGTCATCGGTGCGGGCACCATCGGCATTCTTGTTCTTCAAGCGCTCCGTGCCGCCGGCTGCTCTCGTGTCTTCGTCACTGACGTTGACTCCGTGCGCCTCGATCTCGCGCGCCAGGTCGGCGCAACAGCCGTTCTGCTATCCGATGACACACTCAGCACGCAACTTCTTGAACTAACGAACGGTGAAGGCGTAGACGTCGCACTCGAAGCTGTGGGCAGAAAGGAAACAGTCGCCGCAGCGATTGACTCCGTCCGAAAAGGAGGCACCGTGGTCCTGGTCGGCAACATCGCGCAGCAAGTGACTTTGCCTCTCCAAAAAGTGGTTACGCGGCAAATTCGCCTGCAAGGTTCTTGTGCATCCGCCGGCGAATATCCGCGCGCGATTGAACTTCTGACCTCCGGAGCAATCAACGTAAAGCCCCTGATTACCGCAATCGCCCCTCTTGAGGAAGGTCCTCGCTGGTTTGAACGTCTTTACACGCGCGAACCAAATTTGCTGAAAGTCGTACTCACTCCAGGAAACCTCTCATGACTCCAGAAACAATTCCAACCTCGCCTTCCAGCCCAGCCGCGAACGCTGATCACCTTGCGAACTCGCTATTCGACTTGACGGGCAAAACCGCAATTGTTACCGGCGCCAGCCGTGGTCTCGGTCAATGCTTCGCTCGAGCACTTGCCAAGGCTGGCGCCGATCTTGTCCTCACCAGTCGCACACGCACAAGTCTCGCCGCATTCGAACTCGAAATCCAGGCACTCGGCCGCCGCACCCTTTCTCTCGAACTCGACGTGCGCTATCAGCACAGCATCGATAAAATGGTTGCCGACGCCGAATCCGCTTTTGGCCATCTCGACATTCTCGTCAACAATGCTGGCTGCAACATCCGCAAACCCGCACTCGAAGTTACCTGGGAAGATTGGAATACGATTTTGGATACAAATCTGCGCGGAAGTTTTTTTGTGGCGCAGGCCATCGCGCGCCGCATGATTCCGGCGGGCTACGGCCGCATCATCAACATCGGATCTGTCACCAGTGTTGCGGGCTACGCGGGCCTTGCTCCCTATGGCGCAAGCCGCGGCGGAATTCGCCAGCTCACCATGAGCCTCGCCGACGACTGGGGCAAACACGGCGTCACCGTCAATTGCCTTGCACCTGGCTGGTTCCGCACCGAGCAGAACAAAGTTCTCTACGAGGACCGGGAATGGGTCGCATACCTTCGCGAGCGCATTCCCCTCAGACGTACCGGCGAGCCGAACGATCTTGATGGCGCGATTGTTTTCCTCGCCTCGGAATCCAGCCGCTACATGACCGGCCAAACGATTCTCGTCGACGGTGGCATTTCAACCGGCGCTGTGCGGGCACTCGGCAAACCGCGTTCGTCGCCCGCCGAAGTGTGATAAGACCTTCTACGGAGAAGATCGCATGACTCAATCGCTGACGATAGAGTCGCAATTCCGGCTTGGCGTTTTTGTCGCGGGAGCGTTCGCGCTTGCCGGGCTCTATGCGGCCCTTGGTTTTGTGGGGTTCGACTCTGTAGCGTTCGCCCAGCCTGCCGCGACTCCTCTAAAATCCCTGCAAATATACTTTGTGGACGTCGAAGGCGGTCAAGCCACACTCTTCGTCACTCCCGCGGGCCAGTCGCTCCTCATCGATACCGGTTGGCCTGGCAATAATGGTCGTGACGCTGGCCGCATCGTCGCTGCTGCCCACGATGCCGGCATCAACAAAATCGACTTCGTCCTCATTACTCATTACCATGACGACCACGTTGGCGGCGCTCCGCAACTCGCCGAGCGGATTCCGATCGGCGCTTTCGTCGATCACGGAGAGAACCGCGAAACCACGGACGAAGTAACGCAAAAACGCTGGCTCGCTTACCAGCGCCTCCTGTCGACCGGAAAATATAAACGCATCATCGCAAAGCCCGGCGACACTCTCCCCATAAAAGGGATTTCCGCCGAAATAATCTCCTCCGATGGCGCCGTTCTCCAGAAGACCCTTCCGGGCGCTGGGCAGCCCAATCCTGCTTGCGCGAGTTCTCCGCAACCTCCAGACGATAAAACCGAAAATCCACGTTCTCTCGGCACGCTCATCAGCTTCGGCAAACTCAAGATTCTCGATCTCGGTGATCTCACTGCCGACAAAGAACGCGAACTGATGTGCCCGGTCGACAAAATTGGGCACGTGGACATCTACATCGCATCCCACCATGGTTTCAACCAAAGCGGCAGCGCCGCCCTGGTACACGCAATTACGCCTCGTGTTGCCATCGTCGACAACGGAGCCACCAAAGGCGGCAGCCCGTCGGCGCTGGACATCATCAAGTCTTCGCCAAATCTCGCCGCTCTTTGGCAATTGCATTTTTCTGAAGAAGCGGGAACCGCGCACAACACTGCGCCAGAATTTATCGCCAATCCTTCCGGGCCTGACGCTGCAAATTATCTGAAACTCACCGCAAATCCCGACGGCAGCTTTTCCGTCTTCAACTCGCGTAGCAAACAATCACAACAATACTCAGCCGGCCGCTAAACACGCGCTTCTCCCGGCTCGGCAATCGGTTCCATATTCCCCAGCAGAAAAATATATCCCGCGATTCCGATCGCCAAAAAGACCGCCGCCGCAATAAACGCCCACGAAAAGCTTTTCGTTCCCGCAACGATGAATCCGGTCGCAATTGGCGCGGCAATCCCCGCGAGCTGGTTCGAAAGATTCAGAATCCCGCCAACCGTTCCCACGCTCTCTTTCGGCGCAATCAAGGACGGAATCGACCATCCCACCGGCGAAGCAGCCGAGAGTCCTCCCAGCGAAACACTGATCCAGAAGACCGCTTGCTCTGGAGTCCGCGCGTATGCTGCTCCCATAATTCCCAGACCCAGCGCCGTTCCTCCGATCAACACAGTCTGCCGCACCCGCACTGCGTTCCATCCGCGTTGGATCAACGCATCCACGAGCCATCCGCCAACAATCAAATCGGTCGCTGTCGCAACCAGCCAGGGCACACTCGTATACAGAACCGAATGCATCAAATCGACGTGCAACTCAGAGGAAAGATAGGCAGGCAGCCAGGTCAGCAACAAATAGAAGCTGTAATTGTACGAGCCGAATCCCATCGCCAAGCCCAACACTTTTGGCTGCAACAGCAGATATCCCAGAGGTGCTCCGGCAGCGGCACGCGCTTGATCTTCCGGCTGCGCGCCGCCCACGCAAATGTATTCTCGCTCCGCCTCCGAAAGTCTCTCGTCTTGGCTGGGATTTTTGTAGTACGCATAAAACAACGCAAAATAAAAGAGACTGATAATTCCTGTCGCGGCAAAATTCCATCGCCAGCCAAAATGTAAGAGCAGCATTCCCAGAATCGGCACGCCAATGGCCGAAGAGAATTTCGCCATGGAATCGAAGATCGCGGTCGCCAGGCTGCGTTCCTGCTTCGGAAACCAGTACCCGACAGCCTTCGCATTTCCAGGAAACGTCGGCGCTTCGCCAATTCCCAATAACAACCGTGCACCAAACAGGCTGCCGATTCCCGTAGAAATTGCCGCGCCAAACGAAGCGACGCTCCAGATGATCGTGCTGATAATTCCCACGCGCCGCACGCCAAAGCGGTCCAACAATAGTCCTGAGGGAAGCTGCAACGCCGCGTACGTCCAGTTGTACGCGCTTAACAAGAACCCAAATGTGACCGTAGACATTCCGAACGCGTCGTGCAGCGCGTCCCGAGAGACCGAAAGATTTACGCGGTCAAAATAATTGACCAGCACTCCGAAGCCCAACAGTATGGCAATGCCCCACCGCCGCCGCGGGACTGCCTTGTTCATGGTGGATGGAATGGAAGACAAGTCCGTCGTGATACTCCGCCGTCTGCGCCAACCGACTCCAGCGGTCGCCAGCAGCGTGTCGCATTCTATCCTCGCTACATTCCACAACCAACAGATTCCTCCAAGTTGTCTTTCTAGGATTTCCATCCGGGACTGACCTGCGGCAAAATCTAAAAGCACTTCGTTCAAACATGACCCGCGCATCTCGCATCGTCGCACTGCTCACAAGTGTCTGGTTCATCGCCGCGGCTGCACTCGGCGTACGTCTTGGCTTCGCGTGGGATCAACAGCGAAAAATTCCTCATCAAGTTCTGGCAACTGTTCCATTCGACCAGGAAGCAGGCAACACTGCCTTGGCGCTCTCGCAAGGTAAAGGCTTCAGCAATCTTTTTCGCCAGAACACCGGCCCCACCGCGTGGCTGCCGCCTCTCTATCCTTTTTTTCTTTCAATCATCTTCCGCATTTGGGGAGCGTTTACATTTCACAGTTTTCTCGCCGCCGTTTTCTTGAATGCTCTCTTCTCCGCTACAGTCACGTTCCCACTCTTTTCGTTCGCGCAACAAATTGCCGGACGCCACGTCGCAGTTGCCTCAGCATGGCTTTGGGTCTTTCTCCCCGCTGGCGTTATCATGCCCTTCGAGTGGATCTGGGATACGTCGCTCTCCGTGCTTCTTGCCACAACTCTTCTTTGGACGACTCTCCGCATCGCCCAATCTAGAAGGCTGTGGCTCTGGCTAACGTACGGCGCGCTCTGGGGCGTCACCCTTCTCACCAATCCTTCTCTTGGAATCGTGCTTCCCTTTCTGTTGTTTTGGGCAGTGCGGCATGCACAAACTCAAGTAAAGGTCTCCTGGCGTGCCCCAGTGTTCACATCCGCATTGATTATTATTTGTTGTCTGCCTTGGACTCTGCGCAACTATGGAATTTTCCATCGCGTAATTCCGATCCGTTCAAGTCTTCCGTTTGAACTTTGGATCGGCAACAACGACATTTTTGACGAACACGCCATCGGCGGCCTCCGACGCATCACGCGCTTTGAGGAAACGCGCCACTATTCGCAAGTCGGCGAAAACGCCTACCTCGACGAAAAGTCCCGTCTCGCGAATTCCTTCATTCAACAAAAACCGTCGCTTTTTCTTCGTCTCACCGCCAGAAAAATCGTCGCCACCTGGACAGGCACCGAACATCCTTTTGCCGACTTCCGTCGCGCAGACTCCCTCCTCGTTCGCATCATCATCCTCTGCAATTTGATTCTCTCCCTCGGCACGTTTCTAGGGATCGCGCTGCTCGTCCGCGCGAAAAGTTCTTTTGCATTTCCGATCGCGGTGTTCCCTTTGCTCTACCCGCTCATCTATTACCTCACGCACCCCTCCTTGCGCTATCGCCATCCTATCGACCCATTGCTGGTATTCCTCGCGGTCTTTGCCGTAGCAGATCTTTTCTTTCGCTATCGCAGTAACGCTCCTCACATTTCTCCAGCATCATAAAAACGATTTAAACCTGGCAATTTCGGAGTACAATGCGCAGCGGCGATTTTTTCAAAGGAGTTCTCCATGCGTCGGCTCTTACTTGTTCTGCTCAGTTGCTTTCTGTCCACAGGGTCTCTGTTTGCACAGCAAAAACTTTCCCCTCACTGGGAAGAACTCACTGCCGACGATTTCCACCGCGCTATTGAAGTCTCCAAAGGCACTTGCGTCCTTCCCATCGGCATTCTGGAAAAGCACGGCCCGCATCTCCCGCTTGGTACCGACCTGCTAAACGTTCGCTACGCCTCGCTCCACGCCGCGGAAAAAGAATTCGCCGTCATCTTCCCTGAATATTATTTCGGACAGATTTTCGAAGCCAAACACGAACCCGGCACCATAGCTTACAGTCGCGGAATTCAGCTTAATCTGTTGCAGGAAACCACCGACGAGATGGCGCGCAACGGCTGCAAGAAAGTGCTCATCGTCAACGGTCATGGAGGCAACGAAAGTCTTTTGCCCTATTTCGCGCAAACGCAGCTCGATAAGCCGCACGACTACGTAGTCTACGTGCAGTGGGGACAAAACTCCCATCCAAAAAACTCGCTGAAGAAAGATCCGCTCGACATGCACGCAGGCCAATCCGAAACTTCGAACACCATCGTTACGCATCCCGATCTCGTGCACATGGATCGTGTTAAACAGGAATCCGGCGCCGACCAAAAACACGATCCGCTGCCCGAAACGGTGTACACCGGCATCTGGTGGTACGCGCGCTTCCCCGATCACTATTCCGGCGACGGCTCTCTCGCCAGCAAGGAACTCGGCGAAGCCGACATGAAATCGTGGATTGACACAATCGAGGAAGCCATTCGCGCCGTCAAGGCCGACGGAAATAGCCTGAAACTTCAAAATGAGTTTTACGAAAAGAGCCACCACCCTCTGGATACCAAACAGTAGCCGAATCCGATGACCGACCGCGCCCACAAACTCAGCGACAAATCATTGGGCATGGACGCGTCGATCACCCGGCGCGATTTTCTCGGCGCAACGCTGCTCGCTTCCGGAGCGCAACTCCTAAACCAGGTTTCTCCCGTGCAACTTCTCGCCAAACAACCACACGCCGCGCTTCCCGGTTCCACGGAAGACTGGAACGGATACGGGGGCGTCGGTGAATACGCAGACAGCAATGGCAATACCTGGGAAGTTCTTCGCGCCGGGCATAAATTGCGGGACGCAAATCCCTCCGCATTCCTGAAGGACGCGGCTGACACTGGTGAACTCTATGACTGCGTAGTAGTCGGCGGCGGAATCAGCGGACTCGCGGCTGCCGCGCTCTTTCTTCGCCAGGCACGGCCCGGTTCGAAATGTCTGGTCCTTGAAAACCATCCCATTTTCGGCGGCGAAGCCAGGCAAAACGAATTTGACGTTGACGGCTATCGCGTCGTAGCGCATCAAGGCTCGGCAATCTACTTCGTGCCCTATCCACGCAGCTTTCTTGCTGATTTCTACGACGCCATCGGTCTTCACGAGCCTCGCCTCTCGTACCAGGCGTGGGGCGGTTCAGGCGTCGCCATGACCATTGGTCGCACTCCGTACGACTCCGCCGGAATGTCCACCGGACAATACGGCTTCTGGTTTGGTCCGAAGTTCATCGCCAACGACTCCGACAGCTTCAGCGGCAAATGGCTTATCGATCCCGTTGGCCGCAAATTCGCTGGTGCTCCCGTAAACGACGCCGCCCGCGCAGAACTTCTCCGCTGGTACTCCGGCGCCGCCGCGGATCATTCAAAGTTCGCTCCACCCCAATATGAAGGCGATGAAGTGTCGCGCAGCCTCGACGCAGTTACGCTCGAAGACCATTACATCCAGCGTTTCGGCCTCCGGCGCGAATTCATTCGTAAATATCTTTCTCCCGATCTCGGCGGAGGCTCCGGCCTCGGCGCGGACGCCCTCTCTGCATTTTCCGAATATGCCGCCGATTTGCTGCATCCCTACGAGAAAAAGGGCGAAGCGGTCCAGATGTTTCCCGGCGGCAACACGACCATCGCGCGGCTGATCGTGAAGACTTTAATTCCCACAGCCTTCGCCGGCGATCCCACTCCGGACGGCGTTACGCGCAGCCCAATAAATTTCGCGGCGCTCGATCGCGCAGAATCTCCATCACGCATTCGACTCGGTTCAACCGTTCTTCAGGTCTCACATGAAGGCGATCCAGCGCGCGCCGGTTCACTCCAACTGATTTACGAGAAAGATGGCAAGCTGCTCCGCGTCCGTGCACGCTCCGCGGTCATGGCCGGCGGCAACTGGACGACCAAACACATCATCGCAGATCTTCCGTCAGCGCAAAAAACCGCCTACTCACAATTTTTCCGCTCGCCGTGTATCATGGCTAATATCGCTGTACGCAACTGGCGCTTCCTCGCGAAACTCGGCATCTCCGGTTGCCGCTGGTTTGGCGGAGATATCGGCAACTATTTCGAGCTTCGCCGCATGGCTCTTGTCGGTGATGTGCCGCCGCAAATCACGCCCGATTCTCCGGTCGTTCTTACCGTAAAAATTCTATTTTCGTATCCGGGACTTTCCACCGAAGCGCAAGGTCATCGCGGCCGTGGCGAACTTCTCGCCACTTCCTTCCGCGAATATGAACGCCGAATCCGCAACCAGTTCTCCCAAATGTTTTCTTCCGTTGGATTCGACGCGCAAGGCGACATTGCTGGCATCGTGCTCAACCGCTGGGGCCACGCCTATTTGAGTCCGCAGCCCGGCTTCTTCTTCGGTACCGGCGGGAAGCCCGCGCCTCGCGAAGTTCTCCGCTCGGCGCCGTTCGGCCGCATCACGTTCGCAAACACCGATCTTGCCGGCGCGATGGATCACCGCTTCTCCATTCTCGAAGCACGGCGCGCGGTGTCTCAGATATTTGACGCCGTGCTGGATTGAAGATTTGACGAGTAGTATTTCTGGGCGAGGTCGGGCGTTAGCGGATGCGGCGCAACTGCTCGAGCCATCGCTCGAGCGTGCCGTGATATTTTTCTCCGATGTCCAGAAATTCGATTCCCATCCCGATACGCGGTTTCACGATGCGCACAACGGCAAGCGCTTCCACTGTCTGATCCTTCCGCGTCAGCGTAAGCCGCACGCGGCTGCCTAGAGGAAAAGGCTTGCTGGTGCATACAAAGCACCCGCCCATCGAAAGATCCGACGTAACACCAGTGGCGGAAGTTCCGGCTTCCATATCCATGCATTCGGCATCTGCTGCGAATGGATGCCGAATCGCATACCGGCGGTCGCGCACTAAGAGAGAGCGTGGCCCACCCTTGCTTAAATGTTCGTCCATAGAGATAACGTTCTTCACGGCGGCTGAGTTCTGTCCGACAGGTCGTCGGATCTATACCCTTCCAGGTTCACTCTAAGTGTGCGGGCAAATGGGCCCTGTAAACCCGCCCCGCGAAATGAATTTGCGAAAAGATAACCGTCCATCCGGCCAGTGCCCTATCCGGGACCTTTTTCGCCTTACTGGTATTAGTGGCTACGACAATCGCGCCACCTGCCCGCTCAACGCGTCTTTCCCTGTTGCTAGACTGTTGTTTAGGTGTTTTTCCCTTTCATGACCACTACGCGCACTGAAGGCCTGCGGCAAAGCGATCGCGTATCTTTCCGCATACCTCTCGAGGCTTCCTGGATGGACGGCTCTGGCCTGGTGCGTCGCCTCGTCGCGCATTCCCTGCTTATCAGCCGCAATGGTGGTGTGCTTTGTATGCAGGAAAAATTCTTCCCCGGTCAGGAGATTTCGCTAAAGCGGCCTCTTGAAGGAGACGGTATCAGATCCGCGCGCGCTAAAATCGTCGCGGAAATCGATCACGAACCCGAAGGCTTTCTCTACGCTGTCCATATTCTTGAGCCGCGCTCGGATTTCTGGGACGTCGAATTTCCCTCTCCTCACAAAGCCGAAGAGGCGCTCGCCCGGCTCCTGATGGAGTGCAGCTTTTGCGAGCGCCGCGAAGTCGTTTATCTCAACGAACTGGAACTGAAATCATTCGAATCGCGCAAATGCGTCGCGCGCATTTGTAAAGTCTGCGAGGCACCATCGATCTGGATCGAGGCGCAATCCGAACTCGTTTCGCCTGAATCGCAAGCCGCGCGCGGGTCAGAGGTTCGCCGCTTTGCGGCCACGAATGAGGACGACCGCGTTCTCCCTCGTCGCAACCGCACTCGCGTTAAAGCCCGCGTCCTTGCTTGCATCCGCCGCCGCGGCTTCCAGGAAGAAGTCGCCGTCTGCGAAGATCTCTCGAAAGGCGGCATCGCTTTCCGCAGCCGCAATCAATATCCAGAAGGCACTCGCGTCGAAATTGCCGTTCCCTTTACTCCTGGCAGCGGAGCGATCTTCGTCCCCATCCGCATCGTCTTCTCGCAACCCATTCCCTCTGCGGGCCTCTTCCGCCACGGCGCGGCCTACCTCAAGCCGCCCGAGTAGCCCGCCCCGCAGAGGCTCTCCAACAATTCCATCCTTTCCCCAACCGGCGATTCGCACATCGAGTCACGCTCGCCGACTCATGCCCGCCAGAACGCGCAGCTCGCCCACAATCAACATTTCCAGGTTTACAGGCTCGTTATTCCGCACCAGACGTGCGTCGCGCTCCGTCCCAGTCGGGTATCCCTCGATGAGAAGAATTACGTCTTTCTCATGTTCCGGACGGGCCGTATTCTTGATCGCGATCAATAATTTTTGAGAATCGTAGTGCACAACCATCTGCTGCGATCGCCCCGCGCACAAGATTCGGAGATCTCCCAGCATCGTTTCCCGATACGTAAACGTCCGCTCGCCGGCCACAACATTCCATTCTTCACACTTCGCAATCACCGTGTCCGCTACTCTTTTCCAGACCCTTGGAGCGAGCTTTTCTGCAGTTTCCCTATTGAGCCCGTCCTCGTAACTCTGCCCTTCTTTCGAAAGTTTCGCGGCAAGGTATTCCTGTGCCGCTCGCTTTGTACTCTCATCGCCAATGAAATTTGTCTCTCCGAAGATTATTTTACACAACCTCGCGCTTCCATCGCCGAATCGGAACCGCTGTTGCCATCGCCGAATCTCCTCCGTGCCGTCAAAGACTGAATCGTCCCGACGCCGGATTTAGATGCCTCACCGACAGGCGCAGCCACCTAACGAGTGCCACCCTCCCCAGACATTCTTGCTCCACGCAATGTATACTTCGTTCTCGATTGCTAAGCACAGCTGACGAAACACAACGATGCCAAAACCAAATTTCGCGAAAGCAATTGGCATCGCAGGGCTGACTTGCGGCGTGATGGATATCAGTGCGGCGCTGATTGTCTACGGTGCAATGGGAGCGAAGCCGCTCCGGCTTCTGCAAGGAATCGCCGGTGGAGTTCTTGGCCCCCGCGCCTACAATGGGGGCGTTCGAACCGCGCTTCTCGGCCTATTGCTTCATTTTGTTATTGCATTCAGTGCAGCAACCGTCTTCTTCCTGGCCAGCCGGTTCATCCGCTTCTTGATTGATCATGCCGTCCTGTCCGGTGTCCTCTACGGAGTTGCCGTCTACTTTTTCATGAATCGGGTTGTAGTTCCCCTGTCCGCTGCCACAAAATACCCCTTCTCGGTAAAGGCCATGCTTATCGGCGTGGTCATTCATAGCTTCTGCGTCGGCATCCCCATTTCCCTGAACATCCACAAATACGCCCGATAAGCCAAAAGTTCGCTCCCCATCCTTCGCAACGGCCTTAACGAGACCTCGGACCTACCAGGGCTAACTGCCTGTCTTTGAAGTCTTTAGTTGCCATGAAAATTTCACAAAAAAAGATCGCAATGCTGTCGATTTCGGCGCTCCTCGTTCGACGAACCAGTAGAGGAAGGGAAAGCGTACTTCGGGAGGCGGATATGGCGAACCAACACACAACTTCGAGGAATTCTAAACCAATCGTCAGAGCAGTCCTGATCGGATTTGCGATTGTTCTCCTGTTTGGGAAGCTGGATGGACCAGTGGCCCAGTTGATCAACTTCCTCGGCACGGTCGCCAGGCAGACCTTGGTGCTCCTTCCTTCTCTCGTTCTGACGGCATCGCAGACTTTGCGGCCGGATGCCTTCGATCATCAGCACTTCTCTCTTTGCGCCTTCGGGACGTTGGTATTCTGGCCGCTGCTTCAAACCGCGGCCAAAGTGGCGTAGTTGCCTGATGGTTCATGACTTTATCGGCTCTGAGAAAATATTTTCGGAAATGTTCCTGAGCCTGTCGATTTCCGCGCCATTCATGCGACGTATAGGTGGAAGGGAGACACACCGATAATGCAGAGAAGAAGCTTCATCGTAACCTCCGCCGCCGGAATGACACTGGCGGCATCGGCACTGGCATTTTCTCAGGCAAGCTCGAAGACTGCGGTCAAAACCGGCTATGCTCCGGTGAACGGCCTCAACCTCTACTATGAAATCCACGGCATGGGTGAACCGCTGATCCTTCTGCACGGCGGCCTTGGCGCGGGTGAAATGTTCACAGAGATTCTTCCGCTGCTCTCCGCCTCGCGGCGCGTGATTACGGTTGATTTGCAAGCTCACGGACGTACCGCCGACGTCGACCGCCCGCTGGCTTTCGAGTCCATGGCCGATGACATCGCTGCGTTGGCCTATCTCCTCGGAATCGAGAATGCCGAAGTCATGGGATATTCGCTCGGCGCCGGTGTCGCTGTTCGCACGACCGTTCGTCATGCCAGCCTGGTCAGAAAACTGGTGCTCGTCTCGACTGCGTTCAAGCGTGGCGGTTGGTATCCTGAGATCCTTGCCGGAATGGCGCAAGTAGGCGCGGGCGCCGCCGAGTCGATGAAGCAGACCCCGATGTATCAGATGTACTCCCGAATCGCGCCGAAGCCCGCAGATTGGCCCGTACTGCTCAGCAAAATCGGCGAATTGCTCGGGAAGAATTACGACTGGTCTAACGATGTAGCATCGATCAAAATTCCCACAATGCTCGTCTTTGGTGACGCGGACGCCATCCCTCCCACCCACTCTGCGCAATTTTTCGAGCTCCTCGGCGGCGGCAAAAAGGACGGCGGCTGGGACGGCTCCGGAATTTCCACAGCCCGGTTGGCGATTTTGCCTGGCCTGACGCACTACAATATTTTTTCCTCGCCGCTGCTGGCGTCAACGGTCACATCATTTCTTGATGCACAGTCGCGAACAGCAAAATAAAGTCGCAAGGCTCGACGTATCGATTTCAGTCGCTCGTTTGCCGCAAAAAGCGACGCCAAAAACGAAGTCGGAGTAGGGATCATGATCGCACACAACCCCCTCCACGGATCCGGACAAGCGGAATTCCCGCATCCGGCTCTTGCCTTAGGTAAGGACGCCCATGC
>Ga0207646_10003274_pt1 | contig 18449 bp, 16 predicted proteins | sample KBSK5502metaG_FD_184343 | JGI IMG/M metagenome (GOLD analysis project Ga0207646, IMG submission 184343) | Corn, switchgrass and miscanthus rhizosphere microbial communities from Kellogg Biological Station, Michigan, USA - KBS K5-50-2 metaG... | ecosystem: Host-associated > Plants > Roots >...
AGCACCCATGCCCGCCGAGAAGCCGCTTGTGTCCGCCCTGATCGTCAGCTTCAACGTGAAGCCGCTGCTGCTCAAGTGCCTCGAGGCTTTTTACGGGCACTCGGACGTGCCGGTCGAGGCTGTGGTGGTCGACAACGCTTCCACTGACGGCTCGCCTGCGGCCGTCGCGAGCGAATTTCCGAAGGCGATCGTGCTCGCGCAGCCGCGCAACCTGGGCTTCGGTCGCGCCAACAACGTGGGCCTCGAACGGTGCCAGGGACGGTTCGTGCTCCTGCTGAATCCCGACGTCACTGTCAACCCGCAGGCCGTGGGCCGCATGGCCGACCTCCTGATCACGAGGCCCGACGCCGCTGTGGTGGGGCCACGGCTGCTGTTTCCCGATGGCCGCCTCGACCCGGACGCGCGCCGCGCGTTCCCTGTGCCGAGCACGCTTTTCTACCGCACGGTCGGGCTGAGCCGGCTGTTTCCACGCAGCCGCGTCTTCGGGCGACACAACATGGGCCACGTGCCCGAGACCGAGGTGCACGAGATGGACTCCGGCACCGCCGCCTGCATGATGGTCCGCATGACGGCCCTGGACCGGGTCGGCTTCTTCGACCCTCGCTACTTCATGTTCGGCGAGGACCTGGACCTGTGCTACCGGCTCAAGCTGGGCGGCTGGAAGGTTTTTTACCTGCCGAGCGCCAGCGCGATCCACCACAAGGGTGCGGCCACCAGGCAGGCCGAGAGCAAGATGCTGTACGAGCGGCACCGCGCGATGTGGGCGTACCACTCCAAGCACCACGCCAACGAGATCTCGGCGTTCGCGAACGGACTCGTCTGGGCGCAGATCTGGGGCCGCTGGGCGGCGTCGGCGATGCGCCAGACCGTCAGCCAGAGGCGGCCTCCCACCACGTAGAGTTCTGCTGCGCCGATGTACCACCAGATCACCAGCAACAAGAGGAAGAGCGTCATCGTCGTGGTCCTCTTCCTGGCGGTGTGGCTCCTGGCGGGCCTCGTGATCGGCGAGATCGGCACCGCTACAACCAGCGGCGCGATCGTCGGGACGGTCGTCCTCGGCCTCCTAGGCGTTGGCGCCGCACTCTACGCCTACTACCTCGGCGCGCCGACCGTGCTCAGCGCGATGGGCGCGCACGAGGCGGACCCCGGCCAGTTCCAGCAGCTCTACAACATCGTGCAGACGCTCGCGATCGGCGACGGGTTGCCGATGCCGAAGGTCTATGTCATCGACGACCCCAGCCCGAACGCCTTCGCAACCGGGCGCGACCCGCAGCACGCGGCGGTCACGGTCACCACCGGGCTCCTGCAGATCATGAACCGCGAGGAGGTCGAGGGCGTGATCTCGCACGAGATGAGCCATATCAAGAACTACGACGTGCGGCTGCTGCTCGTCGTGACGACGATGATCGGACTCGCCGCGATCATCTCCAGCATCTTCTGGCGCGGCGCGCTGCGCATGAATTTCCGCGGCCGCAATTCCGGTCAGGCGATGCTGGTCATCTTCGCGATCGGAATCATCTTCACCGTCATCGCGTTCCTCGTCGGGCCGCTGATGCAGCTGGCGCTGTCGCGCGACCGCGAATCTTTGGCGGACGTGAGCGGGGTCGAGCTGACGCGCAATCCCGTCGGCCTGATCAACGCGCTTAAGAAGATCGCCGCCAACGACAAGCCGCCCGTGAAGTTCAACCACGCGGTCGCGGCGATGTGCATCGACAACCCGGAGGAGCACCACGGCAGCTTCTTCAGCCGCCTCTTCGAAACCCATCCGCCTATCGCGGAACGGATCGCAACCCTGGAGAAGATAGCGAGCGTCCAGCAGACCTAGCGCGCTTTTGTGCGCAATTACACGTTTTGATCGCGAAATAACGTGATTTTGTGCACAAAAGTACGAAGAGTCACGCCGCCAGCGCTTTCCGCACCATGGTTACGATGAGGTCAGGCGAGTTGTAGATGTCGCCGGCCGTGAACCGCAGCAGACGCACGCCGCTGTCGACGAGGCGATTCTGCCTGCGATTGTCCTCAGCCAGCTGTTCTCGATGGATGCCGCCGTCGTACTCGAGCGCGAGTCGCGGCTCTCGGTAGTAGAGGTCCGGGCGGCCGAGGAATCGAAGGAAATGGTCGCGGATCTCCACCTGTGCCTCGGGCCTGGGTAGTCCGGCCAGCACGAGCAGCATGCGAAGTCGCGACTCCATCGGAGACTCGGCGGCGGGCTCAACGTACCGCGAAACCTTCTGCATCGCAGCCGTCCCGCTCAATGCCGGCATCTTTACCAGGCGATGGTGAAGGGCCATGTCGCATAGCACCACCGCCTCGGTTAAGGGAAGGCGTGCGCAAAGGTCTCGAAGAGTCCGCGGAACAGAGGTGGCGCGCAGCCCTCGCACAGTCACGACGTCTCCTTTCCGAAGCGCCCGACGACGAACCAACATGCCGGCGCGCGAAGACACAGTTGTCGGTGCGGCAACTGTGATCTCGATCGGGTCGCTTCCCTCGACGTCCAGGCCATGCAGCCATGCCGCCGTCAAGCCCGAGAACGCCGCCCCGGGTGGGAGTCGCCGGCTGGCGGCTGCGATCTTCGTCTCGGGCGTTTCCTCCAGGCCTGCGGACAGGTAGGTCCCGGGGCCGATGCGTCGCCAGCCGATTCCCCGCAGATGCCACCGATCGAGGCCGTGGCGGCGCGCGTCGGCAAGCGTGAAAGGACCCTGTGACAGTGCTTTTGGGATCCGTGGCGTTCGAGTCATGCCCACGAGGATGCGCAGGCCGACAGACTCAAACAACCCAGCCTGTTAAGGCTCCCGGACTAACTCGCTTGCGCACAAAAGCACGGAATGTAGCCGCCATAACGCGCTTTTGCGCACAATCGCGGGGACCGTGACCGCGCTTCTGCCCTTCCTCGCGAAGTTCCTGCACGTGCGCCGGTCGGAGCTCGAGCGCACGCTCCAGGTCGCCGGCTTCGCCATGGTCCTCGGCTGGGCGATGTACACCGCGTTCAACGCTGCCCAGGCCATCTTCCTCACCAAGTCCGGCCCGCAGGCGTACCCGCTGTTCTTCATCATCCTGGCTCTTGCCGTCTGGCCGATGGTCGCACTTCAGGGCGCGCTCACGCGCCGCCTCGGGGTCAGCCGCGCCTTCCGCGTGAACCTTGCAGTGAACGTGGTGGCCGCGATCGGCGTGTTCATCGCGTACGAGGTCGACGAATCGCCGGCCGTCGCGTTCACCGCGTACGTCATCTACTCCGTCGCGTTCGAGCTCGTGATGATCCAGTTCTGGCTGTTCGTAACGCAGCACTTCAACCTGCTCGAGGGGAAGCGCATCTTTCCGGTGATCGCGGCGGGATCGAGCATCGGCTACATCCTGTCCGGGGTCACTACGACCGCCATCGCGATCTTCGCCACCGAGCCGCTCATCTTCGTCTGGGCAATCGGTTCGGGGGTCTCGATCTACCTGTCGTCATGGCTCGAGAAGCGCCTCTACCGGCCGGCCTTCGACGATGACGCCGAGCAGTTCTTCGCCGAAGAGCACGTGGCGCGGAGCCGCCACGGGTTCACGACCGCCGTGCGCGCCGCCGTCCGATACCTGACCGGCAGCCGCCTTGTGCTCGCGCTGATCCTCCTCGCGCTCGTGCTCCAGGTGGCGAGCCGCGTCGGCGATTACCTCGTGGCGCTCATCTTCGTCAACGCCACCCACGGCAACCTCCAGGCGCTCACGATCCTCCTCGGCAATGCGTGGCTCGCCAGCTACGTGGTGCAGCTTGTCGTGAGCCTTGTGATCGCGCCGATCGCGCTCGAGAAGCTCGGCGTGAAGAACTCGATCCTCGCGCTGCCGGTCTTCACGCTCGTCGGCTTCACGCTGATGGCCGTCAGCCCGGTGCTGGTCACGTCGCTTTTCCTCTTCATCGTCCGCAACGGGCTGCAGACCGGCCTCGACGATCCCGCGGAAAACGTCCTCGGCAGCGCGCTGCCCGCGCAGATCGGGCCCAAGCTGAAGTTCCTGCTGGACAACCTGGTTCTGCCGGGCGGGGCGGTCTTGAGCGGTGTCGGCCTCGTTCTGACCCAGCGCCTGACGGGCGGCAGCCTCGAGGTGCTGGCGGTGATCGGCATGATCGTCGCCTGCTTCTTCATCCTCGCCGCGCTGCGCGTGCGCGGTCTCTATGTGGGCGCCATCTACGAGCGCCTGCGCACACACGCGATATCGCTGTCCGACTTCCAGCAGGCGCTTGGCGCGCCCACCCCAGAACAGATCGGCGAGCTGCAGGGCTTCATCCGCGGGAGCGACGACAAGGTTCGCGACTTCGCCGCGGCTGCGCTCGGCAAAGTTGCGCCCGACGCGCTTGCCTCGATGCTCCCGGAGCTCATCGCGTCCGACGATCCGATGCTGCGCCGCCTCGCGTTTCAGATGTCGCCACCCGAGGTCATCACCGTCGACCAGCTTGGCGCCGCGGCTTTCGATCCCGATCCGTGGGTTCGGGCCGCGGCTGGGGTGGCCGGCGCGAGCAAGCGTCCCCCGTGGGAGGGATCGGCGGCGGTTCTGGACCGGCTGCACGATGCAAACGACGTTCAGCACCGCGCGGCGGCTGTGTGGGCGGCGTCCTTCGTGGGCGATCACACGACGGTCGCGGCGGCGCTGGCGGACCCGGAGCCTCGCGTGCGGCTCGAGGGCCTGCGCAGCTTCGCCAAGATGAAGGCGAACGTCCCGGGTTCGGCCGCAGCGTTGATCGCCTGCATGCGCGACCCAGAACGCGACGTCAGGCGGGCCGCGCTCCGAGAAGCCACCCGCTGGTCGCCCCCGCCGGAGCTCCAAGCCGATTTCGTGGCCGCCCTTGTGGACGGACTGGCGAGCGGCGACCGCGAGGTGCGGCGGCCGGCGGCCGAAGCGCTGGCGGTCCAGCCTCCCGCAGCGCTTGAGCAATCGCTACCGCTCCTTCAGGGTCGCGGTGACGCGGCGCCGGCGACGATCGAGGCGCTGGTCCGCAGCGGCAAGCCTGAGCTGTTCGAGCACGCGCGCGGTCACCTCGTGCACCAGATGACAGAAGGAGTGCACATGGCCAGGCTTGGAGCGCGCCTTTCGGCAGCGCATCGTCGCGGCGAAAACGGCTCGGCCGAGCACACCTTCCTGCACGTCGCGCTGGACGACTACGTCGACTTCGTCGCGGAGAGCGGCCTCGCCGCCATGCGCGCGCTTCACGGAAAGCGCGGTTTCGCCACGGTCGAGCGGGGCGTGCGCTCAATCGAGCCTGGTGCGAGGGCTGAGGGCCTGGAGACGCTGTTAAACTTCGGCCCCGGCTGGCTGGCGGCACCGCTGGCGCAGCTTCTCGACCGTGAATCATTTGACCCGACGACCACTCGTGGCCTTTCGAAGGCCGAGCTGGAGGCTCTGGAAAACCATCCCGACAGGTGGGTCCAAGAAGGCGCAAGGGCCGTCCTGGTGGGACCGGGGCCGGGCATGAAAGAGCTCATCGCGCTCAAGCAGGTCCCGCTGTTCAGCGATCTAACGCTGGAGCAGCTCGCGAGCATCGACCGCCTCATGGTCACGCGTCATTACCTGAAGGGCGAGCTGGTTTTCCGCGAGGGCGATGTCGGTTCGGAGCTCTACGTTGTGCTCGAGGGAGAGATAAGAATCCACCTCGACGGAGCCGGACGCGATGTGACGATCGCGCGTTTCGGCCCGAACACGGTCGTGGGGGAGATGGCCGTCTTCGACGAGCAGCCGCGCTCAGCCAGCGCCGAGGCGACGACGGACACGACAGTGCGTGTGCTGCGCAAGGACCGGCTGCAGGTGATCGTCCACGAGCATCCCGAGGTGCTGCTCGAGTTCGTCAAGAACCTGAGCCAGCGCATCCGCCAGATGGACGCCCGGCTGGAGCAGGGGCCGTGACCGCTTTTGTGCGCAATTACATGCTCTGAACGCGAAATAACGTGCTTTTGTGCACAAAAGCACGGAATCGCCTACTCCTCCGGGCGGACCTCGATCTTTTTGCGTGCCGCTTCGAGGCGCTCGGTGCAGATCTTCAAATAGACGCGCGCCTCGTCAACGGCCTTCAGCGCGTCCTCCAGTGACAGGTCGCCGTCCTCGAGCAGCTTCAGCTTCTCGTCCAGCTTGGCCAGCGCCTGCTCGTAGCTGAGGTCCTCGCTCACGGTTCGACCTCGTCGACGCGCGCGCCCAGCCGGCCCGAGGCGAGGCTGATGCGAACCCGCCCTCCGCTCTTGACGGCGCTCGCAGAGGTCACGACCGCGCCCGAGTCCGCGTCCTGCGTGATGCTGTAGCCGCGGGCCAGCACGGAGTCCGGGCTCAGCGCGACCAGGCGCTCGCGGCGGTGGACCAGGCCGCGCTCGGCGGACGAGAAGCGAGCGGCGAGCGCGCGGTCGAGCCGCTCGCCGGCACGCCGCGAGGCCAGCAGGTTGACGCTGCGGTCGACCCGGGCAAAGGCAACCGCCTCCAGGCGCCGTCCGCGCTCGCGCAGAGTCTCGGTGCGGCGAGCCACCTGCTGCACGGGGCTGAGGCGCGCGACCTCGGCTCGCGCTCGGGCCAGGCGCTCGGTGCGCGAGCGAAGCAAGGCGGGCAGTACCTGGACCAGCCGCTCACGGCGCGCTCGCAGCCGCTCGGCCTCGCGTTCCAGCCGCAGCGACTGCTCGCGGTCGAGGCGGCGCCCGCGCTCACGGAGCTGCGCCACCAGGTCGGCTTTCTTCGGCACGACGCGCGCGCCGGCCTCGGTTGGCGTGCGGCACTCGGCATCGGCCACCATGTCGGCCACCGTGCGGTCCGAGGTGTGCCCGAGCGCGGTCACGACCGGCAGCCTCGACGCCAGGATCGAGCGCGCGATCACCTCGTTGTTGAACGCGAACATCTCCTCGAAGCTGCCGCCGCCGCGAGCGATGATCACGACGTCGGCCAGCCCCTCAGCGTTGCACCGGCGCATCGCGCGCGAGATGCTGCCGGGCGCCGCGGTGCCCTGCACCTGCACGGGATACACGACAACGCCCATGTTGGGGTAGCGCTCCCAGATCGTCTCCTGCAGGTCGTGGATGACCGCGCCGGTGGGCGAGGTCAGGAGCGCGACCGCCCGCGGGAGAAACGGGAGAGGCCGTTTGCGTTTCGAGTCGAAGGCACCCTCGGCTTCCAGTCGCCGCTTCAGCTCCTCGAGTCGCGCGCGCAGCTTGCCGATGTCGTCGAACTCGACCTGGTCGACGACAAACCGGACCGTGCCGTACTGCGCCCAGTAATCCACGCGGCCACGAAAGACGAAAACGTGGCCATCCTCAGGCAGCGTGGTCACCCGGCGCGCGTCGTCGGCGTAGATGAACGCGTTGACGAGGCTCTGGCCGTCTTTGATCGCGAAGCTGTAGTGGCCTTTCGTGCCCTTCTTCATGCCGCTCACCTCGCCCTTGACGAGCAGAGCCGTGAGCGGGCGCAGCTCGCGCTGGATCTCCTTGGCGAGCTCGGACACCGTTAGCGGGCGCGCCGCCTCTTCAGGCCGAATCATCGTGGTTAGCTTAAATTGCCGCCATGAGTGTCTCCGGCGCCTCGAAGGCGTCCCGCCCGGCGGCTAGCAGCGAACGGCGCCCAATCACTGTGCTGTTCGCCGACATCGCCGGCTCGACCGCGATCGCCGAGCGCATGGATCCCGAGGACTGGACGGTGCTCGTCGGCGAGGCGTTCCGGCGGATGAACAGCACGATCGAGCGCTATGGAGGCACGGTCGCGCGACTCATGGGCGACGGCGTGCTTGCCTTCTTCGGGGCGCCGACCGCGCACGAGGACGACCCCGAGCGAGCGGTGCGGTGCGGCCTCGACATGGTCCGCGAGATCGATGAGCTCAGCGCGGCGCAAAAATTGCCCGAGGCACACGAGCTTCGCGTCCGTGTAGGCATCAACTCGGGGCCGGTCGTCGTTGGAATGGTCGGCACCGAGACGGCGAACGAGTACACCGCGATGGGAGACACGGTCAACGTCGCGGCAAGGATGCAGGGCCACGCTCGGCCAGGCAGCGTGCTCATCACCTCGGCCACGCACCGTTTCGTGTCGGCCCTCGTCGAATCCGTCGACATCGGCATGCTCGAGCTCAAGGGCAAGGCCGACGCGGTGCATGCGTACGAGATCACCGGCTTCAAGGCCGGCGCGATCCAGACGCGCGGCCTGTCGGGCATGCGTGCGCCGATGGTCGGGCGCGACCAGCAGCTCGCCAGGCTCGAGGCGGTCTTCGAGGTTGTGCGGGCGGGTCAAGGCCGGGTGGCATGCATCGTGGGCGAGCCCGGTCTCGGCAAGAGCCGGCTGCTGGCCGAGTTCAAAGTCAAGGCCACGAGCGGCGACGAGCCCGTCGCCTGGGTGGAGGGCAGGTGCCTCTCGTACGGCGAGACGATGCCCTACCACCTGCTCGTCGACCTGGTGCGGTCGATGATCGGCGTCACCGCCGCGGCGGACGAATCGGAGGTCGCCGCGGTGCTCGAAGCTCACCTTCGGGATCTGCTTGGCGACGAATGGGCCGAGGCGTATGCGTACCTGGGCCATCTGCTGTCACTCCGGCTCGCGCCTGACATGCAATCTCGCGTCTCGCTGCTCGAGATCGAAACGCTCAAGCGCTACGTGTCGTCTCTGGTCACCGCGATGCGCGCGGCCAGCGCCCGCGGCCCGGTGGTGCTCGTCTGCGACGACGTGCACTGGGCCGACAGCGCTTCGGTCGACACCTTGCAGCAGGTCCTGGCCTCGATCGCCTCACTGCCCGTGCTCTTCATCCTCAGCTCGCGCCTCGAGCGCGCGTCTGCGGGCTGGCGATTGATGGGATCCGCCCGCGACATCTTCGGGGACGCACTGACCGAGATCCGGCTCGAGCCGCTGTCCATCGACGACAGCAGGACTCTCGTGTCGAATCTGCTGCGCATCGAATCCATACCGCCGGAAACTCGCGACCAGATCCTTGCGAAAGCCGAGGGCAATCCCTTCTTCGTCGAAGAGGTGATACGCATGCTCATGGATCGTGGCGCGATCGTGCGCGAGGGCGACCGCTGGGTCGCGACCGAGCGCGTCGCCAACATCGAGATCCCCGACACCATCCACGGCCTACTGCTGGCCCGCATCGACAGGCTTCCCCAGGACACCAAGCGCACACTCCGAGTCGCATCCGTGATCGGCAGGCAGTTCGGCGTGACCATCCTCGAGCGGCTGCTAGAGTCGAAAACCTCATGAACGCGAGAGCTGACCTCGGCACGCTCGAAGCCAGTGGGCTCATCGAGATCGCCGCGCTCCAGCCCGAGTTGGAGTACCTGTTCCGGCACGCGCTCGTACAGGAGGCGGCTTACACCTCCCTGCTGAAGCAGGACCGGCGCTCGCTGCACCGCGCCGCCGGGGAAACGATCCTCGCCCTGCACCCCGACCACACCCGCGAGCTCGCCGGGGTGATCGGGATGCATTTCGAGCTGGCCGGAGAAACGGGTCGCGCGGCCGAGCATCTCGTCGTCGCGGGAGATCACGCGCTGGAGCGCTTCGCCAACAAGGAGTCCATGGCGTTCTTCATCCGGGCTGGCGGACTGGCGGATGACTCGCAGGTCGACATCCGGCTTCGCGCCGCCATAGGCACGGCCAGGGCCGGGTGGACATTCTCGAGGTCTCCCGACGAGATCGAGCGACTGGAGAAGGCGCTGGCCGGGGCCGAGTCTGGCGACCCTCGGCTCGTGGCCGAGGCGAATTTCTGGGTTGCGTTCCTGCGCCGCCAGCGCGGCGAGGTGCCTGCCTCCAGCCCGGCGCTCAGGGAGGCCCTCGAGCGGTCGGCCCGGATCGGAGCGGAGCTGGACGATCCCACGGCCGCGGCTCTTCCCAAGGCGCTCATGGGGTCGTTCAGCTCGTTCACCGGCGACCTACGCGAAGGCGCCCAGCAGATGCGCGAGGCCCTGGACGTAATCGAGAAGTCGGGCGATGTGGTGTCGATCGCGATGGTGTCCGACTTTCTCGCCATGGCGTATTCGCGTTTGGGCGAGTTCGCAGCTGCGGAGGACACTATCGCGCGCGCCAAGAAGGTCGCGGGCCTGAGCGATGCGATCGCGCGCGTGGACGTCGACATCGCGCAGTCAGGCCTCTACCTGGAACGGGGTGAGGCGGACAAGGCTTTCACGGAGGCGCGCGTGTGCTCGCTGCGCGCCGAAGAGCTCGGTGCCTACGCATGCGTCGTTGCGTCGAATGTCATGTACGGGGCCGCCAGCCTGGCGCGCGATGATGCCTCCAGCGCCAAGGCACCACTCGAGCGGGGCAGCGAGCTGTGCCAGGTCACGAACATGGCGCCCATGCGGACGCTTCTCAACGCGCTGCTCGGATCAACGCGCGCGAGGCTCGGCGACATGCCCGGCGGCGTCGCCGGCTGGGACGAGGCTCTCGTGGGCGCCCGCGGCATGGGCGATCGCTACGGCGAGGCCCAGACGCACTGGGGTCGCGGCAGGACTTACCTGAGCCAGGAGGAGCCGGACCTTGAGGCCGCGGTCGCCGACCTCGACCGGGCCGTGGAGCTGTTCGAGGCGATGGAGGCGCGACCTTCGCTGGCCCGCGCGCTTCACGATCGGTCCCGAGCGCTGAGAGCCCTGGGTCGCGCCGGCGAGGGCGACCGCGACGAGCAGCGGTCGCAGCAGCTGGGGCGGGAGCTCGGCTTGCGCGATATGAAGTTCGCCTGAGCCGCGGCGCTACGGACGCTGGAAGTGAAACGCTGAGATCCGCATGCCCTTGTTGAAGTACAGCCGGTGCGCGGTCTGGCGGTCCGGCCCAACGCCTGAGTCCAGGTGAAACCCATCGCACCCTAGGCGGCGGGCCTCCTCGACCATCCAGTCCATCAGCGCGCCGGCGTGGCCGCGGCCTCGGTACTTCTCGCGAGTGGTCAAGTCGTCGCAGTAGAGCGCGTGGCCCCAAGCCAGGTAGTCGAGGACGCGAAACCCCGCCGCGCCTGCCGCCTGCTCATCGCCGTCTTCGAACGAAGCGATGAGCCGGTAGCCCTGCGGCCGCTGCTTGTCGTTGACCGTCTTCACGAAGTCGGCGCTCGACCCGATCTTCGGGCGCAGCTCGAGCATGGCCGCGTACGCAAGATGGGTTTCCCCGGCGGCGAGCTCCCGGATCACCCTCCGATCTGGGACATGTTCTTGGCCGGCTTGATGAAGCCTGGCTTGTTGATGAGATGTCCTTCTTCTTTGTGCCAGATCGCCGTCTCGATGACGCCGCCGATCCGCTCGTCGGAGGCGCCCGAGCGCATGAGGTCCCGCAGCGGCGTCTCGGTCAGCGAGAAGAGGCACGTGCGCAGGCCGCCCTCAGCGGTCAGCCGGACGCGATTGCACGTGGTGCAGAACGCCTGGCTGACCGAGGAGATGAAACCGACACCGCCAGGCGTGCCGTCGGCGAACTTGAAGCGCGTCGCAGGGCCGGGCCGCGTGTCCTGCACCGGCTCGAGCGGGAAGAGGTCCTCGATCTGCTCCTGGATTCGCCGGCTCGGGACAACCTGCTCGTTGGTCCAGATGTTGTCGCCGTCGAGCGGCATGAACTCGATGAAGCGGACCTCGTAGCCCTTCTCGCGCGCCAGCCGCGCGAAATCGACGACCTCGTCGTCGTTGTGGCCCTTCATCACGACCATGTTCAGCTTGATCGGCCAAAGCCCTGCCTCGCGCGCGGCGTCGATGCCGTCCATGGTGCGCGCGAACTGGTCGCTGCGAGCGATCTCGTGGAACCGATCTGCGTGCAGCGTGTCGAGGGAGATGTTGATGCGCTTCAGACCCGACTCGGCCAACTTCTGCGCCTTGTCGCGCAGCAGCACGCCGTTGGTGGTCATGGTGATGTCGAGCGTCGGATCGATCGCGTTGATCATGCCGACGAGCTCTTCGACCTTGACGCGCACGAGCGGCTCGCCGCCGGTGATGCGAATCGTGCGCACCCCGTACCGCTGGACGAAGATCCGCGCCAGCCGCGTGATCTCTTCGAAGCGCAGCAGGTCGTCCCGCGCCAGCCACTTCAGGCCTTCTGCCGGCATGCAGTAGATGCAGCGGAAGTTGCAGCGGTCGGTGATCGAGATCCGCAGGTCGTCGGCCACGCGGCCATAGGAGTCGAGTAAACGCCTGCTCCCCATCTGCCCGATCATAGTCGTCGTGGCGAATGAGTTCATAAGGGTCGAGCCGGACCCTCCAATCGCGACAATCACTCTCGATCGGCCCAAGGTCCTGAACGCCCTTAGCCCGGCCGTAATCGCCGAGGTCGGCCAGGCGCTGCGCGAGCTCGAGGCTGACGCATCGATCCGGGCGGTGGTGATCACCGGTGGCCCCAAGGTCTTCGCCGCAGGCGCTGACATCGGCGACATGGCGGAGCGCTCGGCCGCCGAGCAGCTCAACCGCGACCAGACCGGCGCGTGGGCGCCGATCTCTGGCTTCACGAAGCCGCTCATCGCCGCCGTGAACGGCTACTGCCTCGGCGGAGGCTGCGAGCTGGCGCTGATGTGTGACGTGATCATCGCCGGCGACTCCGCCCGGTTCGGCCAGCCCGAGATCAACCTGGGCATCATCCCCGGGGCAGGCGGAACGCAGCGCTGGCCGCGCACGGCGGGCAAGTACGCAGCGATGGAGGTGATGCTCACCGGCGGGATGGTGAGCGCGCGGCGCGCCTACGAGCTCGGGATGGTCAACAAGGTCGTGCCGGCGGAGATGTCGGTGGCGATCGCCCAGCGGATGGCGCGGCAGCTTGGGGAGAAGCCGCCTGTGGCGGTGCGGCTCGCCAAGGAGTCGGTGCAGAAGGCGTTCGAGACATCGCTCGCGGAGGGACTGGCGGCGGAAAGGCGCAGCTTCTACTTCTTGTTCTCCACCGACGATCAGAAGGAAGGTATGCGCGCCTTCCTGGAAAAGCGCAAAGGCGTGTTCAAAGGCAGGTAAGGAAGATGGCGACCGAAGTCGAGCAGCATGTGATGGTCCACACGCACGACGGGGTCGGGCTGATCCAGCTCAACCGGCCGGAGAAGATGAACGCGATCGGCGCGCTCACCCGCCGGCAGCTGGGCGAGGCGATCAAGCAGGCTGAGCGCGACGACGAGGTGCGTGTCGTCGTCTTGACCGGGTCTGGCCGCGCGTTCTGCTCTGGCGCCGACGTAACCGAGATGGTCGGCGGCGGTGGGATGCGAACGCCGGAAGACGTAGGCAACGTGCTGCGCAACGAGTACATGCCGATGCTGACGCGCCTGCGCACGATGCCCAAGCCAACCATCGCCGCGATGAACGGGCCCGCGGTCGGAATCGGCGCGAGCTACGCGCTCGCCTGCGACATCAGGATCGCGACGCCCGAGGCGTACCTGATGGAGGCGTTCATCAACATCGGACTCGCGCCGGACGGCGGGGTCAGCTGGCTGCTGCCGCGGCTCGCCGGCACCGGCGTTGCCTACGAGATGTTTTTCACGGGCAAGCCTCTCGCGGCCGAAGACGCGCACCGACTCGGAGTCATCAATCGCCTCGTGCCCGCGGACCGGCTCGAAGAAGAGGTTCGCGAGCTTGCCGGCCAGCTCGCGAAGCAGCCGCGCCAGGCTCTGGCGGCGGCCAAGCGTGCGGTGAACCATGCCCTGGAGTCGAGCTACGAAGACGCCCTGGAGTTCGAGTCCTACCTGCAGGAGGCGCAGGCGGGCACGTCAGAGTTCGCCGAGCTGGTGCAGGCATTCCTCGCGAGGCGCGCCGCCAAGAAGTGAGACCAGGTATCCCTCTCCCGTTTGCGGGAGAGGGTCAGGGTGAGGGCCAGTGACTGCCGCGGTAATAGTCGCCACCGCCCGAACGCCGATGGGCCGATACGGCGGGCAGTTGAAGGACGTGCGTCCCGACGACCTGGCGGCGATCGCCATCCGGGAGGCGGTGAGTCGCGCGGGCGTCGAGCCGAAAGAGATCGACGACGTCATCCTCGGCTGCGCCAACCAGGCCGGCGAGGACAACCGAAACGTTGCGCGCATGGCGCTCCTGCTCGCCGGCTTTCCGGTGGAGGTGCCAGGCCAGACCGTGAACCGCCTGTGCGGATCGGGCATGCAGGCCACCATCGCCGCGGCGCGCGAGATCCAGGCCGGCGCGGCCGACGTGATCGTCGCCGGCGGTGTCGAGAGCATGACCCGCGCGCCGTGGGTGATGGCCAAGCCAGACGGCGCCTATCCGCGCGGGCCACAGACCGTCTACGACACCGCGCTGGGCTGGCGACTCGTCAACCCGAAGATGGCCGCGATGTACGGCACGCTGCAGATGGGGGAGACCGCGGAGCGCGTTGCCCAGAAGTACGAGGTGTCGCGAGAGGACCAGGACGCGTTCGCCCTGCGCAGCCACCAGCGCGCGCTGGCGGCGCAGAAGTCGGGTCGGCTCGCCGAAGAGATAGTCATGGTCAAGGTTCCACAGAAGAAAGGAGAGGATCTGCGGCTGGTCGACGACGAGGGACCACGGGCCGACACATCGCTGGAGGCGCTCGCGAAATTGCGGCCCGCATTCGCGGACAACGGCTCGGTCACCGCCGGCAACTCTTCGCCATTGAATGACGGCGCCGCAGCGATTGTGCTCATGTCGGCCGAAGAGGCGCATCGCCGCGGACTCAAGCCTCTCGCTCGCTTCGTCGCCGCCGCCGCCGCAGGAGTCCATCCCGACTACATGGGCATCGGCCCGGTGCCCTCTTCGCTGAAGGCGCTGCAGCAGGCCGGCCTCGAGCCCGGCGACATGCAAGTGGTAGAGCTCAACGAGGCGTTCGCATCGCAATCGCTGGCCTGCATGCGCCTGCTCGGCCTCGATGAGGAGCGCGTCAACGTGAACGGCGGCGCAATCGCCCTCGGCCATCCGCTGGGATGCAGTGGCGCCCGGCTCGTCGGGACGCTGGTGCGCGAGATGCAGCACCGCGACGCGAAGTACGGCCTCGCGACCATGTGCATCGGCGTTGGCCAGGGCATCGCATCCGTCTGGCAGCGTGAGTGACTCATGGACGAGCGACCGACGCGGCATCGTGTGCGCCTGCGCGCCACGACGTCGCGCTGGCGAGACCCAGATTTCATCGTCGTCCCGATGTTCGGGGCGGCGTTCATCGCCATCGTCGCGTTGATCACGGGCGGCTCCGAAACCTATCTCTACGTCGAGGCCCAGCAAGACCCGGCCTCACGGATCGGCCTGTGCTCGGCGAAGGCAACCGAGTCGTGCGTGACGATCATGGAGGTTTACGTGACCGGATCGAGCTCCGACCGCGTCATGGTGCAAACCGTAGAAGGGTCACAGGACTTCGTCGTCACGCGCATCGGCGGAGCTGATCCGTCGGCGTTTCCGCGTCAAGACAAGGTCTATGTCGAGTGCTATCTCGGCGACGACGTGGCGTTGAGCAACCACACGACCGGCGCCTTGATGAAGCTGGCGAACTACCCCGAGCCGCCGCTGCGGTTCTGGGTGCCGGAGCTGAGCGTCGGACTGTTCTGCCTGACGGTCTGGATCAGCCTCTACCTCTACCGCAGATACCTGTTCAAGACGTTGGTCTCCAGCTCGACCACGTGAAGTTGGTTTGGTGAGCGAACGCGATCCCGCCGCGGTACGGACGATGTTCGACCGCATCGCGTACAGATACGACCTCGTCAACACTGTGCTTTCTTTGGGCACGGACGGAGGCTGGCGCCGCCGCGCCGCGCGGGAGACGGGTTTGAAAGCGGGCGGGTCCGCGCTGGACGTCGCATGCGGGTCGGGCAAGCTGACCGCGGAGCTGGCCCGCATCGCGGGTCCGAACGGAAGGGTGGTCGGGCTCGACTTCAGCCCTGAGATGCTCGCCATCGCGCGACTGCGTCATCCGGGCATCGAGTTCATGGAGGGCGACGCGCTCAGCCTTCCGTTTGAGGAAGCGTCATTCGACGCCGCGACCATCGCGTTCGGCCTGCGCAACCTGGCTGATCCGGTGCGTGGCTTGAGAGAAATGGTGCGCGTTCTCAAGCCGGGCGGACGTGCGGTGGTGCTTGAGTTCGTCAAACCCCCTCGCGGGCCCGTGGGTGCCGCGTACCGGATCTACTTGCGTACGCTGCTGCCAGCCATCGGAGGCACCCTGTCGGGGGCTCCATCCGCTTATCGATATCTGAGCGACACCGTCGACTCGTATCGCACGCCCGATGAGCTCCGCGGCATGGCGATGAAGGCAGGTTGGAAGGATGTGCGATTCACCGCCCTCGCCGCGGGTACGGTCGGGGTCCTGTCAGGAGTTGCGGTCGACCGCTGACCGCGCCAGGCCGATCAGAGTCGGCCGCAAGCCGTTGAGCTCCACGCGCTTGAGCTCGCTCACCGCCTCTTCGACCAGCGCCCGCGCCTCGTCGCCCACGCGCCGTAGGGCTTCGGAGGCGGTTACCAGCTCGGCCACGCGCGCGACCTCCTCGTCACCGAGCGAACCCGACAGCAAGCGCCGCACCTCTGGTCCCACCTCGCGGTCCTCGGCCGCATAGATCAGCGGCAGCGAAAGCACGCGCTGCCGGATATCGAGACCTAGCGGCTTGCCCGAGCTTGGGCTGAAGTCGACCATGTCGTCCGCCATCTGGAAAGCGACGCCCAGCAGGTCGCCGTAGCGACGCAGCGCCTCCACGACCTCAGGGCCGGCGCTGGAAAGCTGCGCGCCCGACGCGCATGCTGCCGAGAACAGCGCGGCGGTCTTGCCGCGCACCACGCGTAGGTAGGAGTCGTGGTCGCCCGGGAATGCACCGCGGAGCGCGACGTCATCGATCTGCGACTCGCATATCGCTTCGAGCGCGGCCGCAATGGTCTGAGTCACGTCGGGGTTGCCCGCCTCGGCGATCAAGCGCGTGGCCTTCGCGAAGTAGTAGTCACCGACGGCGATCGCGCGCTCCGCGCCTTCGGCGGCAGCAACTGTGGGGCGGCCGCGACGGTACGGGCTCTCGTCGACGTAGTCGTCGTGCACAAGCGTCGCGTTGTGCAGGATCTCGACTGCGGCGGCCAGCGAAGCTGCGCGCAGCGGCTCGTAATGGGGCCCCAGCTGGGCCGCGAGCTGCACCAGCCTCGGGCGCATCCTCTTGCCGCCTGCCTCGACGAGCCTCCGCATGGGCGCGGCGATCGGCTCCGGGTCGGATCGTAGCTGCCGTGAGAGCTCGAGCTCCACCAGGTCGTCGAAGTCTCCGTCCAGCTGCAGCGCGAGCTGCCGCTGCCGCGGACCATCGAGCTCGACCGCGAAAACCGATTGCCACCGTCCGAGCACGAGGTCGCCCTCTTCGACCAGCAGAGTGGCAAAGCCGCTGACCAGCAGCTGCCTGCAGTGGGCGTGCCCATTGACCGGCTCGTCCAGCGCGACCTCGACGCGCCGCGAAAAGTCGTCGTGCATGTATGTCATGTCCCCCGGCGCGATGCGCTCGAGCATCGCCTCGAAGTCGTGCAGCAGGAGCGGCTCGTTCTCGTTGATGGCCAGGCCGAGAGTCGTGTGCAGCGACTGCAGGTGGACGCGACCGGTTACGAGGCCGGCGCGGCGCACGTGTTCGCGCAATTGATCGGTGATGTCGATGAATTGAGTTGGGTGGGAGCTGTCGAAGCGCAGGCGGCCGCTGACCACGTCAGTGCGCAGCTAGTGCCTGCACGAGCAGCTCGCGGACGGGTCGCGACTCGAGGCGCGACGCGGCGGCGCCAGACAGCTCTTCGACCGCTCGCGCGAACGCGATCTGCACCGGCCTGGTTGCCGAGTCTGTGAGGATTCGCGACGAACGCGCGAGGCACAGGTCACCCATCAACAGGGCTGCGGGCGGCGCCGCTGGGCCCCCCAGACCTTGCAGGCGAAGTCCAACCTCGACAAGCGCGGCCGCGAGCGCCAGGCGCGGCTGCACATCCGGCGCGTGAGTCGCGACCTGATCGAGGTACGAGCGGTATGTCTCGGACAGCCCGTCGGCCCACAGCCCCTCGAGCCGCTGGAGCTCGCGATCAAGGACGGCGACGCTCACGGCACGGGCTCGATGAGCGTGCTGGCCAGGGTCCGGAAAGCTGACAGTGCCCGCAGGCACGACTCGTCGTCGCGGGTGACCACGTAGTAGAGCCCGAAGCCCAGCACCGTGTTCAGCACCAGCGGCACGAGCACCTCCCGCGGCACGGTCAGGCGGATGATGCCGCCCTCCTCCAGGCGGTCCAGCTGCTCCTGGATCACCTCGCGGTAGCGGGTGAAGAGCTCGGGCAGGTAGGCCCGCAGGCGCTCGGTGCGGGGCGCCTGGACCAGGAGGTCGAACGCGGCCAGCTGGATGTCTCCAAGCCGCCGCAGCGAGTCCCAGATGGACTCCACGCCGACCTCGAGCACCTCCAGCGGGTCGGTGAGCTGGTTCAGAGCTTCGCGAAGCTCCTCCACCGATCGGGCAGGCAGGTAGCGCCACGCCTCGACGAGGAGCTCGGACTTGGTGGGGAACCAGTACTGCAGGTTGCCGATCGCAACGCCCGCTCGGGAGGCGATGGCGCGGACGCTGGTGCCGGAATAGCCGTTCTCGAGCAGGGAGT
>Ga0207646_10003275_pt1 | contig 18448 bp, 19 predicted proteins | sample KBSK5502metaG_FD_184343 | JGI IMG/M metagenome (GOLD analysis project Ga0207646, IMG submission 184343) | Corn, switchgrass and miscanthus rhizosphere microbial communities from Kellogg Biological Station, Michigan, USA - KBS K5-50-2 metaG... | ecosystem: Host-associated > Plants > Roots >...
GGATTCCGGGTGGTTGAAGTCCCGGTGAGCTACTACCCGCGTATCGGAAAATCGAAGATCAGCGGTACGCTGAAGGGCACGGTCGGCGCCGCTTGGTTCATTCTCAGCTTGATAGTGCGCTATTATTTCCGGCACCGAAGAGCCGGGACGCCACGGCCAGCGTAGGTCCGCGTCAAAATTTCATGAACTCTTCAAGCGAGACGGTAGTGCCTTCGTCAGGCAGTGAGCGTGTGCTTGTAATCATGGCGAAAGCACCGAGGCCGGGTGCGGTGAAGACCCGCTTGACCCCGAGCCTTCCTCTTCAGGCCGTCGCCGCGTTCTATCGCTGTCTCTTGGAAGACACGCTGGCACTGGCGCGGTCATTGGGCCGCGTCGAGGTTGCCATTATGTGCCCGGATTCCGACGTCAACGAACTGGCTAGCTTGGCAGGTCAAGGAGCGCGCGTAGTTGCACAGAAGGGTGAAGGCCTTGCTGCAGGCCTTACGTCGGTATTTGCGCACTTCGCAGAGGGCCACCAACGACGCACCATTGCCTTCAACAGCGACAGCCCACATCTGCCACGTTCGGTTCTGGAGGACGCGTTCGAAACGCTCACGGTACGTGACGTGGTCGTCGGGCCGACACACGATGGAGGCTACTACCTCGTTGGGGCAAAGGCTTTTCATCCTACGCTTTTCGCACGCGACGGAATGGGCACCGGTAGCGCACTGGAGAGGCTCCTATCGCGCGCTCGAGCTCTTGAGCTATCCGTAGGTTTCGCAGATCCTTTTTACGATATTGATGTAGTTGACGACCTGACTCGGTTGGCAGAGGAGTTGCGGCTGGCTCCGGCGAAGGCCCCACGAACGGCGGTGTGGCTAAAGGAGTGGGGACATGCGGTAGCACAGTTGCGGACGGGCACAGGAGAATAGTGAAGATCACCCCCGCGTGGAGAGTGTACATACTCGGCGCCACGTTGTGCGTGGCGCTAACGATCTGCTCGCGCAACTTCGGCGATAGGGGTGGACCGTACTTCATGGCCTCTTTGACGCTTGCGGGAATCTCGTACCTCTTAGCGATTCGTGAGTTTTTCGCTACGCCCAGATTTTCCCGACGCGTTGTCGTGATTGGGCTCGTCCTGGCTGCTGGGTGGCACATTGAATTTCTTCGGGTGCCCTCGGGCGCCGATGATGATATCCATCGATATGTTTGGGACGGCCGCCTGCAGAGGCTGGGCTACAACCCCTATCTTGTCGTTCCCAGCGATCCTGCCGTGAAGGGGCTGCATACCCCGGAAACCCGCAACTTGAACAACCCAGATCTACCGAGCCCATATCCGGCAGGGGCGCAGCTTTTTTTTCGCGCAGTAACCGCGATTCAGGAATCCACCTTTGCACTGAAAATAGCATTTGTGGTTTGCGAGCTTGCGATTATTTTGGTGTTGCTCGATCTTCTGCGTCGTAAGCAGGCAGCGCACCTGGTTCTCGCGTTCGCCTGGAATCCACTGTTGGCCGTTGAGGTGGCGGGAAGCGGTCACATTGACATTGTTGGCGCGCTATTGTTGCTGGTGTCCGCCGTTGCGCTGGTGCGCCGATGGCGGGCGACTGCGGCCGTCGGACTTGGGCTGGCTATCGCAGTAAAATTGCTGCCGGTCGTACTCGTGCCCCTCTACTGGAAGCGGGTTCGCATTCGCGATGCGGCGCTGGCGGCAGCCGTGGTCGGACTCCTGTACGTCCCATTTCTTAATCACGGCCGCATTCCGATCGGCTCGCTTGGTACCTATGTTCAGAGTTTCCGCTTTAATGGTCCCGTGTTTGCGGCACTCCATCGAGTGGCGCCTCCGCAGTTGCTAGCCGGGCTGGCAGTGCTCGTCGGATTAGTGACGGCGACCTGGCTAAGAAGCGCAGCGCCTGAGTGGTCTCCGGACTTATTTGCCTGGCCAATGGCAGCATCTCTTTTGTGCGCGCCCGTCGTATTCCCATGGTATCTTCTCTGGCTGCTGCCATTTCTGACGTCGGCCTCGACGCTGCTGATCATCCTCTGGACTGTGAGCATTATCCCCACTTACGTTATGTGGCACTTGCGCACGCTTGGGCGTCCGTGGGGGTCGCTTCCTGGTTGGGTAATGCTGCTGGAATACGGATGCGTGGCAACGGCCGGTGCGATGATTGCATTGCGCCGGCTCATGCGGCCGGCGGCACCTCGATACTCAAACGGAATAGTTCAGTCAAGTCCATTGGGCCGCCAGGCGAAGTCTGTATCCGAAAATCCGGGGGTTTCATCCAAAACGACATCCGTTCAATTCACCGAGGAGGAACGTTCATGACAAATTTGAGCCGACTCAATGTGATCCGCGTCTTAGCCTTCAGCATGCTCTTGATTCTCCCTGCGACTTTAGGGGCGCAAAAGCGCGCGCCAATTCTCGAGAAGATCGCTAAGACCTATGGTCTCGATTCATGGGATCAAATTCAGGCGATCCGCTACACCTGGAACTTGGAAATCCCCGGAGTACTCAAACTTGCTCACGCGTGGGAGTGGGAGCCCAAGACCAACAAGGTTTCCTACGAGGGGAAGGATAAGGACGGCAAGCCGGTCAAGGTTACGTACATGCGCTCCGAGCTTAGCAGCCAACCCGACGCCGTGAAAAACGAAGTTGATCCGGCTTTCATCAACGATAACTATTGGCTTCTGTTCCCCTTCCATGCTTACTGGGACACCAGCGCCGCCGTGACCGATCAAGGAATGCATAAACTGCCGATTGGCACCGGCTCGGCCGAGCTGGTCTCAGTGAAGTATCCCAACGAAGGCGGTTACACACCTGGCGACACCTGGGATCTCTACGTCGGCAAAGACAACCGCGTCGAGCAATTTGTCTACCACCGGGGCGGGCCCAAGAAGCCAAGCCTCGTCACCACAACGTGGGCAGGCTACAAAAAGGCAGGTCCTCTGCTGATCTCAACGGAGCACCGCGGCAACGCCGATGGCAAGCCCCTGCACCTCTTCATTTCTAACGTGTCCGTTAAGCTGACAGGCTCGGATACCTGGAGGAAAGCGCAGTAAACATCGGAATGAAGGCTGACATCGATCTGGAAATTGGGCGAAAGACTTTCGCGTCTGGCCTCTTGCCGGAGTTGGTCGCTGTCTTGCACCGCAGCCGCTGGGGCGATCTGGTCGCGGTGATCGGTGACGAACAGAGCATCGGACCTGAGTTGGAAACGTGGTGCCGGTTCACCGGAAATGCACTGCTAGAGGCTACGGTCGAAAAAGGCCGTGCGCGGTGGGTTTTCCGTTGTGGGACGCTCGCGGTGCCTGCCGAAGACAATCGGCCGGTGGGCTCGCGGCTTTGGCTCTACACGAATTTCGACTGCAACCTGCATTGCGACTACTGCTGCGTGCGTTCATCGCCCAGCGCGCCGCGACGGGAACTAGGGCTCGCACGCGTACAGCGGATCGCTCGCGAAGCGGCGGAGCTTGGCGTCAAAGAAATCTTCGTGACCGGAGGCGAGCCGTTTCTGCTGGAAGACATCGGCGACATTCTGCTTTCTTGCGCTGCAGCCGCCCCGACCACGGTGCTGACCAACGGAATGCTCTTTGCCGGACGACGCACAGAAAGCTTGCGAGCGTTGCCCCGTGATCGAATTGTCCTGCAAATCAGTTTGGACAGCGCTACGCCAGAACTGCACGACCTCCATCGCGGGCCCGGCACATGGGCGCGCACACGCGAAGGTATTCAGCGCGCTCGTGCGCATGGTTTTCGAGTGCGACTGGCGGCCACGGTTTCGACCGATGCCGAGGCTGAGGCGTTCCGTCAATTCCTCGATGAGGAGAAGATTGCCACAGAAGACCGAGTAATCCGCCGGATCGCGTTGCGTGGGGCTGCCAGCGAAGGTGTCGCCGTTACTCGAGCCGATCTAGTGCCGGAAGTCACGATTACCGTTGAGGGTGTGTACTGGCATCCGGTCGGGGCGGAAGATTCCGATCTGCTTATTACGCGCGATATTTTTCCTCTCGCCGAGTCCTTCGCCGCGGTCCGCCGCGCCTTCGACCGCGAAGGCGAACACGCGAATAAGCTGGCAAGAATCTTTAACTGTGCATGATGGTCGTCCAAGTTAGCCAGCGAAATCTAGGAGGGGTCGGACGCCACGGAAAGTTGCTGGATAAACCCTTCAAGATCGAAATCGTGAGGCCGCGGATCGGGATCCGCGTAGTTTGGCACAGGGAGCGGAATTAACGCCGCAACTTTGAATAGCTTCATATCAGGTTGCCCATCGTCGATCCACGGCGCGAAAATCTCGGGCGGGAGGGTCTTAAGCAGAACGTGAAGAAACGTTTCTCGATAGGAGAGGGCTTCAACGTTCGCACCGGGCGCACAGATGGCCTCCACCGATCCGGGCGCTACGGTAAAAGCACCCCCTCCACCACATCGCGAACGGTCGGGTCGAAAGAAATCGTAGACGGCTTTGAGGTCGGCAGCGCTAACCACGGGCATCAGCTTGGCTTCCATCGCTTTATTCTAGCCGCCCTGCTTTCCTAACCAGCACACAAAATTTTACTTTGGCACTCGCCGGCTTCGGACATCCAGCAGGTGCGATCCGGAGCACGGTGGCTCCCAACGCGGGGCTCGATCACTTCATCTCTAAGCCGACTTGGCAAATAGCCGCTCGAAGAATCCCTGTTGGGCAGCGGCCTGCCGCAATGCAACGTAGCCATCCACGTGAGGCGGTAGCCAACGCTGAAGTCCTTCGGCGTCGAGTATAGGGCGATGAACCGGGTTGTCGTAGCTCATCGCTGAGAGCGCGTCGACGAACCGGCGCTCCCGCTCTAGGTCGAGACCGGGCCGTGCCGTGAACATGCAATGGTTGTATGCCGGAGAGGACCATACCTCACAAAGGCCGCCTTCGGGCACCAGGCGCTCGCTGCGAACCGTGTTCCAGAACGGGCTGCCGATAGAGCCGGCGTCGGCCCGCCCGTCGAGGACGGCGCGCACCACTTCAACTTCGCTGGTCCCGGTATCACCATGTTTGCCTACATCGCTGTCGAAGCGCAGCGCGCGGTAGTCCCTGCCCTCGCGCATGCCTTGCTGCTCCAAAAAGTGAACGGGCAGAATAGCTGCGTGTCCGCTGTCTCGGCTGCCAAGTGCGAGCGTTCGATTTTTCAGATCGGCGAGCGTAGAAATGGGACCTCCGCTAACTGCGACGATCTTGGTCATCCAGCCGAGATCGGTGTCGCGCATCGCGACCGCACGGCAGGCGTGGCCGCTCCACTCATCCGCTTGCAGGTAAGCAAGGTTTGTATTCCATGCAATATCGATACGTGGCACTGCATCGCCTGGTTGGGCGAGGAGTGCCATGACCTGAGCCTCGTAGCTCTGAAATAGTACGACCTCAACGGGCAGATGCGCTTCATCGTGAAAGTAGCGCCGCATCCCCTCCCAAATCGTAACCACTTTCGGATTGTATGCAACAGCTCCCACCCAGATTGTTTTGCTCATAATTGTTTTACCCATGGCCTTCACGCTTCCTGTCAGCGGCGTTTCACAAAGAACACTCAGATTTCCCACCCTCAGCAAAGAACGCGGGAAGGGTGGGGCACCCGATCTCTTAGAAGAGCGGCATTCCCAACAGCGACTTCCCGATGAACTCGCGCAGAACGTCGCCCGTTGGCGCCATGACTGCGCCCGCGTGCGCATCGCGGAACAGGCGTTCGATGCTCAAATGCTTTGAGAACGCGGCACCGCCGCAAACGCGCATGGCTGCTGAGGTAACGCTGATAGCGACCTCGCCTGCAGCGGCTTTGGTCTCCAGCACGCGCAGCATGGTCGTCTCGCGCGGCTTTTCAAGATGCTCGATCAGATCGTCGATGCGCGCCGACAGTCCGTCGGTATCAATCTGCATCACCGCGAGTTGCGCGCGTAGGGTAGGCAGGCTCTCGCCGAGGCTCTGGCCAAGATGCTCGAATTTCGCGCTCTTGAGGTGCGACGCAGTTCCAGCGACTGCCGCTCGGCACAATCCCAACGCCACCGCTGCCGTCCCCAAATTAAAAAGCGGGAGCACCACGTTTAGCATGGTCGGAAAGCCTGCGCTGTCATCAGTAAGCTGAAAATCGGCTGGGACTTGGCAGTCGTCCAGCGCAATTGGCGCAGAAGCGTTGGCCCGAAGTCCCAAACCATCCCAGGGCCCTGCAACTGAAAGGCCGCGTGTCTGCGCTGCAAGAAGATAGAGGGTCGAATCGGTAGGTCCCGCCCCTTCAGGGGCAAGCGCAGAAACTACATAACTCTGGGCATGACCCGCGCTGGTCACCCACGATTTCTTGGCGTTTATGCGCACGCCATTACCATTCCGATGTGCGCGGGATATAGGCGCCCAGAAATGACTGCGCGAGCCGGCTTCACTGAAAGCGAGAGTGGATAAATGGCGGCCCGCACCAATCTCTTGCAGTATGGGCGTGACTGCTTGAGCCGCGCTTGGGCGCGCTGCCGAGATAGTCGCGGTGCCGACGATGTGCATCAGGTAAACCATAGCGACAGAAGCGTCTGCCTCGGCGAGGGTCGCCGTCACGACGGCAAACGTGCGGGGACCTAAACCTGAACCGCCGAAATCCACGGGTAGCAGCAGCCCAAGCAGTCCAGACTCACCAAGTGAGTCGACAGCGTCGGTAGAGAATCGTCCCGCCTTATCGTTTTGCCCTGCGGATGGCGCCAGCACGCGACTGGCGATCTCGCGGGCTTTCAAAACGGCCGCGTCATGAGTCATGATCGCTCCTATCATCCACAAATCTACTGGATCGAGCCAGGATTGTCGCCGAGGATGCGCGGAGTAGTCGAACAGTCTCTGGCGGTTGTCGGGCCCCAAACACACAGTGACGATTTCATGCGTTTACGATGGGTCATGTGTATACGATCACCCGCGTACTCGGAAGATGGTACCGAAGGAAAACATTATCGACAACGCTCGAACGACAGACGTCAAAGCAACGGATCTACCGCCGGTTCCGACCAACTAAGATTCTGGCGATTGGTCACGTTGCACAATGACAGCAGAGCAGGGGTAAATTAAGAGACCCAAAGAGGACGGTTCCCGCTAAGATCTTGATGTATAGGAAAAACAAAAATCATTTTCACAAATCGAAGGAAGTAGAGGTGCGTCCTCGGGAAATGGAGGGTTGAGCCGAGAGTCAGACTGAGCTGGAACGGTCGGCATATTCGACTGGCGGTTAGAATCCAACAGCGTGCGTAACGCCGAGCAGGGGTTGGCACGCCGTAGCAGAAAAGGCGCGGATCGAACCTAATGGCGGATTCTGGAAAGCGAAGGTCCGCTTGCGTGGACTTCGTGTCGACGCGCGGCCGCTACCCAATTTAAGCAATCCGTCGTGGGTGCGCTGCGTCGACGAGAGCCTCTTTCGAAGCGGTTTAGTTATAATTCAGATCGGAGTTGTCATGAAGAATTTAAGCTTCTCGATGCCCCTCGTTGACGGTGGTTTGCTGCCGATAGATGTCCAGAATGGGCGAGATCCCACGAGCATGGTTCCGCTGGCTCAAGAGAAAATTGGGCTGGGATTTGTTAACAGTTGCCAAACTCCGGCAAATGGAAGTGACAATCTTCGTGGGTAGAAGGTGATGGCAGTGAGAGAGGCGGTTCAGACGCGTGAGACAACGGAAGTCAATAGCGAGTTTCTACAGGAGACACCAGGGCACATCCGCGGGGCGGGTTCATCTCTTGCGCGACTTGACCTCAGAATGGTCGCCGCGGTCGCATATGCTTTACTCGTACTTGCGATGTGGGGAACGTTTTCTTTCTCCAGTGGCATGCCTGGTGAAACAGGCTTCGCTTTCCAGAGTCAAACCCAGTCGGTGTGGCAGGGGTTTTGGTATGTCGATCCACTACGGCCACATACCAACACTTTTTATCACGTGTCTTATTTGCTTGGGGAGATCCTCGGAGTTACAGGAAGTTTCGTCCCCTATCAATTTGTGTATGCAGCCCTATGGTGGGCGAAGGGATGTCTTCTATTTGTTCTAATGCGCCGGTTGTTTCCGGGCACCGTATTTATACCTTACGTCGTGGGTGCACTGGCAGTTGTGCATGCGTCTGATACGGCATTACAGTGGGTCGGGCAGCTAAACCAGTTAGGTTTTACGCTCTGGCTGCTGCTTTCGATTTATTTCCTTATAGCTTCGGTTGAACAATCAAGTAAGATTCGCGCGGCAGCCTATCTTGTACTGGCTGGGTTTTTCCAGTATATGTGCCTCTGGAGTTATGAAAGCCCGCTATTTATTATTCTGTTCGCCCCATTCCTGATTGGTTTTTTGCTGCGTCCTACTTTCAAGCGTCTATGGGTAACTTCGATCGGCTGGTGTGCAGTACCTTTTTTCTATATTTTCTTGTCTTTGAAACGATACCTCCATACGGCCGGCACAACGTATCAAGAGAGCGTACTCCGAAAGGCCTGGTCAGTTCCCGCCCTCTTAGGTGACCTTGTATTCAACGTTCGTGCCAGTGTTTCGTTCTGGTCCTGGAAACCGCAAAGTGGGTACCTATCGGAGACCGATGTGCATCGCCTGGCGGCATTTGCCACTATGGTGTTTGTTGTCGCGGCCATGACATTTATTTTTTACAAAAAGCGGCGAAGCGAGGCCGCAGCGGATCCCGATTTCGATTTTGCCACCGATTGGAAATTGCTCGCTGCTGGTTCAGTGTTGCTGATATTGAGCTTTCCCGCCTATCTAGCGCTGAGCGATCCCCGGACCCTTTGGCGGACTCAGTTGCTCTCCGCAATTGGTGCTGCCATGGTCCTGGGCTCGGCCTTCGCTCTTATGGCGAAGCCCTTCTCCGGACGGTGGGTGCGGGACTTGGTTGTGATGTGCATGTCTGCGCTCGTCGTATTCTATGGAGCTTCGAGGGCGGTCGAGAGAGGAGCATTCTTTCGATGGAACTGGCATCGGCATCAGGTTGCCATTCAGGAGGTGATTCGGGATGCACCTCAGATAAGGCCAGAGACCATTATCGCGCTGGTCGGCGTTCCCAAGGAAAACGATCCTCTTGGACACGACATGTGGTTTGATATGGCACTGCGGCTCGCGTACCCGAAAGTTCCAGTGGCCGGTGTTTTCTACTACAGCGATGGCGCGCCTGGGCTTGGAAATACGCTAAAGCTCTCCGCCAATCATTGGCATTGGGACGGGACCACCATGGCTCCTCTAGTGCGGGAAGCAAGCCTGGAGCAAACCATCGTGCTGGAATATCGAGCCGACGGCATTTCCCGGGTTCTCACCGAACTTCCAGAATTTGTTTGTGCTGGCGGGTGTTCCCCTGAACTTTACAATCCTGGTCTCCGCATCACTGGCCATACGCCTTCGCCCATAGCTGTACATCGGTACGGTCCGCTATAGGAATCTCGCATGAAGAACATCAAAAAGAGAATTCTGATTTTCGTCGTCGCTTACAACGCGGAGCGCACCATCGAAAATGTCGTTGGCAGAATTATCGCGAGCATCGCGGACTATGAGACGGAGGTTCTGATCATTGATGACTCCTCCGTCGATCGAACCTTTGGCAAGATATACGACCTGCAGAGAAAGGGGCGCGATTCTCTGCCGCTAACTGTGTTGTATAACCCGGAGCCTCAAGGTTACGGTGGGAATCAAAAAATCGGGTTTCATTACGCTATTCAGCAAGGATTTGATGTCATTGCCCTGGTGCATGGTAATGGCCAGTACGCACCTGAGCGCCTTCCTGATCTGCTCCGGCCCCTGCTAGCGGGAGAAGCTGACGCCGTACTCGGCTCCCGCATGATGAGCCCTTATAGGCCACTACGTGCCGGCATGCCGCTATACAAATATGTCGGCAATAAGGTTCTGACTTACATTCAGAATCTGGTCTTGCATAGTTCCTTGACCGAATTCCATTGCGGCTATCGCCTGTACTCGGTTAAGGCCCTCGGACGGCTCCCGTTCGATCGCAACACCGACGACTTTCATTTTGACACCGAAATCATTATTCAATTGCTCCGGGCCGGTCTTCGGATAAAAGAAATCCCGATTCCAACGTATTACGGAGACGAGATTCGCTACGCGAAGGGGATTAAGTACGCATTTAACGCCCTCCGCTCCAGCTTGCTAAGCCGAGCCCAGGATTACGGAATCCTTTACGAGCGAAAGTTTGATGTCACGCGATCTTGGGAAAATAACCCTCTTTACCAATCCAAGTCCCAGTTTGAGAGCCCTCACACATTAGCGTTGTCGCGCGTACGCCCGGGCTCGAAGGTGGCAGACATCGGATGCGCATCGGGCTATGTTTCTCATGCGCTGAACCAGAGGGGTTGTCATGTTACCGGCGTCGATCAATTTCCAATAGCGCACAAGGCCGATTTGGAGGAGTTTATTCAATGCGATCTGGATCGCGGCGATTTCCCGGTGGACGCTGGAATCTTCGATTACATCCTGCTCTTGGACATCGTTGAGCACTTGCGGTCGCCCGAACGTCTCCTCGATTCGGTGCGACATTCCCGCACCAGAGGTTCGGACTTAAAAGTGATTTTCAGCACCGGCAACGTGGCCTTCTTTGTCACCCGGCTTGCCCTGCTTTTCGGCTGGTTCAATTACGGCGCACGTGGAATCCTTGATCTCACTCACACCCGTTTGTTCACATTCACTACGGCTAAAAGATTGTTTGAGCAATCCGGCTACAGAATCGAGGAAATACGCGGTATACCAGCTCCGTTCCCGTTGGTAGTGGGAAATAACTTTCTAGGCCGATTCCTGCTGGCTGTGAATGAACTTCTGATCAGAATTTCAAAGCGCCTTTTCGCCTACCAGATTTTTATGGTCTGTAGCCCATTGCCATCATTGGAATGGTTGCTGGAGAAGGCCCACGAAGCCAGTCGAGAGAAAGTCCGAGCTGAGGTCTATGCCTCGACCGCGAGCTCGACCGAGGCAATCGAATGAGTCATGCTGCCTTGCGGCGCGACGAAACCGCATAAAAACGGAGAGAAGTGCAGAGTCGTTGCCAAAGGCAATAAGCGACCGGCGCCATCGCCATAGGAGTTCCGGGATGCCCAGAATCGGCCGCCTGCACCCCGTCCATAGAAAGGGGCACATCGAAGACAACCTGACTTTGCAGCAGGAACTCGGACCAATCCCCCAGTGAGAGATTCATGCGTCGGCAGCCTTGGCCTTCTTTAATAACTCAATATCCGCTCGCTTGATCTAGCGCGAGGTTCAGCACGAGAACGTTCACGCGTGGCTCGCCAAGAATCTCAATGGTGCGAGGCTGAATGTGCTCTTCTACCAACTCGCGCAAGCGTTGTTCACTGACGGCACGTGCACGCGCCACGCGCGGCACCTGGAAGTACGCTGCCGCCGGGGAAATGTCGGGATCGAGTCCCGAGCCTGAAGCGGTAACTAGATCAATCGGCACTGGAACATTCGGGTTCTCTGCCTGTGCAACCACTACCGCGGCTTTTACCCGATCGACTAGCTTCTGATTGGTTGGTCCCAGGTTCGAGCCACCGGAGTTCGCAGCGTCATAGCCGTTGCCGGCAGCGGAAGGGCGCGGATGGAAATAACGTGCCGAAGTAAAGGGTTGTCCGATCAGACGCGAGCCGATAACCTGATCTCCGCGCCGGATCAATTGTCCATTCGCCTGCTTAGGAAACAAGAGCTGGGCGAGAGCGGTGACCACGAGCGGATAAAAAATCCCAAAGAGAACAGTTGTCGCAATCGTCATCAGAATCGCGGTCAGAAGATTTTTCTTCATCACAGAACTCCTAGGCCAACCCGATCCTCGTAATCACGATATCGATCAGCTTGATTCCAATGAACGGAATGATGATGCCGCCTATTCCGTAAACCAACAGGTTGCGGCGGAGCAGCGCGGCGGCGCCCATTGGCCGGTATTTCACGCCGCGCAGCGCCAGCGGTATCAAGGCCACAATGATCAGCGCGTTGAAGATGACCGCCGACAGCACAGCAGATTGCGATGTTTTCAAGTGCATAATATTGAGCGCATTGAGCACCGGGAACGTGGCCGCGAACATGGCCGGAATAATAGCGAAGTATTTGGCCACGTCATTGGCGATCGAAAATGTTGTGAGTGAGCCGCGGGTCATCAGGAGCTGTTTGCCAATCTCAACGATCTCAATGAGCTTGGTGGGATTGGAATCGAGATCCACCATGTTGCCAGCCTCTTTCGCGGCCTGAGTTCCAGTGTTCATAGCGACGCCGACATCTGCCTGCGCCAACGCAGGAGCGTCATTTGTTCCGTCGCCCGTCATGGCGACTAGTTTTCCGTCTTTCTGCTCGCGCCGGATGAGGTCCATTTTGTCTTTGGGCGTGGCCTCCGCCAGGAAATCGTCTACCCCGGCCTCGTGCGCGATGGCGGCAGCAGTGAGCGGATTATCGCCAGTGATCATCACGGTACGAATTCCCATCGCGCGCAATTGGAGGAATCGGTCTCGCATGCCACCCTTCACGATATCTTTCAGATGGATTACGCCGAGTGCCCTTTGTTTTTCGGCGACAACTAGTGGCGTCCCGCCTGAACGCGCGATTTCCTGGACTCTAGATCGGATGTCGGCAGGAGTGACCGCACCTCCAGTCGCCAGGTAACGATCGATGGCATCAGCTGCGCCCTTGCGTATTTCAATTCCGTCGAAATCCACGCCGGACATGCGTGTCTGCGCGGTGAAGGGAACAAATCTTGCGTGCAATGCCGCCATATCGCGGCCGCGCAATCCATATTTCTCTTTAGCCAACACTACGATGGACCGTCCCTCAGGGGTTTCGTCCGCCAGCGAAGACAACTGCGCGGCATCCGCCATTTCCGAAGGGCTTACTCCGCTTGCCGGCGTGAACTCGGCTGCATGACGGTTTCCCAGCGTGATAGTACCGGTCTTGTCGAGCAGAAGAGTGTTGACATCGCCAGCCGCCTCCACAGCCTTCCCCGACATTGCCAACACATTGTGCTGAATCAGGCGATCCATGCCGGCAATGCCAATGGCCGAGAGCAAACCACCGATGGTCGTCGGAATGAGGCACACCAGCAACGAGACCAGTACGAAAACCGTTTGAGGCGATCCAGAGTAGATGGCAAAGGGCTGAAGTGTCACCACGGCAAGCAGAAAAATGATGGTCAGCCCGGCAAGCAGGATGTTGAGCGCAATTTCATTGGGGGTTTTCTGCCGCTCTGCTCCTTCGACCAATGCAATCATCCGATCGAGGAAGGTCTCACCTGGATTAGAAGTGATGCGTACTTTGATCCAATCCGATAGAACGCGGGTACCGCCGGTTACAGCCGATCGATCGCCTCCTGCTTCTCGGATCACCGGTGCTGACTCGCCTGTGATTGCGGATTCATCCACCGACGCGATCCCTTCAATGATTTCGCCATCTCCGGGAATAAACTCGCACGCTTTGACGAGCACTAGATCACCAGTTCGTAATTTCGAGCTGGGCACGGTTTCAGTGCAGCCGTCTGAGATCAACCGACGTGCCTGAGTCTCGGACTTCGCCTTCCTCAGCGTGTCGGCCTGTGCCTTCCCCCGGCCCTCTGCCATAGCTTCTGCAAAGTTGGCAAAAAGCACCGTGAACCACAGCCATAGCGTGATTTGCAGATTGAATTTGAAGCCCGCGTGGCCGTGCAGCGCTTCGCGCACCAGTAGCACCGTCGTGATGACACTTCCGACTTCGACCACGAACATGACAGGATTGCCCATCATTTGCTTCGGGTTGAGCTTCACGATCGAATCCCAAAGCGCTCGCCGAACAATCTTCCATTCCCAAACCGCTCTTGATTTCGTAGCCATAGTTAGAGTCTCAGAAAGCCTTGCCTGCTCCCATCAACAGATGCTCGAGAATTGGTCCCAGGCTTAGCGCGGGAAAAAAGGTCAACGCGCCCACGATGATGATCACGCCGGTTAGAAGCACGGTAAAGAGTGGCGTCGTAACCGGGAAAGTTCCGAGTGAGGGAGGAACGTACTTTTTGCGCGCCAGGTTTCCCGCGATTGCGAGCATCGGAATGATGATCAAGAACCGCCCGATCAGCGTACTGAGGCCGGTCGTAGTGTTGTACCAGCGAGTATTTGCACTGAGCCCGCCAAAAGCAGAGCCATTGTTGCCCGTGGCTGAGGTGAATGCATAAAGAATTTCGCTGAGCCCATGCGGACCGGGATTGGCAATGCTCGATGTACCGAAACCGTGAATTGAGGAAATCCCAGCCAGCACGAGGATGGTCAGCGGAAATATCAGAATGGCCAGCATCGCCATTTTGACGTCATAAGCTTCGATCTTCTTGCCCAGGTACTCGGGTGTTCGTCCCACCATCAGCCCGGCAATGAATACGGAAAGGATGACGAAGATCAGGATTCCGTACAAACCCGCTCCTACTCCGCCAAAAATTACTTCCCCCAGCATGATGTTTACCAGCGGAACCAGGCCTCCCAGGGGAGTAAACGAATCGTGCATCCCGTTCACCGCCCCGCAACTGGCATCAGTGGTAGCCGTGGCAAACAACACGGAGTTTGCAATGCCGAAGCGAACCTCTTTTCCTTCCATGTTCCCACCGGCCTGTAACGCGCTGGCATGCTGATCCACACCGGCGAGAAGCGGGTTTCCGCGAGCTTCAGCCCAGTAAGCAGTGCTCACGCCGGCCAGGAAAAGAATCGCCATGGCCGCCCAAACTGCCCATCCATGCTTCGGCGAACCTGTCATCCTTCCGAGCGTGTAAGTGAGTCCTGCGGAAATGGCAAAGATGCAGAACATCTCGATGAAGTTCGAGAGCGGCGTGGGATTTTCGAAGGGATGTGCGCTGTTGGCGTTGAAAAAGCCTCCGCCATTAGTGCCCCATTCTTTAATGATTTCTTGCGATGCTACCGGGCCTTGTGCGATCACCTGATCAGTAACGATCTGGTTGACGACTTTTCCGTCGGGGCCCGGGGCACTCACTTGTTGCGGCTCGACGAGTTTCACGGTGTCGTACGGCTTCAGATTTTGGGGGACGCCTTGCCACACCAGTAAAAGGGCTCCCAAGAGACAGGCCGGAAGCAGCACCCAAAGCGAGCAGCGCACCAGGTCCACCCAAAAGTTTCCGATCGTATCTTTTTCACGCCGCGCTATACCCCGAATGAACGCGATCGCCAACGCAATGCCTACTGCCGCAGAAGCAAAATTGTGGTATGCAAGACCAGCCATCTGAGTCAGATAGCTCATCGTGGTTTCCGGCACGTAGGCTTGCCAGTTGGTATTCGTGGTAAATGACGCTGCGGTATTGAAAGCCAGATCGGGCGGGACCGCTCCAAGTTTTTGCGGGTTTAAAGGAAGAAGGCCCTGGACACGTTGTTGCACATAGAGCACCACCATGGACACGGCGCTGAAGAGCAACATCGCAAAGGCGTATTCGGTCCAGCGCATTTCGTGGTGCTCGTCCACGCCGGTCAGGCGATAGAGCAAGCGTTCGACTGGTCGCAACGCCCGGTCCAGGAACGTATGCTCACGGTTGAACACGCGCGCCACGAATATGCCCAGCGGCTTTGTGACTGCGAGGATGAGCGCCAGAAATATTCCGATCTGAAGCCAGCCGTTGGCCGTCATTCAGAACTTCTCCGGACGCAGTAATGCATAAGCCAGGTAGATCATCATCAGAGCGGAGACCGCAAGCATAACTACGGATTCAAGATCCATTGGGCTCCTCAATTCATGTGTGCGCAGAAGCGCACGTAGCCGATCATTACCACAAACATGAAGACTGTCACGCCGATAAAGACAAGGTCCAGCACGGCTCCTCCTCTTCCTTGCCCAGTTCCGACTCCAGAGAAACCTCTTTGAATTGAATGGCATACATCACCTGCGGAACTCTGCGATCGCGCAGCAAGGCTATTTCGAAGCATACGAGAAAAATCACCGCAAGAGTTGCCGTCGCCATAAAAATCGGAATAACCATCCCAAATCGGCTCTCAGATAGCCTCGAGAAACAGCCATCTACTTGCATTAGAGCAAGCAGCCCGTAAGAGCCGGCTAAAAAGTTCGTAAAGAGTTCATAAGGGACGCTTTGGGACCGCGATGTGAATGCTAGGCTGCGATTATGGCCTTACTGATGACCATCGCGATCCGATTCTTGGAGACAATTTTCGCCGTCGGTGCGATTGGCTCAGTGTTCGTTTTAATTCTTACCACAATTGAAGACATCCAAGAATTGTTTGGGAAAGAGAAGACGAACCACGAAACGGGAGACTATTTCCCGGCCGGATCGAAGCGATAGCCGATCCAAGGTTCGGTGTGAAGATATCGTGGCGACGATGCTTCGGGTTCGATCTTCTTACGCAGTTGACCGATAAAAACCCGCAAATACTCAGGTTGTTCCGTACTGTTCGGTCCCCACACCGCGCGCAAAAGAACCCGATGCGCGACCACTTTTTCCGGACGCCTCGCCAGATAAACCAGAAGCTCAAATTCCTTGGGAGTAAGGTGGACCTCGCGCCCGCGGACGCTGACCGAGTGTGTGTCAAGATCGATGTGGAAGTCTCCAGCATCGATGACACCGCCCTCTTCCTCTTCGGACGATGGCGATCGCCGCAGGCTGGCGCGAACGCGCGCTAACAGTTCATTGATGCCAAATGGTTTTGTCACGTAATCGTCCGCGCCGGCATCGAGCGCTTGCACTTTGGTCCGCTCCTCGCCTCTCACCGAGAGCACAATAATGGGCACCTCAGATTTGGCTCGCACACGCCGGCAAAGCTCCACACCGTCCATCACCGGCATAGCGAGATCAGTGATCACCAAGTCTGGAGTCCAGTCTTTCAGTATTTCGAGTGCAGTCTCACCGTTGTTGGCCACGCGGATATCGTAGCCTTGCGAGGTAAGCGAAGTCCGCAAGACCCGGGTTATCTGCGGCTCGTCGTCGACGACCAGGATTCGCCGATGATCGGGAACGCCGGTCACTTCGCCTCCTGAGTGACGATGTGGACATCCACTGCCGGAGCATCGCGCAAGAATCTCTGTATGACGGTGAGATAAAGATACTTCCGCCAGCCTTCCGCCGCTGAACGCCCGAAGATAATTTGTGTAATGTGTTTCTCGCGGGCAAATTGGGCAACCCGCTCCGCCACCGTTCCGCGAGGCAATCGCACCACTGTGGCGCCAAGGTTTTCTGCGAATCGGATATTCTCCGCCAATGTGCGCCGATTCTCGTTACTTTCATCTGAAGCTACGCCGACGTAGACCACAAAGAATTCGGCGTCAAGGGCGTGTGCCATCCGTCCTCCACGCGCAATCAGATATTGAGCGGCTGGATTCGAACTGATACAAACCGCAATCCGTTCGCTGACAGCGACGTCGGGTTCTGAGTGTTCTCTCGCCCGGTGCGCTTCAAGGGTCTTATCCACAACTTGTGCGACCTGGCGAAGCGCAAGCTCGCGCAGTGCGATCAGATTCCCGCGTCGGAAGAAGTTTCCTAATGCTCTCTCCGACCGGTCCAGGGGATAAATATCTCCGCGATGCATTCGCGTCTGCAAAGCTTCCGGGGTCAAATCGGCCATCACGATCTCTACCGCCCGCTGAACCACCCAGTCCGGCACGGTTTCGCGCACATGGACGCCAGTGATGCGTTCAACCATTGGCGTGAGGCTTTCAATGTGTTGGACATTTAGAGTCGAGAGCACGTCAATGTTGGCGTCCAGAATCTCCATTACATCCTGATAGCGCTTAGCATGTTTGCTGCCTTCAATATTCGTATGAGCGAGTTCGTCAATCAGTACCACTGCCGGTTTACGCGCCAGTATGGCATCTACGTCCATCTCCTGGAAGATTGTCCCCTTGTATTCGATCTTGCGGCGGGGAATGGTATCCAGTCTTGATGCCAGGTCTGTGATTGGCTTACGTCCATGCGTCTCAATGACTCCAATCGCTACGTCTTCTCCCCGGCTGTGGCGGCGAATGGCCTCGCTCAGCATGTTGTAAGTCTTGCCTACGCCGGGGGCGTATCCCAGAAAAAGTTTGAACACGCTTTCCTTTTTTTGGGGTGCCGCCTCTTCCAGCCATTGCTCGGGAGTCCTGCGCATGCGGGTTATTGTCGTTGAGAAGTTCCTGGTTGTCGATGCCGAAGCGAGATGCAGGGTGAGCTTTTGTTGGGACGTAAATTCGCGGTTGGGACGAGTCAGACGAAATCCTGGGAGCTCGCCGCAAGCAGCGGGTGGAGACTGCGCTTCGGTATCGTGTACGTGTCCGATGGGATGCACCTCGGATCGCAACAAAAGGTCCAAGCCGTTCGGTCACTAGGTCTAACGGCTTCGACGTCCCGCCCTGAATCCTCCCATGCCGCGCCGCGGTGAGTGGTCTGTCCGGCGAAGTTTGGGCAGCTTGCGTTTCATTTCTCATTTTTGTTATTGGGTATTCTTTATTTGCTTTTGTTTTCTCGCTGTGATAAAAAGTCCGGCGATAAAAACAAAGGTGGTGGGGGCGTATGAGTCTACAAAAGCAGTT
>Ga0207646_10003277_pt1 | contig 18442 bp, 11 predicted proteins | sample KBSK5502metaG_FD_184343 | JGI IMG/M metagenome (GOLD analysis project Ga0207646, IMG submission 184343) | Corn, switchgrass and miscanthus rhizosphere microbial communities from Kellogg Biological Station, Michigan, USA - KBS K5-50-2 metaG... | ecosystem: Host-associated > Plants > Roots >...
AACCAGGAGAAACCCCTGCTTCCTGCCCAAAGGCGGGAGGGGTACTGGCGGCGCTGGCTAGCAACAGCGCTGGTAATACTGTGCATCAGTGGCTATACCTTCCTCAGCGGCGGAGCACCGGCAGCATTACGTGCCGGGATCATGGGCATACTGCTGGTTGTAGCACCGCGCTTTGGGCGCATTTACAACATCTACACCGCTCTCGCGCTGGCAGCGCTCTTAATGAGCCTGTTCGATCCTTTTGTCATGTGGGACGCCGGTTTTCAGTTATCGATACTGGGTACGCTGGGTATCGTCGTACTCACGCCTCTTTTTAAACGCCTGTTACATCCTGTTGAACGTGTACCCTTTGCTCATCACCTCACCGAGATAATCGCAGTTACCCTGGCAGCCCAGATTGCAACTTTACCCATCATTGGGGTCACCTTCAGCCAGGTTTCGTTTATCGCGCCACTCACAAATCTGCTAACCGTGCCCCTGCTCGTTGCAATACTCGTGCTGGGAACAGCGCTTTGCGTGGCAGGTACAATCTCCATACAGTTCGGCATCCTGTGCGGCTGGATCATCTGGCCGCTGCTCTGGTTCGTTGATAAGGCCGTTTCATGGTCTGCTGCGCTTCCGGGGGCCTTTGCCAGCGCGAGCAACATAGATCCACGCCTGGCCTGGTGCTACTACGCTCTGCTCATCTTGATAGTAAGCGTTGTCTTACTTCGCTGGCCTGCACAGAGGCAGCCGCACACAGTAAACGCCACGCTCCAACCCTTGTCACAGCCCATGCAGCAGCCGCACAAGATAGCGGCCGCGTCCCCACACCTGCCACGATCCATCAGGCCGGTATTACACTATGCAGCAGCCGTCATAGTGATCCTGGCGGCTGGAGTAACCATCGCAGCGGCGCAGCCCGGTGAGCAACTGACCATTACCTTGCTGAATGTAGGTCCAGCAACCAAGCCGGCACAAGGTGAAGCCATCCTTATCCATACAGCGGATGGTAAAACCATGTTTATCGACGGGGGGCCCGATGTTGCCTCGTTAGCACAGGAACTGGATAGCCGCCTTCCTTTCTGGCAGCGCTCCATCGATACAGTGATACTGACAACCCCGAAGCAAGATCACCTGGCCGGCTCACAAGATGTCATCGGTCGCTTCCAGGTAGGCGAGGTCCTGGACGCCGGAATGCTGCACCCCAGCAGCGGCTATGCCCTCTGGAGGCGTACCATCCTGGAGCGCAGCCTGCCCTATTCACAGGTACGCGAAGGAGCATCGGTTCCACTGGGAACACAGGTCACGCTGCAGGTGCTCTGGCCGCCTTCCCCTCTGCATAAGGGGAGCGATGAAGAACTGGACAACGCACTGGTGGTGCGGCTTGTCGCTCCGCATTTCAAAATGCTGTTCCTGGGAGCTGCAGCGCTCAGCAAGTATGCGCTCAGCGGTCTGCTTTCTACAATCGAGCCTGGCTATCTCCAGGCAGATGTTGTACAGGTGGTCGGCGAAGCTGGCAAAGCCTTTCCAACAGAGTTGAGCAGTGTCTTACAGATAGCCCATCCTTCACTGCTAATGATCACACCTGCTGCATTAAGTCCAAAGCTGCGTAAGGCAGGCGTAACATCGACGATCTTGCCTGCACAATATGTCGATGCCCCGTTGCAGGTGATACAGACAGCGCAATCGGGTACTATGGAGATCAGCAGTAGTATAAGTGGGTGGAATGTGAGCCCGGCAGCATGATTGATACGTAAGGATTCTCGACCTATTTCGGGAAAGCCAGCCTGCGATACTTCTCACGTGACTCCAACCACGCCTCGTCAGAAAGGCCCAGCTTTTCGCGCAGCGTCTCCGGCGGCACCCCTGACCGGAGCTGCTGTACAGCGAAGCTATCGCGCAGCAACTGTAGAGTAACGCGCTTCTTGATACCTGCCGCTTTCACGGATCGCGCCAGAATGTAGTTCAGGTTGCGATCGGTGCAGACAAACAGCTCACTCGTGGGGCGATACCTTGTAATGTACTGCTTGAGGATAGTGCTAAATTCGGCGGGAAGTGCAAGGCGCCTCTCGCGATGCTGCTTGCCCGTCGCTGCGGGGAAATGCACGCTTATCGTGGGGACCTGCGGATTGGAAAGATCGATATGCTCCAATTTCAGGGCCATCACCTCTTCTTTCTTCAATCCCGCGTGGATCACCAGGTAGACAAGACAGTGACTGCGCGGGTCTTCCGCCGAAACCTCGAGCAGCCGCTGCACCTCGTCATCAAACAGCAATTGTGGCAGCGGGGGCAAAGGCCGTTCTAAAACCAGGCTGGCGGATGGGTCTTCACGAATGACTCCTTCGCGGGCCAACCACGAAAAGAAATTCCTCAGAAAGGTAACACGACGTGCCATAGTTTTGGGTGCGGGAGTCTGACCCTTTGTACCGAACCTCAACTTCATGAGCCAATCGGTAAGCTGCTCCTTCGTAATGCGCCCAACAGGCGTATCGCGACCTGCATAATCGCTGAACATCTTGAGGTCCGAGAGGAAGCAGGTCACGGTATAGTCAGATTTGCCACGTAGTTTCAAATCCTGCTGATAGGGGATAAAACACGCCGCCAGGCTAGATTGATCGGTGAGCGGGTGTGTGCGCACTAGCGGCGGGAAAGGCGTCTCCACAGGGTCCGCAGGCTCCGTGATGACCGTTGAAGTGCCAGTAAAGAGGTCAGGCTGCGAGACAGTACTATCTTCAGTAAGTATAGGCTCGGGATGCTGATCGTCCTTCTGCATCGATCTCTCCTTCTTGGGTTTGACTAGCGCGTATTTCATTATAGCAATTTCATTATAGTAGTATAACCCAAGAATCTAAAAATTGAAAGTGCCCTGTTACCTGGGTGGAGATCATTCGTCTCTGAAGTGTAGACTCAGTAGAAAGCACAGGATCGGCTAGGAAATTTATTACGATGAAACGTGTCAAACCACTGCTTCCCGCAATTGGCATTTTCTGCCTGGCCCTGCTCGTGCGCGTGATCTATAACGATACCGTTGCTCACAACTATTACCCGCTGCATGACTCGCTTTTCTACCAGACGATCGGCTTTAATCTACTGAAAGAGCACTGTTTCTGCCTGCACCCATACATCTCGACCGTATTATATCGCGCTCCACTCTGGCCGTTTATCATAGCTGGTATCTCTATTATTTTCGGCCCGAGCGACTATTTTGCACGTCTCTTTCTGTGCCTGGTTGGCTCTGGAACATGCGTCTTGATTTACCTGTATGCGAGAGATCTCTTCGGCTGGCGGATTGGCGTGCTGGCGGGAGTAGTAGCAGCGGTTTACCCCGAACTGTATATTTATGACGGCTGGCTATACACCGAGTCCCTTTACACGTTCCTGCTCTTTGCTCTTTGCTATGCAGTCTATCGCATACAGCGCCCGTCCCAAAGGAAATGGCGACTATGGATAACATGCGGCATTTTGCTCGGGCTGCTTTCGCTCACCCGGTCAAACGGCATACTTGTGCTTGGCCTGTTCATCGTCTGGGCCTTAGTGATGGTCTGGCAGAAGTTCCTGTCGTGGCGGCCAACCGCCAGAGGCGTGCTGGCGACGGCGCTGATCGCAGTCGTGCTGATAGCCCCCTGGACGGTGCGCAACTATCTTGTGTCACACACGTTCATTCCTGTAGCGACAGGCGATAGCACGGTACTGCTTGGCGCCTATAATGACGAGATACTGACAACACCCGGTTACCAGGGATCATGGATTGATCCCCTCAGATCCAGGCCCGATGTCGCCAGGCTATTTCCCGTATACACCCCATACAAATGCACGCCTCCCTGTGAAGTTGCTCTCGAGGCGGCTTATAAAAACGCCGCCATACAATGGATAGAGAACCACATCAGCATCATGCCTCACCTGTTGAAATTACACTTTCTTAATATGTGGCAACCCGCTACGCACGAGGCGGACCTACCTACCGACCGCTTTCCTGACCAGAAATCATCCCGATTCGTCTTAGCGATGATGAATACTTTTCCCATACCCATCTTTATCCTGGCGGCACTCGGCCTGGCGCTAACGCTCTGGCGGTGGCGCGAACTGCTGTTCATCTACTTGATGATTGCCCTGACGATTGCACAATGCCTGATCTACTACGGCAGCCCACGTTTCCGCGCGCCTATCGAGCCGATGCTCATTCTACTGGCGGCTGGCGCAATCTGGTGGCTGACGCACCGAGGGAGTGGAACGCTGCGGTGGATCGTTGGCAGACGCAATAAAGATCAAATAGTGAAAGATATGCCGGGCGAGTCAGCAGATTCGCTGGCTCCCGGTGAGTCTGAGCATATTCTGGCTGGTGATAAGTAATAATCTCTCTGTCATCCATCGTTGAGAAAGGAAAAGAAGAAAACGAAAAGTTCTACCAAGATGTTCCATAAAGAATTCACATTGTGGTACAATGCCGAGATTAGTACCTGCCCTCCTGCATTGTCCCTCTACTGAAGAGGATCAATCCATCATGAAAGAGCTACTATTGAGGCATTTTTGAACAGGTTGCGTTGATGTTAGTATTGAAAGAACATATTTACGGTTACACATTGGAGGTCTAAGTGAGTAAATCAGTTGCCCAAGAATCTACCCAAGAGTCCACCCAGGTCTCGTCATCCAGACTTGCCAGGTTCTGGTCATGGTTGCTTGCCGAGAGGCCAAAGCACCCCTTCATCACCGATCCCCGTGCGCGTATATTCCTCGTTTCCTTCACGATGCTTTTCTTTGAATTATTGTGCATCCGCTGGATTCCGTCCTATGTGCGCTACCTGAGTTACTTCAACAATTTCCTCCTGATGGCTTCGTTCTTGGGCATTGGCCTCGGCATGCTCACGGCACGCCGCAAGCGTTTCTTGTTCCCGCCTTTCCCACTGCTGGTACTGGCGATGGTGATCGTCGTAGCGGTGAACAAGTTCGATTTTCGTATCACTTCGACCGATGTGCTCTATTTTGGGGTCGGTGAAGCGCAAAGCGCGAGCGCGGATAACTTTATTGTCCTGCCTATCATCTTCGGGATGGTGACCCTGTGCTTCATTCCACTGGGACGCTCGTTTGGTCAGTTGTTCACAGAGGTTAAGCCACTTACAGCATATACCTTTGACATCATAGGCAGCCTGGCAGGGATCGCCTGCTTTGCTGCCATGTCCTTCTTTTCTCTGCCACCACTCGTCTGGTTCGGTATCCTGACACTGCTGGTGCTGCTGCTTAGCAGTAGGGAGTTGGTTCTAGGTGCAGGGGGGTTCTTGGGAGTGAGTCTACTTATTGTCTGGCAACTCCAGATCGGCGCCTACTGGTCTCCGTACTACAAGATCTTGCTTCACCCTGCTGTCCCAGACGGCTATATCATTGACGTGAACAATGCAGGTGGCCACCAGACCATGCAATCGTGGCAGTACAAGGAGTCTTTCTACAAGCTTGTGTATCAACTCTACCCTGGCAATACGTTCCACCACGCGCTGATCCTGGGCGCAGGGAGTGGGTCGGACACCGCCATCGCCCTTGCCAAGGGAGTCCAGTCGATTACAGCGGTGGAGATCGACCCTACGATCCAGAAACTCGGCGCCCTCTTAAACCCTGACCATCCTTACAGTAACCCGCGCGTGAAGGTCGTCATCAATGATGGCCGCACTTTTCTCCAGAACACTACCGAGAAGTACGACCTGATCATCTACGCCCTGCCTGATTCGCTCACTCTGACTTCGAGTAACACGAACCTGCGCCTGGAGAGCTTCTTACTGACAGAGGAATCGATCGCGGCGGCGCGAGCGCGGCTGACCGATAACGGCATAGTGGTGTTCTACAATTACTACCGCCAGGACTGGCTGGTGCAGAAACTGGCCAACATGGCGGGACAGGCCTTCGGCAACCAGGAACCGCTTGTCGAGACCTATGGTGGCTGGGGACGCGGTGCCGTCATCATGATAGGACCGAGGCTGAAAACGTTGCCGCCGGGCATGTTCGGCCCTTATCATCAGGCTGCCTCGCCCGGTACGGACCGTTTGCGCGTCATCGGTGAGGGCTACTATCCGCTCAACTCCTCGGTTACACCGGCGACCGATAACTGGCCGTTCCTCTACCTGCTCGACCAGAGCTTCCCGTTGCTCTACGTCGCGGGGCTTGCCATGGTTGCCGTGTTCGCACTTGGCGGCACGCTGACGCTCGCGCCTCGAAAGATACTGCGCCGCTTCGACTGGCACATGTTCTTCCTGGGCGTTGCTTTCATGCTTCTTGAGGTCAAGAGCCTGACTACCTTCTCGCTCTTGTTCGGTAGCACGTGGCTGGTCAACGCGTTGGTCTTCTTCGCCATCTTGAGCAGTGTGCTGCTGGCCGTGCTGCTAAACAGGCGACTCAAGATCCGGCGGATCAATCTGATGTACCTGCTGCTTTTCGGCATTCTCCTCGTGAATATCCTCGTGCCGCCTGACACACTCCTGCTGGGCAACCCGCTCATCCGGTATTTACTTGCGAGCGTGATGGCCTTCGCGCCGGTGTTCCTGGCAAACATCATCTTTGCGAATTCGTTCCGGGATAGCGAGGCCGCAGATGTGGCTTTTGCCTCGAACCTGCTGGGCATTATGGTCGGTGGCGCGCTGGAATACTTCAGCCTGCTGGTGGGCTATCAGTTGCTGCTGATACTGGTTATGGTGTTCTATGGCCTCGCCCTGCTGCTGCGGCTTCGTCGAAAGGCGGGGACAGCAGAGGGGGTGGCAGCATCGTGATTTCTCTGTCTCCCCAGTAGCTGATCTTTCTACTAATCAGAACAGGAAGGTATCAAAGTACTACAATCAGGTCGCGTGCTGGCTATCGCACCGGAGGGGACTCGTAGTCGCTCAGGGGGCCTGGGAAAGAGACAGGCGGGTGTCGCTCTCCTGGCTCTACGAGCACCCGCTCCCGTACTGCCCCTGGCAATGTATGGTCAAGAGCAGGCCACGAAATACTGGAAGAGGTTCAAACGAGAGCCGATGCATGTGCGCGTGGGCCAACCGATCGAATTACCACCTGGCAAAGAACAGTTGGAGATGTATACTGAACGGATGTTGATAGCACTGGTGTCTGTCACCTCCTGAGTATCGCGGTGTGTATGCCGAAGCGGCGAATCGCACTAATGAACACCAGTAGAGGCATCCTCTTGCCTCTATACATAACTCTTGGTCGAACTATCATTATGCATGGTATACTGCTCTCAAAACACTGCTGAACAGCATGGCCATAGTCAACGAGCAGAGGAAAAAGTTCGCAATGCCCCATCTCAAGCTTGACCAAACCCTGGTAAACGAAGCACGCACACTGGCACAGCACATAGTCGAGCCTGTGATAGGCTATATCAGCGCCCACACCACCGTCGCCATCGAGCGCACGACCTTACGCCTGATTGGTGTCGATGGCATCGATGAAGAGGACGTGCCCCTGCCAAACCGCGTCGTTGATGGTGCTTTACATCTCCTGCCGGGAGGCATCCTTCGCCCTTTCGTTGCTACCATGCTCCAAAACAACCTCGGTGTGCAGGCAACTGCTGAGGCTATCGGACGAGATGAACTCGCGCTCCACGAGGTAGGAAACGAGCATGAGTTTCTAGCAGCCATTGAAGCTGAAGCCGCACGCCTGGTACAGGAGGGAGTAGCACGTATCAGGGCCAGGCGTGCCGAGCGTACTGCGATGGTTGAAGAACTGGGCAATCCACCCGCACCGTGGCTCTATGTCATCGTGGCAACAGGCAACATTTATGAAGATATCGTACAGGCGCAAGCCGCTGCCAGGCAAGGAGCCGATGTCATAGCTGTAATCCGTTCCACCGCCCAGAGCCTCCTCGACTACGTGCCCTATGGCCCAACCACTGAAGGTTTTGGTGGCACCTATGCGACACAGGCCAATTTTAAGCTCATGCGTGCAGCACTCGACGAGGTCAGTCGAGAGGTAGGCCGTTATATACGGCTAACCAACTATTGTTCGGGGCTATGTATGCCGGAAATTGCCGCGATGGGCGCCTTAGAGCGGCTCGATATGATGCTCAATGACGCGCTCTACGGCATCATTTTCCGCGATATTAATATGCAGCGCACCCTTATTGATCAACTCTTCTCCCGGCGCATTAACGCTGCGGCCGGCATCATCATCAATACTGGCGAAGATAATTATTTGACTACTGCCGATGCGCTGGAGGGCGAGCATACCGTTGTCGCCTCGCAGTTCATCAACGAACGCTTTGCCCAGGTCGCTGGCATTCCACCAGAGCAGATGGGCCTTGGCCATGCTTTCGAGATTGACCCTGATACGCCCGATCACCTGCTGCACGAGATAGCTTCAGCGCAATTAATCCGCGATCTCTTTCCCGGCTATCCCATCAAGTACATGCCCCCCACCAGGCACATGACCGGCGATATCTTCCGTGGACACGTGCTCGACAGCTTCTTCAACCTCGTTGGCGTACTAACAGGCCAGGGCATTCAGTTGTTAGGTATGCCCACCGAAGCCATTCATACACCCCTCTTGCAGGATCGCTTCCTGTCTATTCGCAGTGCCCTCTACGTCTTCAACGCGGCCCGCGACCTTGGCGAACAGTTCGACTGGCGCGAGGATAGCCTGGTAGCACACTGGGCAGGCCAGATTCTGCGCGAGGCCTTAGACCTCCTGCGGCAAATAGATGACCTGGGTCTTTTTAAAGGACTGGCAGCCGGTCTGTTTGCCACTATCAAGCGCTCACCAGAAGGAGGACGCGGCTTAGATGGGGTGATTAAACGCAACGAAGAGTATTTCAATCCATTTTATGAGAGGTTGCTCTAGCTACGTCGAGTCGGCCTCAGCGAGACCGCTACTCTTACGCGCTGTAAGGAGGGTGCCTATGTGCCCCCTCACTTTCCGGCGCACCAAAGCGATACCCAACGCCCTGCTCGGTAAGTAAGTAGCGCGGATTGGCAGGGTCAGGCTCCAGCTTCTGGCGCAGACGGTTAATATACACGCGCAGATACTCGGCCTCGCCGCCGTATTCAGGTCCCCAGATACTCTGCAGGAGCATGCGATGTGTGAGCACCTTGCCTGCATTGGTGATCAGTTGCTTCAGAAGGGCGAACTCTGTTGGCGACAGCCGCACCTCTGCCCCCCGAAGTCGCACGATGTGCCCCGAGAGGTCGATCTCGAGATCTCCAAATTGCTTGATGCCACCTGCAGGTGGCATTACCTCCCATTGCGTACGGCGCAACACAGCGCGCACGCGGGCCAGCAGCTCTTCCACCCCGAACGGCTTGGTCAGGTAATCATCTGCACCGAGATCGAGCGCCGTAACCTTGTCGCTTTCCGCATCCAGCGCGGTCAACACGATGATGGGCACAGCAGAGTGCTCGCGCACGCGCCGGCAGACTTCGAGGCCGTCCATGCGCGGCATCATGATATCCAGAATCAGCAGATGCGGGTCTTCCCGTTCCCACAGGGCCATGGCCTCTAACCCGTTGCTCGCCTCCAGTACCTCAAAGCCGCGTACGCGCAGGTTCCGGCTCACGAAGTCGCGCAGCGCCACCTCATCTTCGGCGAGCAGAATGCGCTTCGCCTTCATCGTCATACGTGCCTCCCTTCCTCCGTCGAGAGCGCCGTTGCCCCCGTATCGCCAGGCGAGGCGCTTCCGCTCAGGTCGGATGAGTGTGATACGGATGTGCGAACCGTTCTCTCAGCCCGCGTAGGGGCGGGAGAGGAGAGGATGGGCGGTGGGGATGCTTGCATCGCCCCTTGCTGGTCAATGCCTGTAGCTTTGACTGCACGTTCGTGTGAAACACCAGGCGTGCTAGCTTCGTTTCCGTCCTGCATAAGAGCGGTGAGTGGCAGCGAGAATGAGATAGTAGTGCCCCGCCCGTTACTCTCCGCCCAGATAGCGCCCCCGTGAGCCTCGATGAAAGCCTTGCAGATGGCCAGTCCGAGGCCCGTGCCGCCAGAATGCTGCTGGCGGCCATGTCGCGCCCGGTAGAAACGTCCGAACACATGTTTCAACTCGTCGGGGGCGATACCAGGCCCATTGTCCGAAACTGCGACAACAAGCACATCGTCCCGCCTCTCAGCGGTAATACGCACTTCGCCCTCACCATACACGAGCGCGTTGGCGACCAGATTGTGGAGCACAACCTCCATGCGCGCGCTGTCCACGTTTACCAGGGGCAGATCGCCGGGTATGTGCAAAGCCAGCATGACACCGGGGTGGTCCAATCGCTCGATGGTCTTCGCCACGAGATCCTGCACCCTGGCGGGCCCGCGATTGAGCAGGAGCAGCCCGGCTTCCTGGCGCGAGAGGTCGAGCAGGTTGCTGACGAACTGCGCCAACCGATCGGCTTCGCCGCTGATCGTCTGCAGGAAATGGCGCTGGTCCGCAAGCGACCAGGTCACATCTTTCTGGAGCAGCGTCGAGGCATGGCCCTTAATCGCCGCCAGTGGCGTGCGCAATTCGTGCCCTACCGCAGCCAGCAACGCCGTCTTGAACTCGTCAAGCTCGCGCTCGCGCGTCACATCGCGCAGCAGCAGGCCGCGCCCAATGGCCCGCCCTGACTCGTCACCCACATCGAACAGCCGCAAGTGGATGGCACGGCGTCGATCACCTCGCTTGATTTCAACAACCAGCTCCGTGGCTTCGGCGGAGTCAGCCTGTACCAGGGCCCGCTCGCACTCCGCAGGATCCACCGCAGCCGTGCGCAATGCCTCGTAAAGTGCGCTGATGGGGCGGCTCTCCAGCGCCTCGCTGGAGAGGCCCACGATAGCGCTTGCCCCCAGGTTGGCAAACAGCACCGTTCCGTCGATGCCTGTCAACACCAGCCCGTCGCTCATACTGCCCATGATCGCCTCCAGCTTGTGCTTCTCCTCCGAAGCCTGCTGGTACAGGCGCTCGTTCTCCCGTGCCACCTCGCGTAGCCGCTCATCGCTGCGCTCGTAAAGCACCGCGTGTTCCCAGGCGAGCGTGGCGTAGTTGGCGAACGTCAGCAGCAAGTCGATCTCGTTCTGGTTGAAAGGATGGGGCTCGGAGCGATGCACCAGCAGGACCACGCCTCCTGCATGCCGGCTGATGATCGGGATCGCCAGCACCGCGCGGAAACCTTCGTCGTAGGAGAACGAAGGCTGCCCAGGACCGAGCAGTTTCTGCACCGGCTTGCCGTCGCGTAGCGCCAGCACCGCGGACGAACTCACATTCTCAGGAGACAGGGAGAGCTCTTGGTCGTAGCGTTCACTATGGCCATCGCTGACCAGCACACGCAGCACGCCCTGCTCGTCTGGCAGAAGCACCGCTGCGGCCTGCACATCCACCAGCCGTCGCGCCTCTTGAATGATCTTTCTTACGACGGCACGCGGTTCAAGCGACCCGACCACGGCGTTCGACGTTTCCAGTAGCGTGCGCAGCTCACCGAGTTTTTCCAGCCCATCGCGCTCCAGGCGCACGAGTGAACGTGCCAGGTCGCCGACCTCGTCGTCACGCGCGGCGAGCACGGTCGCATGTACCGGAATTGACTGCTCCGAAGCAGGCAGTGCCTGGTGCTGGATGGCGAGCGTATGGAGGGGGCGGATGACCCGGCTCAGCAGCATGAGCCAGAACAGCAGGCCACCGATAGCAAAGAGCAGTGCTGCCACCAGCAACCAGAGATGGAGGTGCGCAACGACAGCCAGTGCCTCGCTTGCTGGTCTCTGCACGACAACGGCCCAACCAGTATACGGGACGGGAACGGCGCTGAACAGCCAGTCCTGGCCATCAGGCCCCGGACCTCGGCGTGAGGCCGCCTGTCCCTGCAGTGCCTGCTCGGCCCCTGGCAGTTCGTCCAATACCGTCCACAAGATCTGCTTTTGGTCGGGCGTGGCGATGAGCCTGCCTTGGTCGTCGATGGTGCTGATCATGAGTTGCCGGCCCTGTTGCTGCTGCGCATTAACGACATTACTCAGGGGAACGCTAAGCTCCTTGAGCGAGAAGCTGGCCGCTACAATACCGACTAGATTATCATTGTTGGAATCGCGCACAGGATAAGCGACGATGACTCCAGCGGTGACGACACCCCCCTTGAACGGTTCAGCCGCGATGCCCACATCGAAAACCGGGGCGCTGGCTGTGAGGGCGCGTTGGACGACGTCGGGTGGCGAAAATTCCGCTACTAACCCGACCTGGCATGGTGAGCAGGAGACGCGCAGGCCACCCAGCGGGTCGAGCCAGTAGACCTGATTCACATCACTGCGAGCAGACTGGAAGGCCTGGAAGGTACTCTCTATCGCGGCAGGCGTGCCAGCCCCTACCACAAGCTTGCTGAGCGCGACAAGCGCGTTCTCGGCACCGCGCAGTTGAAGGCTGGCCTGGACCGCGATCTCCTGCGCCAGCGCCTGGTCTGATGCCTCGACGCCATTGCGCAGTTGCTGCTCGACTATAGCATTAACTCCCACCCCTCCGATCAGCACCACGACGGCAAAGAGCAGATACACGCTCAGCAATTGAACCAGGAGAGATCGACTCATGAAATGCAACATGGCTAGTACTCCTGCTACCCTGGACAACATACCCATCCACTGTCGCGTCCCACACCAGGATATCGATATTCGTGCATTATACCATTTGGCCGCTCCAATTGTACCTCGCGAATTGACTCACAAAGAATCATAACCTGCCTGGTTCCACCCTACCCTCAACTCCGGCTCGTTCTCGTTCGTGCGCTCGCCGGACGAGACGGCTCGGGCGCCAGCCGTGAGACCACCACCCGAGCTTTCATTACAGGGATATTAGCTCGCGTTGCTTGCGAACTCATTGGTATACGTCAAGCTGAGATCGATCTGCTTGCCCTGCACAGACTGATTGGTCTGCTGCTCAGTGCTGAGCACGAACTGGGGGCCCCCATCAGGCATCTTCCCATCCGGGCTGAAGATGGCCAGCTGGTTCTGCAACGCCGTCACGTAAAGGGATTTACTGCCGGCGTAGTAGTCGGCTGGCATCATGTCCGCGATCTGCTCCGCAGTATGCGTGTGTATCCACTGCAGGGTCTTGACGTAGGCGTTCACCAACTTCTGGACGACGTCTCTATGGCTGTTGACATAGCTATTTTCCATAAAGACGCAGATGAATGGGTAGGGCCCGCCTAGCGCCGCCTGGGTCAACTGCGGAGTGCGCAGGTCGGCCAGGACTTTGCCGACACCACTCGATAAGAGACGCGAGATCGTCGGTTCGGTAGTCATGCCTGCATCGATCTTGCCCTGCTGCATCGCCGCGATGAAGGTGTCACCGGCTCCCACAGGGATAAAATGCACCTGGTCTGCCGGAACTCCCACATTGTGCAGCAGGATGGTCGTCAGGGTTTGCGTTCCTGAACCAAGCTCAGTGACACCTAAGTTCTTGCCTTTGAGGTCTTTGGCTGACTGGATCTGGCCCGCCTCTTTGGCAGACACCATTTCAGCTTCGCCCGGCGCGATGCCCAACTGCACCACGGCCTCCATTTGCTTGCCGGCTGCCTGCAGCTCGATAGTGTGATTATACGACCCCGAGCCCGCATCCACCTGGCCCGCCAGCACTTCGTTCTCAGCCGACTGCCCGGATGCCTCGTCGATCAGTGTCACATTGAGGCCCTGCTGGGCAAAGTACCCGAGCTTCTGGCTAAGCATGCTCGGCAAATAGATCTGCTTGCTGAGCCCGCCGACCATGATCTTGAGGGATATTGGTCCACTACTACTACTGCTGCTGCCGCTGCCAGTGCTGCTACTACCGCACGCACTAAGAATGAGTACGAAGATGATGCTCCCTACCAACAAAAGCCGTCGATTCCATGAGTTCATAGGTCTTCTCCTTTTCTGTCTTTGTTGGTCACCTGTGTGACCAGATGTTACCGCCAACCGATCCCATTGATGGGACACGGTATTTCAACCGGGATGACAGATACCGTAGTTTTTCTTCCCTTCTTTGCCAATTCCTCCTTCTCCTTGCATCGCTGCTGAGCCGCGGGCTAGCTGCCTTTCGTTCTGCCTGACTGCGTAGCAGTAGCCGCGCAGCGGCGTTGGCAGAACGGATAAGAACAGCAGCGATGGATAGTTGCCAACTCATAAAGAGTCTAGATGGTCACATCGCCAACGGGAGTGGGCCGCCACCTGAGCAGGCGGTTTTCCAGCGCGGTGATCAGTGCCTCAGATAGTAACGCCACTACTGCCAGGATGAACATCGCCGCGAAGACGCCATTGGCGTTGAAGTTGGACCCAGCGGTCTGGATCATCAGACCAATGCCCTGTATCGCGCCAACATACTCGCCGACCACCGCGCCGACCAGCGCGAAGCTAAAGCTGGTGTGCAGGCTGGCGATGATCCACGTCAATGCGGAAGGGATGATCACCTGTGTGGTGAGTTGCCGCTGGCTCGCCCCCAGGATGCGTGCGTTTGCCAGCAGATTGCGATCGACCTCGCGCACCCCCTGAAAGGCGTTGAAAAATACGATGAAGAACACCAGCACGATCGCCAGCGCGACCTTGGATTGGCTCCCCAGGCCCAGCCCGATGGCGAATAGGGGGGCGAGTGTGACACGTGGGATCGAGTTGAGCGCCTTAATGTAGGGGCCCAGAACGTCGGCAAGGAAGCGATTACGTCCCAGCACCACGCCGAAGGTGATCCCGAGCACCACGCCGATCACGAAGCCAAGGACGGCCTCTTCTAATGTGACGGCGATTTGCTCCCAGAGCGGGCCCTGTGCCGTCCCCTGCGTCACCCACGTAACGAGCTGTTTCCATATCCCAGAGGGTTGTCCCCAGAAGAACGGATCGATGATGCCGACGCTAGTAAAGAGCTGCCAGCCGCCAATGATCACCACCAGCAGCAGGATGCGCAGGCTGTTGACCACGATGCGCCGGCGGCGGCGGGCAGCGATGGCAGCTGACACTCCCGTGCTCTCAGGAGCAATACCTATATTATCAGACTCGTTGCTTAGTGCGCTCATAGCTAATCATCACCTCCTCGCGAAGATCTTCCCAGATTTGCTGGTACAGTTGCACGAACCTCGGATCGAAGCGGATCTCCTCCACCTTGCGTGGACGCGGCAGATCGATGGAATAGATGCCCTTGACAGTACCTGGCCCCGCTGTCAAGACACACACCCGGTCAGCCAGGGAGATGGCCTCCTCCAGGTCATGGGTGACGAAGACCACGGAGGCCAAGTGGGAGGACCACAGCTGGAGCAGTTCGTCTTCCATCAAGGTGCGCGTCTGCACGTCCAGGGCGCTGAACGGCTCGTCCATCAACAGGATCTGTGGTTCGTTGATAAAGGTCTGGGCCAGCGCCACGCGCTTGCGCATGCCGCCAGAGAGTTGGTGCGGGTAGCGGTCCTCGAAACCGGTCAGTCCGACACGCGCAATCCACTCGTGCGCGCGCTTGAGCGACTCGGCTTTTGGCTGGCTGCGGAACAGCGGGCCTGTGGCCACGTTGCGCAGCACATTCCTCCAGGGGAGAACAGCATCGGTCTGGAAGACATAGCCAATGCGCGGGTCGATGCCTTGCACGGGTTTGCCCATCACCTGCACCGACCCTTCACTCGGCCGCTCCAGGCCCGCGATCAGCCCCAGGGTGGTGGATTTGCCGCAGCCGGTCGGGCCGACCACCGCGCAGAACTCGCCCGGTGCGACGCTGAAAGTGATGTCCCGTATCGCGGTGTAGACTTGACCCGAAGGCGTTAAGAACCGCTTGGTGACATTCCGTAATTCGATGGCGGAAGCGCCCAGGCTCGAGACGTTGTGTGTAAGAGTTGATGAATCCATGGTCATAGGGAGAGCAATCGAACTCCTTTCTCAGATGATCTACCGCCACCACTTCGTGATGACCGGCGCGAGTCTTTACTCGCTCGCGAGCAGCTTGTGCGTAACAATCACAGACCCCTTGCCGTCACAGGACTCGTGATCCGTGCCACAAGTTCATGATGACAGTGTAGTCGATTGGACGTAAACAGCGCATAAACGTGGCCCACCTCGGTATAAACAGCGCGTAAATATTCTACCCACATTCCGCACAGCTACTCGCTTAACCTCTTCTTGCAAAGAGGCCTTCTGCCTGCTCCATAAGCTCACTGAGCATACTATTCCAACTTCTTGCTCCAATACCTCGGACCCATGCCGTGAACACAACGAGTGCAGCGCCAAAGGGGGAAAATGAGCACAATATGGTACAATAAGGATGTGAGAACGAGTTGTATTGGGACGGTCAGGAATCCCAGCCCGTGATCGGGCGAGGCCTGCGAAAGGGCTAGCGCAACATGAACCCGGCTGATCATCTCCACACGATGGCTGCGACCTTCCAGGATATCTGTCAGGGGGAACAGCCGTGGATCGCTTTGGGCAATTTCATGAACGAGTGGTTTGACTACGCCAAGGACCGGCGCGCTGAACTGGTCGCGACACCGCTCTCTTTGGCTGAGGTTCCCAATCAGCAGCAACTTCGTTGGGCGGCGTTCTGCGCTGCCTCGGTAGAATATCTCTGTACACGCTACTCAGTTCTTTGCCCCGCCTGGGTGTATTTTCCTGTCTATACACTACCTGAACCCTGGTTTGATGCTCCTATGGCCCACAAACCCGAGGTTCGAACATACCTCATTGAGCAGACTCCAGAGCCATTCACCAGGCGCAATATCTATTGCGGCAACCGGATGTTTGCGAACAAGTACGAATTGGCCGAGCAGTACAAGCATTTCTCTCCTCCGCTGCGTTCGACCTCGTGATCGCGCTACTCCTCGCTTCTTTTAATAAGCTGCCTGTCCTTGCTTCTTATGTATCCTTTCTAACGCGAATCCTTACAGCGCCATTTTGATCCAGTCACAGTACTTGATGCACTGGATAACATAAAAAAAGTAAGGCTGAAACTGCTGTCGATCGTGAGTGCCTGAGCCCACGCCCAAGCCGCTGCCAGGGTCCCGTTGTTCCTCATAACGGAGCCGTCGGTTAAGAACCTCGCCGTGCTGACGACAAGCCCAAAAAGAAAGCAAGGCTACTCAGAGAGCAGGCCAAGGGCGCGAGCCCGTGTCACCGCCTGGACCCGGTTCTTTACCCCGAGTTTCGAGAAGATGTTGTACACGTGGCGTTTGACAGTATCGACCGAGAGCACCAGTACTTCTGCAATCTCCGGGTTGGAGTCTCCTCGTGCGAGCAACGGGAGCACATCCCGTTCGCGTTCACTCAGAGGGTTCAGCAGCGGTTGCGCTATCGTGCGCTGTCCCGCTCTCGCATGTGCCGTGCTATCCTGGCGAAATGCAGCAAGCAGGGCGTCCAGATACGGGGTCGGCCCGCGCCTGCGTTGCTGCTCCCGCAGCCTGGTGAGCAGAACAGCTACCTGCGGCCCTTCGTCCACAAAGTGGCGGATGTAGTACTCAGGTTCAGCCAGGCGCACCACCTGGGCCAGGATGGTTAATGCCTCTTGCTCTTCGCCGCGCAGGTGATGAGCCAGCGCCTGCAAGACATACATCTCAATGACGTGGCTGAAGCGTTCCTGCTTCTTTGCACCAACTTGCAGTGGCTCAAGGAGCGAGAGCGCCTCGGTGGGCTTCTTCTGGGCCAGCAACATGCGCGCTCGTGCCACATCCTGGCGTTCACGTGCCAATGGGGACGACACGCTGTCCTGCTGCGCGAGTTCCTGTGCCCAGAGCGTGGCATGCTCCACAGCTCCACTTGCCATCCAGAACCGGACCCAATCCACGATAAGGTAGGCATCGCACCGGTATGGGCTGTAGGTTTGCGCCAGGGCCTCCTCTGCCTGTTGGAAGGCAGAGCCCGCTGCCTCCAGCTCTCCTCGCGCCAGGTAGACACTCATCAGGACGGTGTAGCCTACATCTAATCCCATGACGGTTTCGGTCTGCTCACTCAGCCGGACGGCCTGTAATGCCAGCTCCAGCGCCTCATCCAGTCGGTTCCACTCGCGCAGGACATCCGCCTGAAAAATGTACGCCCAGCACAGCATGGCATGCGGCAGTCCGACCGGAGTGGTGCCCAGGAGCGCAGCTTGCTGGGCCACCTGTACCGCCTCGTGCAGCTTGCCATGTACGAGCAAGGAATACGCCGTTCTGCACAGATAGAGAATGCCGGAGGAGGTGTCCCCTGCAGCTTGCGCGAGCGCCGTTGCCTCCCTTGCGCTCTGGATGGCCGCTACGATGTCACCAAAGGCATGAGAGGCCAGCGTTCGGGCATAGGCGACCTGTGCCCGGGCGAGGAGATCCTGTGCTGATAGATGGGCCAGGGCCTGCTGGCAGAACCCCAGGGTGACATGCCCCTCACCGAGATAGTCGCCGGTGATGATGGCCCGATAGGCAGCGATTACTCCCAACAGGTTATCCTGTTCCTGTTGTCCGGACGGTGGACGTGCTCCAGGTTCAGCACTACTGATCCGACCGGATGAGTGCGCGGGAGGGTTCTGCTGACTGCTTGCAGTAGCGAAGCGTTGCAGAACAGGTGGTTGGGTAGGGTCACTAGCACGCCGTGC
>Ga0207646_10003278_pt1 | contig 18441 bp, 13 predicted proteins | sample KBSK5502metaG_FD_184343 | JGI IMG/M metagenome (GOLD analysis project Ga0207646, IMG submission 184343) | Corn, switchgrass and miscanthus rhizosphere microbial communities from Kellogg Biological Station, Michigan, USA - KBS K5-50-2 metaG... | ecosystem: Host-associated > Plants > Roots >...
GGCCAGCGCCCGCACCATCGTGGTGCGCTGCGCCCGGACCTGCACCGTGCGGTACATCGCCATCGGCCCGGAGCCCACCCACGCCGAGGGGCACATCGCGTTCACCGGCCCCGGCCGGTAACCGCAGATCGGGCCGGCATGACCAGCCCGTGCCGGGTCAGCGCTCCTGTTCGGTGGGGCGGATCAGCATCTCATTGACCGCGACATGCCGGGGGCGGGTGACGATGTAGGTGATGGCGTCAGCGATGTCGGCGGCGTCCATCGTCTGCCCGAACTGGCTCCGTATGCTCTCCAGCACCTCGGACCGGTTGTGGCTGGCCAGTTCCGTTGCCGTCGCCCCCGGCTCGACCAGTGAGACGCGCACGTACCGCTTGGTCACCTCCTGGCGCAGCGACTCGCTGAACGCGCTGACACCGTACTTGGTCAGCGAATAGACGCCGTTGCCGTTCCGGGCCGCCCGGCCTGCCACCGAGCTGATGTTCACCATGTCGGCGACGTGGCGCGGTTCGTCCTCGGCGGCGCGCAGCAGATGCGGCATGGCCGCGTGTGCGCAGTAGAGCAGCCCGAGCACGTTGAGCTGCACCATCTGCTGCCACTCCGGCATCGGCGCGCCGACCACGGGGCCCAGCAGCATCACGCCCGCGTTGTTGACGAGCGTGTCCAGACGTCCTAGCTCGCCCACCGTGCGCTCCACCGCACCGGCCGCCTGCCGCTGGTCGGTAACGTCACACTCCAGCACCAGCGCGCTGCCGCCCCGCTCCCGGATGTCAGCGGCGAGCGCGCCCAGCCTGTCCCTCCGGCGCGCCGCCAGCGCCACCGCCGCTCCCTGGGCTGCCAGGGCAGCCGCGGTGGCTGCGCCGATACCACTCGACGCCCCGGTCACCAGCGCGACGGTGCCCTCCAGTACGGGCTTCACCCAGACTCATCTCCCTCGCTCACGCAGGCCTTTGCCTATCCAACACTCACAGGTATCACCCTCACCGGCCTGCCGGCCCTGGCCTGCAGAACCATGCATAACGGATTACTGCGTGGTCGAAGGGGTCCTTGGGTGACCTGCGGGTTCAGCGGGCTCGTCGTCAGTTGATCTTTAGACTTGCGGTTGTGGGGGAGACGGTCGGGGTGGCGGGCGTGGTCGCGGCTCTGTCGCTGGTGAGCGACCTGGCTCGCGGGCACCCGCCGGGCGAGGCGATGCGCGCGTGCCTGCTCGCGGCGGAGCTGGGCGGTCTCCAGCCCGGACGACCTGTGGGCGGCCGTGGTCGACGCCGAGCCCGCGCGCCGGCGCACGTTCCGCGATGAGGCAGCCTTCGATGAGGCCATGGCCGGATTCGGGGACGCCGCCGACCTGAAGAGCCCGTGGTTCACCGGCCACTCGCGAGGGGTCGCCTCGGCGGCAGCCACGGCGGCGCCGAGGCGGTCATCGCCTACCTGACCGAGTCGGCGCTGCTCACCGCGGGCACGATCAAAGGCCCCACCACCTGCTTAAACACTGTGGCATATCGGCACAGGGGGAACTTCGGTCTAAAGCCAGGGGTCAGATGAGGTGTACGGGCTCGAGCCGGCTGCCGTCGTGGAAGCGGGCGAGGCGGAACGGCCGCAGGTCGAAACCGGCCTCGGCACCGTCGACGATGTCGGCCACGACGGTGCCCACGATGGGCGCAAGCCCGAAACCGTGCCCGCTCATCCCCGTGGCGATGACGAGGCCGCCCGGCCCGGCCCCGCCGTCGATGACCGGTAGCGCGTCCCGCGTCACCTCTATCTCCCCGGCCCAGGCCCGCCGGAGCCGCAAGGCACCGAGGCCGGGAAAGTAGCGCTGCGCCCGTTCGAGGCAGAATCGGACGTCGTCGAACCTGGGCCGGGGCGGCGACTCGCCGCCCCAGGTGGATTGAACGGGCCGGAGCAGGGCCCGCGCGAGGCTCGCGGGGTCCAGCCGCACGCGCAGCTGCGAGCGGTTGGCGAGGTAGCTGGAGAGGAATCGCCCCGCGTGACGAAGCCCGGCGGGGTCCAGGACGATCTCGTTGCGTGCGGAAGCGGCGAGGCGCAGGCACCCGCGGGCGTCCTGGCGGATGAAAAGCTCGCCCGTCCAGGCAGCCGCCTGGGTGACCGCTCCGACCGGCTCGGTCATGATGACCGTCTGGCGGACCAGTTGCTGGGGGATCGCGACTCCCGCCGCGCGGGCCAGCCGCGCGCTGCCAGACCCCGCGGCCAGCACGACGGCCCCGGCCTTGAGCTCGCCGAAGGGCGTCGCGACGCCGGTGACCGAGCCGCCCTGGAGGGTGATCTTCCGCACCGGCACGCCCTCACAGACCTGAACCCCCCGCGCCCGCAACGCTGCCGTGTAGGCGCGGCACGTCGTGACGGGGTCGGCGTGACCATCCGATGCCGTGAAGATCCCAAGCAGCCACTTCTCGTTTACTCCGGGCAGAATCGATGCCACCTCGGCGCCGCTCACGACCCGGCTGTCGAGCCCGAGGGACGTGGCGTCGGCTACCCAGCGCTCGTAGCGGCCTGCCAGCTCTGGGTCGCTGGTCAGCCGGAGGTTCCCCCCCATCCGCCACTCCACGTCCGACCCGAGTTCATCGCCGAGACCGCGCCACCGCTGGTTGGCGGCCATCATCATCGGCAGTTCCGCGAGCGCCCGGCCCTGCTGGCGGACGAAACCCAGGTTCCGGCCAGACTGCCGCCCTCCGACCTGGCCGCTCTCCACAAGGACAACCGAGAGGTTACGGCGGGAAAGCTCATACGCCGACGACAGCCCAAGCACGCCGCCGCCGACGACGACAACGTCACAGCGGTCTGGGAGGCCGACGGAGCGGGCCGCTGGGCCGGGCCGAGCGCTGGTCATGTCCCGGGCCGCGAGGAGGCCGGCCGCGTCAGTGACCGGATGGGCGCTCCGGCCCCGGCACCTCGGGGGGCCGCCAGTTCTCGCCAACCGTGGCGGAGCCCGCCAGCCAGGGGCCGAGTTCGGGCTGGCCGAACTTCGCGTGGCGGCGCTTGAGCCAGAGCCCGAAGGAGTTGCCCTCGCGAAGGTGCGTTATCAGCACCTTGCGCGCGTACTCGTCCTCCCGGCCCCCGGGAATCTCAAAATGGATCTTGAGAAAGGCGTTCGTGTACCGGTCGAAGACCGCGGGAACGCCGTCCTCGTACATCAGGTGGACGTCCTCCAGCCAGTTGAGGTCCTCGCCCGGCGTCGCCGCGATGAGGTCGACGTCGTCCACCAGGGACCGGTCGAACTGATAGGGGAAGGTCCGCCCGGTCAGTTCCTCGGTGTCGATGCCGATCTTCACCGACAGGTGCGGCGCGGCCCGGGGCTCGTCACCGGCCAGCGCGGAGATGGGTTCCTCAGCCATTGCGCGGACCGCCCGTGCCCTCGTTCAGTATCTGCTTTTCCAGGAGCGCCTTGATCTCGGCCAGCGTGCGCTCCTCGGTCTGCCCCGGGATGTAGTTCGTGCCGGCCAGCGGCACCTTCGCCATCGCCGACGCCTCCATGGTCAGCGCGCAGAGGTCCTCGGGCTCGAGGCTGTGCACGTCGGTCTTGCCGCAGGCCCGCGCGAACATCTGCGCCTCGATCGTCAGCGTGTGCAGGAAGTTGTAGACGCGCTCGGCCGCCTCGTCGACCCTGAGCCGCTTGCGCAGTTCGGGGTCCTGAGTGGTGATGCCGACCGGGCACCGCCCGGTGTGACAGTGGTAGCACTGCCCGGCCGGGACGCCGACGGTGCCCTCGTAGTCGGTGACGCCCGGGATCTCCTTGTTGCAGTTGAGCGCCATCAGCGCGGAGTGCCCGATGGCCACCGCCTTCGCGCCGAGCGCCAGGCACTTGGCGACGTCGGCGCCGTTGCGGATGCCGCCGGCCACCACCAGGTCGATCTCGTCGACCAGGCCCACGTCCTCCAGCGCCCGGCGCGCCTCCGGGATGGCCGCCATCAGCGGGATGCCGGTCTCCTCGGCGGCGATGTGCGGTCCCGCCCCGGTGCCGCCCTCGGCCCCGTCCAGGTAGATGGTGTCCGGCCCGCACTTGGCGGCCATCCGCACGTCGTCGTACACGCGCGCGGCGCCCAGCTTGAGCTGGATCGGCACCTGGTAGTCGGTCGCCTCGCGGATTTCCTGGATCTTCAGCGACAGGTCGTCGGGCCCGAGCCAGTCCGGGTGGCGCGCCGGGCTCCGCTGGTCGATACCGGCGGGCAGCGAGCGCATCTCGGCGACCTGCTCGGTCACCTTCTGGCCCATCAGGTGACCGCCGAGGCCCACCTTGCAGCCCTGCCCGATGAAGAACTCCACCCCGTCGGCGAGCATCAGGTGATGTGGGTTGAACCCGTAGCGGCTCTGGATGATCTGGTAGAACCACTTGGTCGACAGGTCGCGTTCGGGCGGGATCATGCCGCCCTCGCCGGAGCAGGTCGCGGTGCCCGCCATGGAGGCGCCCTTGGCCAGCGCCATCTTCGCCTCCAGGGACAGCGCCCCGAAGCTCATCCCGGTGATGTAGACAGGGATGTCCAGCTCCAGCGGCCGCTTCGCGAACCGCGCGCCGAGCACCGTCTTGGTCTCACACTTCTCGCGGTAGCCCTCGATGACGAACCTGGTCAGCGTGCCCGGCAGGAACATCAGCTCGTCCCAGTGCGGGATCCGCTTGAACATCGAGAACCCGCGCATCCGGTACCGGCCGAGTTCGGCCTTCACGTGGATGTCGTTGATCACCTCGGGCGTGAAGATGCTGCTGCGCCCCAGGACGGCGCGCCTGCCGTCGTCGACTGTGCTCATTGAGGTCTTTGCTCCCAGTGCCGCGCCACGTCAGAGGACGAGCTTGCGCTCGGCCGGCTCGAGGTTGTCGTAGTTCCAGAGCTTCTTTCCGCAGACGAACTTCCGGAACGAGGCCTGCGGGCCCATCTCGTAGATCCGCAGCTTGCGTTCGAGCAGCTCACGGTCATCGTCGGTGAGTTCGGCCTCGACGCAGTCGACGCCGAGCGAGGTGACCTTGCCACCGACGTAGATCGCGCCGTCGTACATGGAGTCGCCGAGCCCGCCGCCAACGCTCCCGCAGATGATCTGCCGGCCGCGTTGCAGCATGAACCCCGTCATCGTGCCCGCCCTGCCGCCCACGATGATCGTGCCGCCCTTCTGGTCGATGCCGGTGCGCGCCCCCACGTCGCCCCGGACCACCAGGTCGCCGCCGCGCAGCGCGGCACCGGCCAGCGAGCCGGCGTTCTTGTCGATCACGACCACGCCGGACATCATGTTCTCCGCCACCGACCAGCCGACCCGGCCCGTGATGCGTATCTCGGGGCCGTCGATCAGGCCGCAGCCGAAGTAGCCGAGGCTGCCGTCGATGGTGATCCGGCACCGGGTGAGGATGCCGACCGCGACGGAGTGCTTTGCGCCCGGGTTCTGGATCGTGACGTCGGTGATCCCCTCCGCGTAGACAAGGCGGCGCAGCTCCAGGTTGATCTGGCGGGTCGACAGGCTGGCGGCGTCGAACACCGCCCGGCGCTGCGGCCCTTCTCCCTCGATCGTGGCGATACCGGGCGCTTGCGCGTCCGGTTCGGCCAGCCCGCGGGCGTCGTAACTGATCTTCACAGGTGCCACACCAGCACTTCACGCTCGTAGGGATCGTAGGTGTCGATCTCCCGCCCGATCACGGCGCGGATCGCCACCTCCTCCGACGCCAGCGCCACCAGCCCTGGCGACTCAAACAGCACCAGCGGCTTGGCGGCCATCTCGTCCTTGGCCATCCCGAGCGCGTCCGCCGTGACCACCAGGTAGGTGAAGACCCCGTCAAGCTCGTCGAGGCTCTGCTTCATCGCCGTCTCCAGCGACAGGCCGTCGTCCATCTTCTGCGCCAGGTACACCGCGATGATCTCGGAGTCGCACTCGGACTGGAACCGGTGCCCCTTGCGTTCCAGCCGCCGCCGCCACATGTGGTAGTTGGTCAGCTGGCCGTTGTGCACGACCGCGATGTCGGAGAACGGATAGGCCCAGTAGGGGTGCGCGCCCGAGATGTCCACGTCTGACTCGGTCGCCATCCGGACGTGGCCGATCGCGTGCGTGCCGGTGAACCCGGCGAGGTCGTAGCGCTGCGCGACGCTCTCGGCATCGCTGAGGTCCTTGATGATCTCCAGGGAGTGGCCCAGGGACAGCACCTCGCAGCCGGGCACGTCCTCGACGTAGTCGGCGAGCGGCTTGAGGTCGCCGGTGTAGCGGAACTTGACGCGGTAGGCGTATTCCTGGTCGCTGTGGAGCACATCCACCATCGCGCCGATCTTGGCGAGCCGGTGCTCGATCTCGTTCCGGTGCCGCTCCAGCCGGTCACCCCAGCCGAAGTCGCGCTCCTCGTTCGGGTCGGCCAGCTTGATCCGCATGACAAACAGGTCGTCCGGTGGACCGTAGAGCGCGAAACCGGTGGAGTCCGGGCCGCGGTGCTTCATCGACTGAAGCATGCGGGTCATCTCGCTGCCGATGTCTCCGGGCCCGTCCCGGTGGATGATGCCGGCGATGCCGCACATATCGTCAGCCCCTCTCGCTGCCGTGCTGCCCGTCCTAGCCGCGCTGGGCGCTACGGAAGGATGTCCAGGTACTCGCCCACGTCCCAGTCGGAGACCGTGGCGCAGTAGCGTTCCCACTCATCGGTCTTGTAATGACGGAAGACCCGGTACATCTCGCCGGGCATCGCGTCCTTGATCACCTGATCCTTCTCCAGCGCGGCGAGCGCGTCGCCGAGCGTCATCGGGACCTTCTTGACGGCCTTGCCGCCCGCGATCGCGTCGTAGATGTTGCGTTCCTCCGGCGGCCCGGGGTCGAGGTTGCGCTGGATGCCATCGGCCATCGCCTTGATGACCGCGGCGAAGGAGAGGTACGGGTTGACCGCGGAGTCGACGGACCGGTATTCGAACCGGCCAGGGGCGCTGATCCGCAGTGCCGTTGTCCGGTTCTGGTAGCCCCAGTCGGCGAAGAGCGGTGCCCAGAAGCCGGTGTCCCAGAACCGCCGGTAGGAGTTCACGGTCGGCGCGGTGATGCACGTCAGGGCGCCCAGGTGCTCCAGGATGCCGCCGATCGCGTTCAGCCCGAGCTTGCTGGGCAGGCGCGGGTTGTCGGTGTCGGGCAGGAACATGTTCTCGCCGCCCTGCCAGAGCGAGATGTTGTGGTGGCAGCCGTTCGCCGACACGCCCATGAACGGCTTGGGCATGAAGCACGGGAACGCGCCGAGCTCACGGCCCACCTGCCTGCAGATCTGCCGGTAGGTGGTGAGCCGGTCGGCGGTGGCCTCGGCCCGGTCGAACATCCAGTTGAGCTCCAGCTGGCCGGGCGCGTCCTCGTGGTCGCCCTGGATCATGTCCAGGCCCATCGCCTTGCCGTACTCCATCACCTTGTGGATGAGCGGCTGCAGCTCGGCGAACTGGTCGATGTGGTAGCAGTACGGCTTGGTCTTGCCCTCGACCGAGGGCGTGCCGTCCGGGTTGACCTTGAGCCACATCATCTCCGGCTCGGTGCCGACCCGCATGTGGAGCCCGGTCTCAGCCTCGAACGCTTCGTGGATCCGGCGAAGGTTCCCCCGGCAGTCGGAGGTCAGGTAGCCGCCCGGGTCGGCTTCTTCCTCCCTGTTGCGGAACAGCGTGCAGAACACCCTGGCGGTTTTCGGGTCCCAGGGCAGCTGGCAGAACGTCTCGACGTCCGGGATCCCGACGAGCTCCCACGCCTCGGGCCCGTAGCCGATGTACTGGCCGTGACGGTCGGTGAACAGGTTGGCGGTGGACCCGTAGACGAGCTGGAAGCCACGTTCGGCGATCCGCTCCCAGTGGTCGGCGGGCACGCCCTTGCCCATGATGCGGCCGGTGACCGACACGAACTGGTAGTAGATGTAGGTGACGCCCTTGGCGTCGATCTCCGCCCGCACGCGCTCAACCGCCTCTGCGCGGCCGTCGGAGTTGGTGAACCGTTCGAGGTCTGTGCTCACGGGACCTCCTGACGGGGAGCTGTCGCCCCAGCCCACTCGCGGCGGTCCGCGGAGGGCCGTGTGCCCCGCCGCAGCGTTCCGTCCCGAGCCGGAGCTAGACGAAAATTATTTACGGACAGTAAACCCTGTATCATGGGACGATACAACACCTTGTCCGGCTCCCGTTTCCCGGGCGGGCGGTTATCCGCCGGCCGGCCGACCGGTCAAGCTGGGAGTGACGGTGGCGGCTCCGGGGAGGACACTGGACCCGATGACGGAACTGGTAAGCCGGACCGCAGACCGCGCGGGCAACGCCGAGTACCAGGTCGACGGCGCAGCCGCGGAGTCGTCGCCGCGGCCGGGCGGCACCCTCGAGGACGCGCTCGGGGCGATCATCGCCGAGCGGGTCCGCGAGTTCCGGCTGCAGCTTGCGCTCACCGTCGGCCAGCTTGCCGAGCTGACCGGCCTGTCCAAGGGCATGCTGTCGAAGATCGAGAACGCGCAGGCCTCGCCCAGCCTCGCCACTCTCGCGCGGCTGTCGGAGGCGTTGAAGGTCCCGGTAACCGCGTTTTTCCGCGGCCTGAACGAAGAGCAGGACGTGCTCTTCGTGGAGGCAGGCCGTGGCCTGGACATCCAGCACAAGGGCGCCGGTCCCGGGCACAGGTACCAGTCCCTTGGCACCATGCGCGCACCGCACAACTCGCTGGAGAACCTGCTGGTCACGCTCACCGAGCGAGCCGACACGTTCCCGCTGTACCAGCACGCGGGGACGGAACTGATCTACATGATCTCGGGCCGCATGGAGTACCTGTACGGCAGCTCCCGCTACGTGCTGGAACCGGGGGACGCGCTGCAGTTCGTGGGGGAAGTTCCGCATGGGCCCAACGCGCTGATCGAGCTGCCCATCCAGTTCCTTGCCGTGAAGTCGATCCAGTCGGCAGGCTGAGCTGCCCGCAGCGCCCCCGGAGCCCCCGGCGTCGCTTCGGCCGGCCATTGCGATGCGTTTACTCCAAGTGGACAGAGTTTCATTGCTGGCGTAGCCTATCCGGCGGAAGATCTCGGTCACCTCATCGTGGCTCGCGGGGAGGCGAGGGAGCCGTGCTGGCCAGTACGAACGGACACCGGCAGCAGGCGCGCCGCGCCGCGTATCCCGCCAGGTACTCCGCGTTCGGCCTGCTGCGCCGCGGCCTCACGCACACCGACTGGCCGCCTGCCTGGCGCGCGCACCCCCTGAAGGGCTCCTACGACGTGGTGATAGTCGGCGGGGGGGTGCACGGCCTTGCCGCGGCGTACTACCTGGCCGCCAACCACGGGATCACCGACGTCGCGGTGCTGGACAAGGGGTACATGGGATCGGGCGGCTCGGGCCGCAACACCGCGATCCTGCGGTCGAACTACCTGACGCCGGAAGGAGTCAGGTTCTACGACCGCTCGATCCAGCTCTACCGCCGGCTCGCCGCCGACCTGGACTTCAACGTGATGTTCTCGCAGCGGGGGCACCTCACCCTGGCCCACAGCGACTCGTCGCTGCGCACCATGCGGTGGCGCGCCGAGGTCAACAAGGCCCAGGGCGTCGACTCCGACGTGATCGGGCCCGCCGAGATCAAGCGCCTGGCGCCGTTCCTCGATGTCGGGGCCGGCGCCAGGTACCCGGTCCTCGGCGCGCTGTGGCACCCGCCGGGCGGCATCATCCGGCACGACGCCGTGGTGTGGGGATACGCCCGCGGCGCGGATGCGCTCGGCGTGCACATCCATCAGAACACCGAGGTGACCGGGATCGACGTCGCGGGCGGGCGGGTCCGCGGGGTGCGGACCAGCCGTGGCGATATCGCCACGCCCATCGTCCTCAACGCGACCGCAGGCTGGTCCACGCTGATCTCGGACATGGCCGGCGTCCCGATGCCGATCCAGACGTTCCCGCTCCAGGCCGCGGTCACCGAACCGGTGAAGCCCTTCCTGTCCACCGTGATCGTGTCCGGCACGCTGCACGTCTACATCAGCCAGACCGATCGCGGCGAGCTGGTGTTCGGGGCCAGCGTCGACCCGTTCACGTCCTACTCGATGCGGGGGTCGCTGGAGTTCATCGAGGGCCTGGCCGGTCACGTTCTCGAGCTGATGCCCGCGCTCGTCAAGGTCCGGGTGCTCCGGCAGTGGGCGGGCCTGTGCGACATGACGCCCGACTTCTCGCCGGTCATGGGCCACACGACGGTGGAGGGGTTCCTGGTCGACGCCGGCTGGGGCACCTACGGCTTCAAGGCCGGGCCGGTGTCGGGGGAGGCGATGGCGCGGTGCATCGCGACCGGGCAGGTCCCGGAGATCATCGCCGCCTTCAGCCTGGAGCGTTTCGCCAGCGGCGCGCTGGTGGGGGAGAAGGGCGCGGCCGCCGTCGGTCACTGATATGTCAAAGGTCCGGTGATGATTCTCCTGCCGTGCGCTTGGTGCGGTCCGCGGGACGCCAGCGAATTTCAGCACGTAGGCGAGGTGGTCGCGCGCCCTGACCCGGCGGCCGCCAGCCCCGCGCAGTGGCGCGGTTACCTCTACCTGCGGGCCAACCCGTGCGGCTGGACCACGGAGACCTGGTATCACCGGATGGGCTGCCGCAGGTACATCAGGGTCGAGCGGCACACCGAGACCAACGAGGTGCGCGCCGTGCACCCGGCCGGGGTGTCAGACACGTGAACGGCAACGGCCACGCGGCCATGGCGATGCGCCTTCCGCCCCAGCCCGGCGAGGTCATCGACCGCGCCAGGGAACTGTCCTTCACCTGGAACGGGCGGGAGTTCCCCGCCTACGCAGGCGACACGATCGTCTCGGCGCTGGCGGCCGCGGGTGAGCGGGTCTTTTCCCGGTCCATGAAGTACCACCGCCCGCGCGGGCTGCTCACCTGCTGCTTCCACGACCCGGGCTGCATGGTGCAGGTGGGCGACGAGCCGAACGTGCGCGGCGCGCACCGGCTGGTGGCCGATGGCGCGGCAGTGACCTCCCAGAACACCTGGCCGTCGCTGCGCTTTGACGCCAAGGCCGTCAACCGGTTGGCCGGGCGGTTCCTCACCGCCGGGTTCTACTACAAGACCTTCATGAGGCCGCAGGCCCTGTGGCCGGCCTACGAAAGCGTGCTGCGGCGGTTCGTGAACGGCGGTCAGGTGTCCGCCGGCACCCGGCCGGACCGGCCGGAGAAGCGCCATGCACACCCGGACGTCCTGGTGGCGGGCGGCGGGCCCGCCGGCATGGCGGCGGCCGTGGCGGCCGCCCGGGCCGGCGCCTCCGTCCTCCTCGTCGAGGAGGAGCACCACCTTGGCGGCCACCTTCGCTGGGGCGGCGAGGCCGACCTGGCCGCGCTGGCCGACCTGGCCGGTCAGGTGGCGGCCGAGGACGGCATCGAGGTGCTGACCGACGCGGTCGTGCTCGGCCGGTACGACGGCAACTGGGTCGCCGTCCTCGAGCGGAGCGAAGGCGGGGGGGTCGCCCGCCCGGGCCAGCACAACGGGGGGCTCCGGGCCATGGGGTCCGGGGGCGAGCCCCCGGGGCAAAGGAGTGCCCCCCCGGGCCAGCACCTGGAGCGGCTGGTCAAAGCCAGGGCGAAAGCCCTGGTGGTCGCGCCCGGCCTGATCGAGCGGCCCTACGTCATCGAGGGCAACGACCTGCCGGGGGTCATGCTCTCCACCGCGGTGCGCAGGCTCATCAACCTCTACGCGGTCAAGCCCGGCGAGCGCGCCGTGGTGCTGAGCGCCAACGCGGAGGGTGACGCCGCGATCGCCGACCTCAAGAGGGCGGGCGTGGAGGTCGCCCGCGTCGAAGACGCCCGCCTCGGCGGCGACGTGACCGCCGTCCGGGGACGCGCCGGGGTCCGCGCCGTGACGGCCGCGGACGGCACGAGGATCGAGTGCGACCTGCTGGTCACCGCCGTCGGCTGGACCGCGCCGACGGCGCTGCTCAATGCCTCGGGTGACCGTCCGGTGTACCGGCGCGAGGCGGCCCGCTTCTTCCCGGACCCGGGCCACCTGCCCGACGACGTGCTGGTAACCGGCGGCATCGCCGGCGACGGCCGGTTCGAGGAGCTCACCGGGCACGGCTTCGCCACCGGCGCGGAGGCGGCCCGCCGCGCCGCTCGGGTCGCCAGGTCCCGGCGGATCGCCGTGCCCACCCGGGCGGCCCCGCCGGACGGGCCGGTACCGGAGCCGGATCCCGTCCCGATCCCCGCGCTGCCCGTCTACCCGCACCCCGAGTTGTTCCTCGGCCGCACGCACGGTTTCGTCGACTTCAGCGAGGACGTGTCGTCCAAGGACCTCGAGGCCGCCGTCGCCGAGGGCTACAACAGCGCGGAGCTTGCCAAGCGGTTCACGACGGCCACGATGGGGCCGGTGCAGGGCAAGCTGGAGACGGTCAACACGGTCGCGGCGGTGGCGCGGGCGACCGGCGGTTCGATCGGCGAGACGGGGACCACGACCTGGCGCCCCCCTTACGTGCCGGTCACGCTCGGGGCCCTCGCCGGGCGGGCCTTCGAGCCGGTGCGCTACTCGCCGATGCAGCCCTGGCATGAGGCGCACGGCGCGGTGCCGCTCCTCGCGGGGGCGTGGATCCGCCCGGACGGCTACGGCGACCCGCCGGCCGAGGCGCGCAACGTGCGCGAGAACGTCGGGATCATCGACGTCACCCCGATCGGCAAGCTCGACCTGCGCGGCCCCGACATTCCACGGCTGCTCAACTTGCTGTACGTCAACAAGTGGTCCAAGCTCGAGATCGGCCGGGTCCGATACGGCGTCATGTGCGCCGAGGACGGGGTGGTCCTTGACGACGGGGTCACCGGCCGGCTGGGCGACGAGCACTACCTGATGAGCACCACGTCCTCCGGCGCGGCGACGGTCTGGGAATGGGTGGAGAACTGGCTGCAGACCGAGCACCCCGACTGGCGGGTCCACGTCACGCCGGTGACCACCGCCTACGCCAGCATCAACGTCGCGGGCCCGAAGTCACGCCAGCTGATCGGGCGGGTCACGGAGGGCGTGGACCTGGCCAACGAGGCGTTTCCCTACATGCACGTGCGCACCGGCACGATCGCCGGCGTCGCTGACAGCGTGCTCTGGCGGATCGGCTTCACCGGCGAGCTCAGCTACGAAATCCACGTCCCGGCCGGGTACGGGCTCCACGTCTGGGAGACGCTGCTGGAGGCCGGCGCCGATCTTGGCGTGGCCCCGTTCGGCGTGGAGGCGCAGCGGATCCTGCGCCTGGAGAAGGGCCACTTCATCGTCGGCCAGGACACCGACGGCCTGACGAGGGCGTTCAGCGCCGGACTGGACTGGGCGATCAAGCTGGACAAGGACGACTTCGCCGGAAAACCCGAGCTCGCCTGGCAACTTGCCGAGGGCATCGCCACCAAGCTGGTCGGGCTGCAGCCCGTCGATTCCTCGGTCGTGCCGGAGGAGGCCAGCCTGATCGTCGACGGGGACACGATCGCCGGCCGGATCACCTCCAGCCGGATGTCACCGACGCTGCGCCGGTCCATCTGCCTGGCCCAGGTCGAGGCGCGCCTCGCCGAGCCCGGAACCGTGGTCACGGTTCGGCTGCCCAGCGGCCGCCTGATCCAGGCGCGGGTTACCCCGCAGCACGCGCACGTCGATCCGGACGGCGGGAGGATGCGTGCCTGAGCCCGTGGCGCGCAGCCCGATCGCGCCCGCAGCCCCGGTGGTCGTCGAGAACGGCTGGGAGGTCAGCGGCCGCCGCGCCGGCGGCGGGCTGACCCTGACCGACTGCACGCCGCTCACCAAGGTGCAGGTGCGCGCGCCGGCCGGCGGCCAGGTGGCCGCCTCGCTCGGGGCAGCGTTCGGGCGGGCCGCCAGGGACCCCGAAGGCACCCTGGTCGTGGGCTCGGGGCCGGGGGAGTGGCTGCTGCTGGCGCCGCCGGGCCGCGCACAGACGCTGGCCGACGGGCTGGCCCGCACCGCCGCGGCTTCGCCCGGCGATCACGCCAGCTGGGTCGATCTCACCCACGGCCGGGCGTTGATCAGGCTTTGTGGGCCGTGCGCGGCCGGTGTGCTTGCCAAAGTCTGCGGGATCGACCTGTCGGACGGCATCACGCCGGACGGTGCCGCGTTCCGCACCTCCGTCGCGGCGCTGGCCACCGACGTCATCCGCGACGACCTCGGCGGCACCCGCTCCTACCTGCTGCACTGTGAGCGGTCGTCCGGGCAGTACCTGTTCGGCGCGCTGCTGTCAGCCGGCGCCGAGTTCGGCATCGAAATCGACGGTTTCAGCCCCCCCGGAATCTGAGGAGCCCTGACGTGCCATTCCCAAGCGACCTCGAGATCGCCCGCGGCGCCCAGCTCAAGCCCATCGACGACATCGCCGGCGAGATCGGCCTGGGCACGCACCTCCTCGAGCCGTACGGCGAGCAGGTCATGAAGATCAAGCTGGCCGCGATCGAGGAACTGGCCAGCGCGCCGAAGGCGAAGTACGTGGTGGTGACCGCGATCACGCCGACCCCGCTCGGGGAGGGCAAGACCACCACGACGGTCGGGCTGGGGCAGGCGTTCCGGCACATCGGCAAGCGTGCGACGGTCGCGATCAGGCAGCCGTCGATGGGCCCGACGTTCGGCATCAAGGGCGGCGCCGCGGGCGGCGGCTACAGCCAGGTCGTCCCGATGGAGGTGCTCAACCTGCACCTGACCGGCGACATGCACGCGGTGACGGCTGCGCACAACATGCTCGCCGCGATGCTCGACAACCACCTGTTCCAGGGCAACGCGCTCGGGCTGGACCTGAACGAGATCACCTGGCGCCGGGTGCTCGACGTCAACGACCGCGCGCTGCGCAACATCGTGATCGGGCTCGGCCCGAAGGCCGACGGCGTGACCAGGCAGACCGGGTTCGACATCACGGCCGCCTCCGAGGTGATGGCCACGCTCGCGCTGTCCTCGTCGCTGGCCGACCTGCGCCAGCGGCTGGGGCGGATCGTGGTCGGCTACACCGCGGCCGGCTCGCCCGTCACCGCCGAGGAACTGCAGACCGCCGGGTCGATGGCGGTGATCCTGCGCGACGCGATCAAGCCGAACCTGTTGCAGACCATGGAGAACACCCCGGTGCTCGTGCACACCGGCCCGTTCGGGAACATCGCCACCGGCAACTCGTCGGTGGTCGCGGACCTGATCGGCATCCGGGCCGGCGACTTCCTGGTCACCGAGGCGGGGTTCGGCGCGGACATGGGGGCCGAGCGGTTCTTCAACATCAAGTGCCGCACCTCGGGGCTCCGGCCGGACGCCGCGGTGGTCGTCGCGACGGTCCGGGCGCTGAAGGCGCACTCGGGCAAGTACAAGGTGGTCGCCGGCCGGCCGCTGCCGGCGGACCTGCTGGCGGAGAACCCCGACGACGTGCTGGCCGGCGCCGCGAATCTGCGCAAGCAACTCGAGAACGTCGCCCTGCACGGGGTCCCGCCGGTCGTCGCCATCAACGCGTTCCCGACCGACCACCGCAGCGAGCACGACGCGATCCGCGAGGTCGCCGATCAGGTGGGCGCGCGGTCGGCGGTGTGCACCCACTTCGCCGAGGGCGGCCGCGGCGCCGCCGAACTGGCCGAGGCGGTGGCCGAGGCCGCCGACGAGCCCAGCCGCTTCCAGTTCCTGTACCCCGACGAGGCGAGCCTGCGGGAGAAGATCGAGACCGTGGCCCGGCGGGTCTACGGGGCGGACGGTGTGAGCTACTCCGCGCAGGCGGCCCGGCAGGTCGATACCTACGAGCGTGCCGGGTTCGGGCACCTCCCGGTGTGCATCGCCAAGACGCACCTGTCGATCTCCTCCGACCCGGCGCTCAAGGGCGCGCCGACCGGCTGGACGCTGCCGGTACGCGAGGTCCGCGCGTCGGTCGGGGCCGGATTCGTGTACCCGATCTGCGGTGACATCAGGACGATGCCGGGCCTGTCGGCGAACCCGGCCGCCGCGCACATCGACCTCGACGAGAACGGCGATGTCGTGGGACTGTCGTAATTCAGCCAAAGAGGGTCACCATAGAGGGACGGTGTGAACCAGCAGTGAACCCGTGCCGGCGCGCAGCCGCGGGCCAGGCAGCCGAGGACGAGACCAAGGAGCCGATCCCGCGGTGACGGTTTCAGCGGAGCGCCAGCCCCCGGCCGGCCCCGGGCAGGTGCCCGCTGGCCGGCCCCGCCTTCTGCTGCCCGGCCTGTTGCCGGCCGACCCCCGGCTGGAGCGCTACCGGGTGCACCCCGGCGCGGTCACCGCGGTCGAACTCGACGCGGGCGACGAGATTACCGTCATCGACGCCGAGGGGCGGCAGCGCGGCGAGCTGACCGTCCTTGCCCGCGGCGGTGAGGGGTTCGCCGAACTTGGTGCGTCCGCCGACGGCGCGGCGACCGTGCTGCGAGCGATGGCGGAGCCGCATGCAGACGGCGAAACGAGCGCCCCGGACGCCGCATGGGCCCCGGGCAGGATGACGAAATCCGAGGTGGTCGGCATCCTCGCGGCGCGCGGCCTGGACCCGCTGGCGGTCCGTGCTGTGGTCCTGTTCGGCGAGTGGTCACCGGCCGGGGCCTTCGCCACATTCGTGGCGCAGCACCCGGTGACGTGCATCGTGGCGGCACCCGGCGGGCTGATGCCCGTGGACCAGCACAACCCCCCGTCTGACCTGGCCATCGAGGTCCGGCGGCTGCGGCCACGGCAGCCGCGTGAGCCACGGCTGCCGCCACCGCTGGCCGACCCGCTGCTCGACCTGCGGGTGGACACCGCGACCGCGCTGGCGTACGAGGTCGAGGCTGGCTGCTACATCCAGGTCATCGACGTCGAGGGGCGGCAGTGCTCGGACTTCCTCGCCTTCGACGCCGCGCGGTTGGCCGGTGGCGCCGAGCGCGGGCTCGACGCGACCACCACCCGCAACCTGATGGGCAGTGCCTACCCCCAGCCTGGCATCTTCGGCAAGTTCTTCGACCAGGACATGCGCCCGCTGGTGGAGGTGGTGCGCGACACGGTGGGCAGGCACGACACGTTCGCGCTGGCCTGCAACGCCAAGTACTACGAGGATCTGGGCTACCCCGGCCACGTGAACTGCACCGACAACTTCAACGGCCAGCTCGCCCGGTTCGGGATCGCGCCCCGCCGTGGCTGGCCTGCGCTCAACTTCTTCTACAACACGTTCTTCAACGATTCCAACCAGCTCTTCTTCGACGAGCCATGGTCACGGCCGGGCGACTACGTGCTGCTGCGGGCCATGACCGGCCTGGTCTGCGCCTCATCGGCCTGCCCCGACGACATCGACCCCGCCAACGCCTGGAACCCGACCGACATCCATGTCCGCGTCTACCCGCCCGAGCGGAGGTTCTCCATGGCGATCGCGCACCGCGTCACCCCCGACGCCGAGCCGAAGCTCACCAAGGAAACGGCGTTCCAGCCGCGCTGGTCGTCACTGACCAGGAGGATCACCGAGTACCGCGGCTACTGGCTGCCGACCAGCTTCGACAACCACGGCGCGGTCGAGGAGTACTGGGCCTGCCGTGAGGGCGCGGTGGTCATGGACCTCTCCCCGTTGCGCAAGTTCGAGGTGGTCGGGCCCGACGCCGAGGCCCTGCTGCAGGCGGCGGTCACCCGGAACATCAGGAAGCTCTCCGACGGCCAGGTCGTCTATACCGCGCTGTGCAACGAGACCGGCGGGATGCTCGATGACGCCACGGTCTTCCGCCTCGCCGCGGACAGGTTCCGCTTCGTCGGCGGCGACGAGTACGACGGCGTCTGGCTGCGCCAGGTCGCCGGGAAGCTCGGCCTGGACCGGGTGTGGGTCAAGCACTCCACCGATCACCTGCATAACCTCGCGGTGCAGGGGCCGAAGTCGCGTGAGCTGCTGGCCGAACTGGTGTGGACGCCACCGACCCAGCCCGCCTTCACCGATCTTGGCTGGTTCCGGTTCGCGATCGGGCGGCTCGGCGGGCCGCAGGGGCTGCCGCTGCTGGTGTCGCGCACCGGGTACACCGGTGAACTCGGCTACGAGCTGTGGTGCCATCCGCGGGACGCGCTCGCGCTGTGGGATGCGGTATGGGACGCGGGATCTGGAGTGGGGCTGACCCCGCTGGGCCTGGACGCGCTGGACATGCTCCGGATCGAGTCGGGCCTGATCTTCGCCGGCTATGAGTTCTGCGACCAGGTCGATCCCTACGAGGCGGGAATCGGTTTTGCTGTGGCGCTGAAGACGAAGGAGGACGACTTCGTTGGCCGCGCGGCGCTGGAGCGGCGCAAGGCCGCCCCGCAGCGCACCCTGGTTGGCCTGGAACTCGAGGGTAACGAGGCCGCCGCGCACGGCGACTGCGTCCACGCCGGGCGGTCCCAGGTCGGCGTGATCACCAGCGGGACCCGGTCTCCCATCCTTCGCAAGAACATCGCGCTGTGCCGGATTGCGGTGGAGTACGCGGCCATCGGCACGGCCGTCGATGTCGGGAAGCTGGATGGGCACCGCAAGCGGATCCCCGCCCAGGTCGTCCGGTTCCCGTTCTACGACCCGGAAAAGACCCGCCCAGGTCCTGACCCGGT